>NKAJ01000054.1_pt3 | contig 17022 bp, 17 predicted proteins | sample 1556001 | NCBI WGS metagenome assembly NKAJ01 (sample SAMN06204642, study PRJNA360343) | marine sediment metagenome | isolation source: Jiulong cold seep at northern South China Sea | place: China: South China Sea, Jiulong cold seep | collected 2013-06 | reverse complement strand
TTTATATACTACCAAATAGAATGATACTAATTAGTAGTATATTATGAAATTCCATGATAGAAAAACTGAACTCGAAGAACTAGAACGCATCTGGGGATTATGCTCAGCGTCCTCACACTTCACCATACTTACTGGAAGAAGACGTGTGGGAAAAACAGAACTTGTCAAGCAGTTCTATGCAAATAAACCACATCTGTATTTCTTTATAGGGAGAAAAAATCCCGTTTTGCTCATAGAAGAGCTGTCCGAAGTTGCCAGAACCGGAATCAAGGATTTCCCCACAATAGTCAAGTTCGACGAGTGGCTAAAATTCCTATTGAACAATGCAGAGCCAGGCACGGTCATATTCATTGACGAATTCCAGAACTTCAAATTTGTGGACGATAGCATTTTCTCGGATTTCCAGAAGGTCATTGACGAATACAAAAACAAAGTTCAACTTCATATTATCGCAGCCGGTTCGCATATTACCTTGATGGATAAAATATTTAGTGACAACAAAGAACCCCTGTTTGGCAGGGCCACAGAAAAATATGTGCTCAATCCCATGCAGTTCAAAGATATCTCAAAAATGCTATCTGATATTGGAATAACCAACATTGAAAGCCAGATACAGTGGTACAGCATATTTGGAGGAATACCAAAGTACTATGTAATGGCAGAAGAACAAGGATTGTCTGGAATGGATATATTTTCTGCACTTAAAATACTCCTTTTCAGGGACTTTGCCCCCTTAAAAGAAGAAGCGAAAAGTGTTCTTACTGAAGAGTTCGGACGGGAACATCCATCCTTTTTCTCAATACTGGAAGCAGTCGCCCTGGGAAATNAGAAGAGCAAGGGTTGACCGGAAAGGATATATTTTCTGCCCTCAGGATACTCCTGTTTAGGGACTTTGCCCCATTAAAAGAAGAGGCAAGAAGTGTACTTACCGAAGAGTTCGGACGGGAACACCCCTCATATTTCTCAATACTGGAAGCCGTCTCACTGGGAAATTCCGAGATGACAACAATTGCGAACAGATCAGGGATCAAAGTAAAAAGTATTGCTAAATACTTAGGCCAGCTTGTAAAGGATTTCCGCTATCTGGACTACGAAGTCCCGGTCACTGAAGCAAGACCGTGGAAAAGCAAGAAAGGAAGGTATTTCCTGAATGACAACTTCTTCAAGTTCTGGTTCAGATACATTTACAGGAATAGAAGCGACTATGAGATTGGCAATTACCACAAATTAATAGATAAGATACAGCAAGACTTTGAATCTTTTGTGGGGCGGGAATTCGAAAAGATATCCATTCAATATCTAAAGGAACTTAACACACAAAACAAACTTCCGTTCACATTTTCCAAAATAGGTCGGTGGTGGCGCAAAGGACATGAAATCGATATCATTGCCACTGATGAAAAATCAAAGAATATCCTTTTTGGAGAATGCAAGTGGCAAAACCGCAAAACTGGCATAGATGTGCTTGCTACCCTGATGGATAAATCAAGGTTTGTAGATTGGAATATTAATAATAGGACAGAATACTTTGTTATTATATCAAAGTCAGGTTTTACAAAAAAAGCAGAGGAGTTCGCTGGCCAGAATAACGTAATCCTCTATACACTGCAAGACTTTGAATATTTCCTTAANCTGCCGGACTATGACATCCTTATATCCATGGGCTGCGGGGTGCAGGACACCTGTCCGGCCGTATATCTAAAGGACTTCATAGACTGGGGGCTGGATGACCCCATGGGGCAGCCTGTTGAAAAATACAGGCAGGTCAGGGATGAGATTGAGAGGCTGGTGCTGGGACTGGTGGAAAATGAGTGAACCGACCTGAAATAACTAAAAGGTAAGTTTCACCCGTGATAATACGTAGGCTCATCAGGCTTCTTCTCTGCCTGTTTGCCCTTGAAGTTAATAGCTGGCAGCGGCACAGCAGGCGGCAGACCCAATGTCTTTGACATGGTCAATGCCAGGGGTGCCAGATTGTTCACCATGGTATTAGCAATCTCATTTTGCACATTTGTCGGTGCAGACCCACCGGTCCACTCCTTGTGCATCGCCTCCAGGTCACCCTCCTGGTAATAATCCGTGCTTCCCTCAAACCTGATATAACCGATATTTGGATTCAGGTAATTGATGGACATTGCATACTCCAACTTTATCACCTGCTTTTTACCAAAAGGAGTATTCTGCTCAACCAACATGGGATTTCTTATGTTGATATCAAAATTAATATTAATACTCTTGTTCTGCCTGGCACTTTCAGCACCTGCGAACGACTTTGATTCAATCTGATTTACCTGAAAACCTATAATCATGCTTTTTTCACCATACTAAAAATAAAGTGTAAGAATAATAAAGATTGGGTTACCCCCCAATCCTGTCTCAATTATCAGTCTGCAAAGACCCGCGGTATCAAGACCACCGCAAAAACATCTAAGAAGTCAACACTATCTCTATGCTGATATCCTTTGGAACCTGTATACGCATAAGCTGGCGCAACGCCCGCTCGTCTGCATCAAGGTCAATAAGCCGTTTGTGCACTCTCATCTCCCAGTGGTCCCAGGTAGAAGTACCCTCTCCGTCCGGACTCTTCAAGGTTGGTACCATCAGTTTCTTCGTAGGCATGGGTATGGGACCAGCCATGTTCACACCAGTCTTTGTTGCAATACTCTTGACCTGTTCACATACACTATCCAGGGTTGACGGGAGTGTCCCAGTTAATCGAATTCTTGCTTTCTGTGCCATTAATGAATCTCCAAAAAATTAAAAAAAGATAAATGGAGAGGCCTTATGGCCTCGCCTTTATACTTATGACCATGCCAGCTGCAACGGTCTGACCCATATCACGGATAGCAAAGCGTCCCATCTGTGGAATCTCTTTCACATTCTCAATGACCAGTGGCCTGGTTGGCTTTACAGTCACGATTGCTGCATCGCCAGCTTTGATGAATGTAGGATTCTCTTCTTTCACTTCACCGGTCTTAGGGTCCAGTTTCTTGTCAATTGACATCAGGGTACATGCAGTCTGAGCCGTATGACAGTGGAACACAGGTGTGTAACCAACTGATATGGCAGACGGATGCTGCAGTACAACGACCTGTGCAGTAAACTCATCAGCCACTGTAGGTGGTTTTGATGCGGGACCGCATACATCGCCTCTTCTTACATCATTCTTTCCAATACCCCTTACGTTCCAGCCGATATTATCACCAGGTACAGCCTGGTCCATTTCTTCATGATGCATTTCAATGGACTTGACCTCACCTGTAGCACCGCTGGGATTGAAAGTGACATTATCGCCTTTCTTCATTATACCGGTCTCGACACGTCCTACTGGTACAGTGCCTATACCGCTGATAGTGTAAGCATCCTGCACAGGAATACGCAGTGGCAGGGATGTTGGCATCTCAGGTTCCTTCAGCTCATCAAGTGCTTCCAGGATTGTTGAGCCTTTATACCATTTGGTATTCTCGCTCTTGGATGCTATATTGTCACCCTCGAACGCAGATGTTGGAATAAAGTGCATATCAGCGGGTTTGAATCCTACAATCTTCAGAAGTGCGCTGACATCTTCCTTGGCCTTGTTGTACTTTGCCTCATCGTAGTTGATCTCATCCATCTTGTTGATTGCAATGATCAACTGGGTGATACCCAGTGTCCGGGACAGGAACACGTGTTCCTTGGTCTGGGCCTGTACACCGTCCTTGCCGGAAACCACAAGGATTGCAGCATCTGCCTGGGATGCACCTGTGATCATGTTCTTAACAAAGTCACGGTGACCGGGACAATCCACTACTGTAAAATAATACTTATCAGTATCAAATCGCTGGTGTGCGATATCAATGGTTATACCCCTCTCACGTTCTTCTTTAAGGGAATCCATGACCCATGCAAAAGCAAAGGATTCCTTACCTTTTGCTTTGGCTTCTTCTCTATACTTTTCAATGACATGTGCCGCTACAGCACCTGTATCATACATCAGTCTGCCAACAAGGGTTGATTTCCCATGATCGATATGACCGATGACTGCCAGATTCAAATGTGGTTTCTCTGCCATCTTTAATCCTCCAAACTATTAACTTTAATATATATGAATTTCTGTCTCACTATATCTTTTACTGCTTTTAAACTTTGTGTCGTAGTTACCTGATGCAAAAGCACTTTTAACATCAATTTACAGGCCCACGAAATCGCTGGATTTTGGCATTTCAGCCTTTAATCCTTTACGCTGCCGTATCTTTGTTACTATTTCCTTTAGTAAACTCATTGGAAGCGGTTCAAATCCACCAAATTCCGTACTCCACGAAGCCCGTCCTTCAGTTGCAGAGCGGATATCACCGGCAAACCCGAACAGTTCAGCCACCGGAGCCCTGCTTTCAATAATAGTCATATCCCCTTCCTGGGTCATGTTATTGATAACACCCCTGCGGCCCTGTATCTCTGAAGTGGCTCCACCCATATTGTTCTGCGGTGTCTGGATGAAGACCTGCTGGTATGGTTCAAGCAGCGTATCATCAGCCGATAACATGGCTGCCTGTATAGCAGAGCGAACTGCCGGAATCACCTGTGCGGGACCCCTGTGCACTGCATCTTCATGGAGTTTTGCATCTACGAGTTTGACCTTGATAGCCTGGCATGGCTCCCTGCTGAGGGGTCCGCCTACCATGACCTCTTCAAAACCATCAATTACTAATTCCATGGTCTCGTTCAGGTACTGGATACCTTTGGTCGTATCAATCAGAATATTCGACTCATAAATTGCAGAAATACCTTTTGCTTCATCCTTACCAAAACCTGCTTCCATGAACTTCTCACGGCGTTCCAGTTCGGGCATACGCATGGAAACCTCTCCTGACTTGATAAGGTCCACAATATCGCTGGACAGTGGTTCAACTTCAATATAGAACCGGTTATGCCTGTTAGGACTCTTACCTTCCACAGGACCCGCATGCTTTTGCACAGTTTCCCTGTACACCACAATAGGCGGACTGGTGGTAATCTCCACACCTTTATCCCTCTCTATCCTGTGTCCAATGACTTCAAGATGAAGTTCTCCCATACCTGACATCAGGTGTTCGCCGGTCTCTTCATTGATAGTTACCTTAAGAGTATTATCCTCCTTGGCCACCTGCCTCAGCACTTCCACCAGTTTTGGCAGGTCTTTCATATGCTTTGCTTCAACTGCCACAGTAACCACTGGCTCACTGGCATGTTTGATAGATTCGAACGGAATCATATCAGCCATGCTTGAAACGGTCGCACCCACATAGGCATCTTTCAGACCAGTAACTGCTGCAATATTGCCGCCCGGTATCTTCTCAACTTCAAGTCGCTCAGGACCCATGAATATACCCACTTGCTGCAACCTGTTGATCTTGGTTGAGCCGGAAACGTGCAGTTCCATGCCTCTTTTCAGGGTACCGCTGAACAACCTGCCTGTTGCGACCTCACCTGCGTGGGGGTCCATTGAGATATTAGTGACCATTAATGCCACATCACCATCCTTGTTGGCAGTCAGCATATCCTTACTTTCCTGGGATTCCTTATCACCGTGCCATATTACACCTACCCTCTCCTTCTGGGCAACCAATGGATTGGGAAGGAACCTGATTACTGTATCATTCAACACTTCATGGAGCGGGCATCTCTCTGCCAGTTCCTTCTGATTCTCTTCCTTACAGTAATTATATACATCTGCAAACCCTATACCTGACTTCTTCATGAACGGTACGCTGATGGCCCAGTTATACAGGGCAGAGCCGAACACCACAGTACCCTTTGCCGCATCCATGCGCCATCCTGCTTTGTATTTCTCCTCGTTCATGCCCTTAATGAGCTTGTTCACATGGTCAATGACCTTACCCAGCCGAATCTGCATCTCCTGGGCATCTACCTGCAGTTCGTTTATCAGTCTGTCAACCTTGTTGACGAACAGCACTGGCTTTACATGTTCCTTGAGTGCCTGCCTTAGCACAGTCTCGGTCTGAGGCATAGTCCCCTCAACGGCATCCACTACAACCACAGCACCGTCCACGGCCCTCATGGCCCTGGTCACATCACCGCCAAAGTCCACGTGGCCCGGCGTATCAATAAGATTGATAAGATATTCTTCACCCTCGAAATCATGTACCATGGATACACAGGCAGAGTCAATGGTAATACCCCTCTCCTGTTCTTCCGCATCTGAATCCGTGAACAACTGTTTGCCTGCCAGTTCCTTTGAAATCATACCGGCACCGGCAAGGATATTATCTGTAAGCGTAGTTTTACCGTGGTCGATATGTGCCACTATACCGATATTCCGGATATGTTCCGGGTCATTCATGAGCACGGTCACGCGCTCAACCATCTTTTTCCTTCGTCCCATCTCAATTTCCTCTGAAAAGTTTTAACATCTGGATAAATAAAAAAATATTACACACTTTCAATATAACTGTCCTAAAAAACAATTGCGGCATACCTGAAATATGCCGCAGTATAACATTTACCGTGCAGCCTTCGCAACCCGTTCCTTTCCTTCCTTCTTATTGATGGAATAGGACTTTACATCGTAATTCGCTGCTGCAATTAATTCATTTGCCAGTGTCTCTTCAATGGGACGCCGGCTCTTAAAGGCTGACTTTTGTGCACCCTGGGCGATAAGCTTCAATGCAATATCCACCCTACGCTGTGGAGCACTGTCCACTGCCTTGGGTACTGCAATACCTCCATACTTCAACCTGACCGTCTCCTCCCTGGGTCCGGCGTTGATAATGGCATTGACCAATACCTGAATGGGGTTCTCCTTTGTCTTCTTGTTGATAATATCAAAGGCACCACTAACAATCTTATAAGTGGTCATCTTTTTGCCAGTGTTATGCTCACTCAGCATCATCTTATTGATGAGTCTTTCCACAATGTGCTGGTTCGATTTATTGAACTGCTGCCTGGCATGTTTCCCGCCGGAATAAGGCAGTATAACAGGAGTAATATTGATATATCTCTGAAGACCGATATCACGGACCTCCACTTCAGTTGATTCCCATTTATCAAATAATTTGTACATATATCTACCTCATTGGTTTTTCCTTACGATTAATAACCATCTGTCTGAGAGGCACATTATTAACGGCAGTCACTTTGAACCGGACTCCTGGAATATCACCCATTGCACCGCCCATCCGACCGCCAATACGCTCCACTGTAACCTCATCATGTTCATCGATAAAACTAATAGCGCCATCCCCCGGACAAAAGGCAGTAACCTGTCGTCCGTTCTTGATCAACTGTATCCTTACACATTTGCGTATTGCTGAATTGGGCTGTTTTGCTTCAACACCCACCTTTTCAAGCACAATTCCTCGTCCCATGGGTGCCCCTCCCATAGGGTCTGCTTTCACATTGAGCCGCAATGCACGCCTGAAGTATTTCCGGTCACTCCATCTGAAGTTTTCCCTGTCACTTTTCAATTTGCGAGCGGCGTATTTTCCATTTCCCATCTATGTTACTTCCTGTAATATTCTAATTTTGTATAAATACTAATATACTATATATTAATGTCAAATTTATGTGGGCTACTTGATTGTAACATCATCTATATCATGATGTCGCTTAGCGAGTAACTTAACTTTCTCGATATTACGTCCGTTCCGCCCTATGGCAAGACCTTTCTCTTTGGTGCTTACTTCTACATAAGCTATGCGTCTATCACCTTTATAGCCAATCTTCACATCATTGACATTAGCAGGCTGCAGGAGACCTTTGATGAACGTCTTGGGGTCATCACTGTATTCCACCACTTCAACGTGGCGACCGATGTTCTTTACAACTCGATTGATATGTTCACCATTCTTACCGATGGCAATACCCATGTCACCTGATTTTACTACAAATATAACCCTGTTGTTCTCATCATCAACAAGACAATCCATAGCAGTAGCTCCTGTTGTATTTTCAAACAAGGCAATGTACCGTATTCCATCAGTGTTGATCTTGACTTCGCTCAAAAAAATCCCTTATTTTATGCTTTCAATACTGCCATTATATCAGATTCGCCCGCCTCAACAACTGCCATAGCTGCAATGGCGAAAGGCTTGCTAAGAATAGTTCCCAGTTCAACTCCCATCCCCGGAAAGTCAATAATAGGTACTTTCCCTGTGACCATCTTTCTCACATCATCAGGACAGTTGGATGCAAGTACCACAGCCTTTGCCTGGTTACTTTCAACTGCCTTTTGTGTCCGTTTGGAACCGATAATAACAGTTCCCGTCTGTACAGTGCTCCTGAGTACTTTGTTAAGGTCAACGTCCATAAATATCATCTCATCTGAATTTTTTCTTCCTACAAGGCTTCATCGTTTAAGTCTTTTTTGCCGCCATGAGTTTGATGTGCCCTGTACCCAGTTTGATGGGTTGACCCACAATAACGTTCTCGGTAACACCTTTGAGTTCATCCACGTCTCCCCTCAGACCTGCATCCAACAGATGGCTCACAGTCACCTCGAACGCAGCACGGGCAAGCACACTAGCTTTTTCACCTGAAATACCGTGCCTACCGATAGCTTTCACTTCACCATCGACTGTCATAATATCTGACACCAGCATGATATGCCTCACATCAACTGTCAAACCCTGTTCACGCAGGGTATCTATGGCTTCCTTGATGATACTGTTCCGAGCAGCTTCAATGCCAAATACCTCATATACCTCATTGACATTATTGGTATTTGTGCGCGTGGTATCTATACCATCAAATACAAGTACCTGCTTCAATGCCGAACCCTCAGTATACATCACATACTCACCAATAATATCATCCTTACTGATGACCACCCGGTTAATTGCCTTGACACCCTTTATTATCACGCTTTCCGCGTTTTTACTCAACTGTAAAAGTTCCCTGTAGGATTCATTTTCCGGTCGGATTGTGAGAATATTTTTCTCCGTTACAACGGTCACACCTAATTCATCTTCCAGTTTTTCTGCAATCTCCTCGGCTGTTAGACCTCGCTGGATGATAGCCTTTTCATTGAGCTCAATTTCCAATAGCATCTCAGTAAGGTCAGTAGACAAACTGCCCACATGACTGATATGCGTGGCCTCGATCTCCCATGCAAGTTTGCGGGCCAGGTCACGGTCCTTGGCATACTCTTCAGTCAGGTAGATAGTCATCATAGGTGTGGAAGGATTTTTCCTGGCATCCACGATCTCAATCAACCTTGGCAGACCAAGTGTAACGTTGATCTCTGCCACACCTGCATAGTGGAATGTTCGCATGGTCATCTGTGTACCGGGCTCACCTATACTCTGGGCTGATACTACTCCAGCGGCTTCACAGGGCTCGATACGGGCATACTCATAACTTTCCAGTGAACGTTCTATAATATTTTCAAGCTGCTTTTTGGTCACATCAACCTTTTGCAAATCACTTCTAAGGGCATCCACCAGGTTCTGGGGCAGAGGAAGGTTTTCAGTCATTTCATCAATGGTCTTCGTACTCACTGCCATTTATTCCACCTCCTTCCCGATGACATCTTCGATTATCCTGCGTATGGTCTGAGGTTTACTGTAATCACTTTTCATGGGGTCCACACCGTCTTCGCCGTATTTGAACTGGACGATCATTCCCCTGGTATCCTTCACAGTACCATCATATTGGACCTCCAGATCCTGTAAGGCATTGACCAGTCTGCGCTGTAGATAACCGCTCTGTGACGTCCTGACAGCCGTATCCACCAGACCTTCCCTGCCACCAATGGCATGGAAGAAGTATTCGGTAGGAGATAAGCCCTTTTTATAACTGCTCTTCACGAACCCGTGAGCAGCTGCACCCAGGTCTCCGTGATTAAAGTTGGAAAGGGTCCTGCCTGCATAGCCCCGGCGTATACGCTCGCCTCTCACTGCCTGCTGGCCCACGCACCCCGCCATCTGTGTCAGGTTCAGCATAGAACCTCTGGCCCCGGACACCGCCATAATCACAGCAGTATTGTCCAGACCAAGGTATTTGCCAGCAATTTCACCGGTAGCATCCCTTGCCTTACCCAATTCCTGCATGATCCTCAATTCGAGTGTTTCTGCCACTGTTCTACCGGGCAGAGGTTCCAGATTGTCTTCATTGAAAGCAATGATAAACTCCATAACCCTCTTTTCGGCTTCTTCCAGCAGTTCAGATATCTGAGCGCTTGCTTCGTCAGGTATGTCTTCGTCATNGCAATGATAAACTCCATAACCCTCTTTTCGGCATCCTCCAGCAGTTCAGATATCTGTGCGCTTGCCTCATCAGGTATGTCTTCGTCACTTATACCGAAACTGAATCCGAAATGCATGATACTTCTAATAGCAAGCCTGGTCATATCATCAATAAACTGGAGAGCAACTGTCGGGGTGTAATCCTTAACAATACGGTCAAGTATCAAACCTTTGAACGCCCCCACAGCCTTTTCATCGATGGTGCCGCTGAGTAGTTGACCGTCTCTTATTGTCACGTAAGCATCACGGTTACAGTCCTCTTTTTTGCAGGTGTCACAGTTCTCGCACAATAACGCTTTATAGGTCATGTTCAACCCGTCTGGCAGGATCTGGCTGAATACCTGTTTTCCTGTCCAGTAAGGATTACCGTCCTCTTCACCTGCAGGTTCTACAATCTCTGTGATCCGTGACTTCCTCAACATTTCAAGGAAATCGTTCTTATCTACCCTGTTATCACCCTTGGTAAGTATGTACATACCTGATATGTGGTCATGTATACCGCCGATAATAGGACCGCCGAAACGAGGAGACAGAATGTTCTCCTGGACATGGATGAGCATCTTTGCCTCAGCCCTTGCCTCTTCGGTCTGCAACACATGCATGTTCATCTCATCACCATCAAAATCGGCATTATATGGCGGACATACTGCCGGGTTCAGCCTGAACGTTTTGTGTGGCAGCACCTTGACCTCGTGGGCCATAATGCTCATCCTGTGCAATGAAGGCTGCCTGTTGAATAGAATAATATCTCCATTCTTCAACTGTCTGTCAACTTTCCATCCCAATTCAAGGGTTTCAGCTAACTCTTCACAGTTCTTGTCAGTGACCTTGAGCCTGCGATTATCATCGCGAATCACATAATTTGCGCCCGGATGATTGTCAGGACCTCTTTTGATAAATTCACGCACATCTTCGAGATTGCGTTTGGTTACATTGACAGGTATGCTCAGTTCCATGGCCATGGATAAAGGCACGCCCACTTCACTTATACTCAGGTTGGGGTCAGGCGATATAACAGTCCTTGCACTGAAATTGACCCTTTTACCTGAAAGACTGCCCCTGAACCTGCCTTCCTTGCCTTTAAGCCTCTGTGACAATGTCTTCAAAGGTCTTCCTGAACGATGTCTTGCAGGAGGCACTCCCGATACTGCATTATCGATGAATGTGGTCACGTGATACTGAAGAAGTTCCCACAGGTCTTCGATGATAAGCTGGGGTGCACCTGCTTCGCGGTTCTCCTGGAACCGCTGATTGATCCTGATAATATCCACCAGTTTATGGGTAAGGTCATCCTCACTCCTTTGTCCTGACTCCAGGGTAATACTGGGGCGCATGGTCACAGGCGGCACGGGAAGCACCGTGATAATTGTCCATTCGGGCCTGGCTTTAGTAGGGTCCATGCCCATAACTTCTATATCGTCGTTCGAGATTTTCTCGAACCTACTCCTGATATCGGACGCCATGAGTTTATGTTCATGTGTCCCATCCTTTTCTACATACGTAGAGGGTTTTTCTACCTTTACATCAAGTTGTTTGGCACCACAGTACTGGCATATCTTGGGCTTTCTTGCCTCCTTGAAAGCTTCATTGGTAATATCCTCTATGGGCTGCCCAATCTTCTTTAACATCCGTATTTGTTCGAGATATTGTTTTTTCTGGCTTGAATCCAAAAGAAGTGCCCCGCAATCCCTGCATGTGGCCCTTAATATCTTGCGTATCAGTTTTGCAAACCCTACATGCACCACAGGTGCTATGAGCTCCACATGTCCGAAATGACCAGGACATTCACCTGCCCTGCCTCCGCATGTCCTACAACGAAGTCCTGGGTCAATGACACCCATCTTTGGGTCCATCAGACCCATTTCAATTGGAAAACCGTCATCATCATAGGTATCTGCCGTGATAACCCTGGTAACGCTCATCTTCCTGTATTCCTTGGGTGAAATAAGCCCGAACTGTATCTCTTTAATTTTCTTTGGAACTGCTGACATTATTATTACCCCCTACACTGCATCCTCAAGCACCATCCTGGGAGCTACACCCAGCGATTTTATCTCGTCCAGAAGTAACTTGAACGCATAACTCATCTCCACCTTGTATATACCAATCTCGGCACCGCAGTTGGGACAGAATGTTATATTTCGTCTCTTGTCATTGGTAGCGATCATTCCACAGGTAGAGCACACAAGTTGTTCTACTTTATCTGATTCGTCCAGCAACCTCTCCTTCAAGGCAAGGGATGCACCATGCCCGATAAGCACGTCACGTTCCATCTCACCCGTTCCATCTCACCGAACCTCAAACCGCCTTCCCTGGCCCGCCCTTCTGTTGGCTGCCTGGTAAGCACCTGCACAGGACCCCTGCTCCTGGCATGTATCTTGGACGCCACCATATGGTATAGTTTCTGATACAGGATAGCACCGACAAACACATCTGCTTCGATGCGCTTCCCGGTAATACCATCATAGAACACTTCCTTGCCGGTATGGGAATAACCTGCGCGTTTCAGGCCCAGTCTCAGGTCCACTTCAGATTCACCTGAGAATGGAGTGCCATTGATGCGCCTGCCTTCAAGACTGCCCACTTTTCCTCCAATCATTTCCAGGACATGTGCAACTGTCATCCTTGACGGGATGGCATGAGGATTGAGTATAAGGTCAGGTACCATACCCGATTCATTGAAAGGCATATCATCAAAAGGCATGATAAGTCCAATTACACCTTTTTGCCCGTGCCTGGATGCAAACTTGTCACCCAGTTCAGGAACCCTCTGGTCCCGTATCTTCACTTTTGTCAGCCGGGCGCCGTTCTCGCTTTCGGTGAGAATGACCGAGTCCACTATGNTTATCACCCAGTTCAGGAACCCTTTGGTCCCGTATCTTCACTTTTGTCAGCCGGGCACCGTTCTCACTCTCTGTGAGAATGACCGAGTCCACTATCNCATACCCGATTCATTGAAAGGCATATCATCAAAAGGCATGATAAGTCCAATTACACCTTTTTGCCCGTGCCTGGATGCAAACTTGTCACCCAGTTCAGGAACCCTCTGGTCCCGTATCTTCACTTTTGTCAGCCGGGCGCCGTTCTCGCTTTCGGTGAGAATGACCGAGTCCACTATGCCTTTTTCATTAGAACGCATAGTAACACTTGACTCGCGCCTCTGCTGGGGACTCAAACCCAGTTCTGTGGGTTCTTCAAGGAACCGCGGCGGACTGGTCTTGCCGACGAGCACATCATTGTGATCCACTACGATCTCAGGGTTTACTATCCCATCATCATCCAGTTGAGAATAAACTTCCGGACCGCGGGCACCCCGCACTTCCTGGTCAGGTATCTCGAATTTATCCTCCTGACCACCAGGGTACCGTCTTTCTTCACCGTCCATGGTCCTGAAGAAATGACTTCTGCCTAAACCCCGTTCTATACTACCTTTATTGATAACCAGGGCATCCTCAATATTATAACCTTCATATGAAAGTACTGCCACAACAAAATTCTGGCCTGCTGNCTGGTCAGGTATCTCGAATTTATCCTCCTGGCCACCTGGATAACGTCTTTCTTCACCGTCCATGGTCCTGAAGAAATGGCTTCTGCCTAAGCCCCGCTCTATACTACCCTTATTGATAACAAGGGCATCCTCAATATTATAACCTTCATATGAAAGTACTGCCACAACAAAATTCTGGCCTGCTGGCCTGTCATCGAAACCGATAACATCACATGTCTGGGTATGCACCAGTGCTTTTTGTGGGTAGTGTAGCAGGTGCCCCCTGGTATCTGGCCGGAGTTTCATATTTACCATAGGTACTCCCAGGCACTGCTTTACCATACCTGCACCCATGGTGCACCTGGGCGATGCATTATGCTCCGGGAAAGGTATCATTCCGGTACAGATACCCAGTATCAGGGCCGGGTCAATCTCAAGATGTGTATTCTCCGGGGTCAGGTCTGCCTCATTCACGGCAATGAATACATTTTCTTCTTCCTCTGCATCGATATATTCCACCAGTCCCATCTTAATGAGGTCTTCAAATACAATCTCATTGTTCTTCAACTGTGCAATATGTCCCTCTTTCAATAGTGGTTTTCCATTCTCCACTATGAGGCAAGGTCTGCGGGCTCTACCGTTGTCACTATTTATGATAATCTCGTTGGTTGTCGGGTAATGTGCTACATTTACCTGTTTTGGGACTGTGCCGGAACGGCGCATCTGCTTAATATTGTCAACCAGTTCTTCTGGACTATTATGGTAACCCAGCAATTCCCCATTCAAGAAAACTCTTGTTCTATTCAAATGAATCTCCCCCTTCGTTATTGTTATTATCAGTGTATTCCAGAGATTGTTCAATCGCCTCAAGTTCTGTGGCGTAGGTGCCCGGTTTTTCTTCCATACCTAAAATATGGGTTACTATTGGTTCCACACCAAGGTTGTGCATGGTCTGTTTCAATCCCTTGATATCATACACCTCTGTGGATATCTCCACCATCTGGGCAAAGTTCTTCACAAGCCCGCAGTTAGGTCCTTCCGGAGTTTCCGATGGACAGATGCGGCCCCACTGTGTGGGGTNGGTTCCACACCAAGGTTGTGCATGGTCTGTTTCAATCCCTTGATATCATACACCTCTGTGGATATCTCCACCATCTGGGCAAAGTTCTTCACAAGCCCGCAGTTAGGTCCTTCCGGAGTTTCCGATGGACAGATGCGGCCCCACTGGGTGGGGTGCAAATCCCTGGCCTCGAAATGAGGCTGTGCCCTGGACAAGGGAGATATTACACGGCGCAGATGTGAAAGTGAGGCCATGTAATCGATCCGGTCCAGCAACTGTGATACACCGGCTCTGCCGCCAACCCAATTACCGGTAGCGAGTGGATGTGCTAATCGTTCAGTGAGGACATCTGCCCTGACAACAGTAATTACATTGAGGTCACGGTTTCGCATATTTGCTCTCTCAAGCTGGTACTTGATATCCCGTGCCAGTCTGTTGAATGAAACCCTGAACAGATCTTCCATCAGGTCACCGCTCAGTTTGAGACGTTTGTTAGAATAATGGTCCTTGTCATCTGGTTGGCGTCTGCCCAGTGCCAGTTCAAAACAGGACTCAGCCATCCTCGCCAGATATTGTGCTTTTACTGGCCGGTGATCAGGGTCATTACCAAGATGGGGCAACAAGTATCGGTCTATAACATAATTGGCCCGTTTTATCTGGTATTCTCTTGTCTGCCCGGCAGCCACCCGGCTACCTACCTTTTCCATGGCTTCCTCGATGGTGTGAACTTCAGCCTCTTCAAGGTTTTCAAGCATGAACTTGATAACCTCAGGATTGTCAGAGACCATGTTTACGATATCTTCGTCGGTCTCAACACCCATGGACCGCATCAACGTGATAAAAGAAAGACGGCCAGAAATGGCAGGGAAACTTACCTCTACAATAGATTTTCGGCCACGTTCAACGACCACCAGAGCCCTGTATCCGCGACGTTCACTGAATACTTTGGCAACCTCTATCTTATCTCCGTAGCGTACTTCGAACTCTGCAAATATCTTATTTGGTGCCAGGTCTTCCAGTGTCATTAGTACCCTCTCAGTACCGTTGACTATGAAATATCCACCTGGATCCAATGGGTCTTCCCCAACTGTGACCATTTCGTCATAAGATATATCGGCCAGGTTGCAGCCTTTGCTCATCAACATCATGGGAAGCTGACCTATTACAGCTTCTACAGTTTCGTTTTCAGTTTCACCTTTCACGATAGTCATTTCAAGGAACAGAGGGGCAGAATAAGTGATGTTCCTGAGACGACCATCGTTTGGATACAATAGGTCCTGTGCACCATCGGCTTCTTTTACCGTGGGCTTTCCGACCCTTATCTCTCCAAGCCTGACATAGGTATCTTCGATATCAGTCTCAATCGTTGCCTGTTCATTTATGACCTTTTGCAGTCCATAGTCTAGAAAATCATTGAATGAATCAATATGATGTCTGACTATATTTTCTCTTGTAAAGTAAGCTCTGGACAATACTTGTCTATCCAACACGGATTTGCACCTTCCTATTTTTAGCAGAATAAAAATTCAATTCAACATTTCCAAAGTTCATTCAATTACCAGTCTATAAACAACAGCTTCTCCTGATGTGGGGCTGTTGCGGATTACTTTAATCACATCTCCAATTTCAGCACCGATTTCCACAATAACCGGGTCTGCAAGTTTTATTTTTGGTAATTGCTCTTTGTCCACACCATATTCTTTAAGGACTTTGTTAACTTCATTTTCCGGTATTAAAATATGCTGCGGCACCATATTATGACCAAGTAGACTGAATTCTTTCGTATTTTTCATTTCAACATCCGTCCCCGAGTAATTATAAGAAGCGGGCTCGGAGGGATTTGAACCCACGACCATCTGGTATCTTCCAATGCATGGGAATACCCATGCACCTTAAAAGCCAGGTGCTCTGCCTGTCTGAGCTACGAGCCCTCTTATATTCAGCATTAGCTAAACCTACACCTAAACCTGTACGAAAATATTGCATTGAAAAATTTTTGCAGTCCAATTATTCACCGATCTATATACTAGGGAGGCTTTGCTGACGTAACGCCCTATCATGCATACATTAGATTTAAAGGTTTCTTTCGAATACTATGACCTTTGTCTAATTTTTAACCCCATTTTAATTTCTATTAATCTAATTGTATAGCTATTCGACTTAAATGTATCTTATCCTTTTAAATATGCCCTTTTGCTGTATATGATTATTCATTCAAAGATATGGGTTATTTATTTGAAGATGATGGTTCGCTC
>NKAJ01001469.1_pt1 | contig 17038 bp, 13 predicted proteins | sample 1556001 | NCBI WGS metagenome assembly NKAJ01 (sample SAMN06204642, study PRJNA360343) | marine sediment metagenome | isolation source: Jiulong cold seep at northern South China Sea | place: China: South China Sea, Jiulong cold seep | collected 2013-06 | reverse complement strand
TAAGTTACAAAGATGGTGAACTGAAAATTGTTGAAAGAGACCTTATCCACAATGTCTTCGAGTTTAGTGATACCCATGTATCTGAAGTTATGACCCACAAAGAAAAAATGTTCTGCCTCCCGTATGACACGGATACGGAATCGGTAATTAAGTTTGTAAAACAAAACCATTATTCGNAAAACATAAGTCTTTACCCACTATAATGGAAGATGATTTCCGTGATATGGTGGATTTAAGTTACAAAGATGGTGAACTGAAAATTGTTGAAAGAGACCTTATCCACAATGTCTTCGAGTTTAGTGATACCCATGTATCTGAAGTTATGACCCACAAAGAAAAAATGTTCTGCCTCCCGTATGACACGGATACGGAATCGGTAATTAAGTTTGTAAAACAAAACCATTATTCGAGAATTCCCGTTTTCAAAGAAAATATTAATAATATCATAGGAATCCTTTATGCAAAGGATCTGTTAAAGGTTGTAACTAAAAAATATAAAGGTAAAGCTGAACTTCTGCAGGGTATATGCAGGAGACCATACTTCATACAGGAGAATAAAAAGATTGATGAGGTCTTTTACTCCATGAAGCAACAACGCACACATATAGCCATATGTTTAAATGAAAAAGGAAGGGTTTCCGGACTTGTTACATTTGAAGATCTTCTGGAAGAGCTTTTTGGTGAAATATATGACGAACATGATATAGTAGATATGCCATGATTAGCTTGAATATTTTTATAATATTTCTTTGCATATTGTTCCAGGGCTTCTTTTCGGGTTCTGAGCTGATGCTGATATCTTCAAACAAGCTCAAGCTCAGGAGAAAGGCCGCCCAGGGCTCCAGGGGAGCCAGGCTGGCATTAGATATGATCAATAATCCACGCTGGTTCCTGGCAACAACCAGCACAGGAACAAACATGTTCGTAATAACTGCTTCCGTTGTTGCGGCAGTGTTGTTTGAAAACTTTTTCGGAAACCATGGAGAAATATTGACGATTGTTATCATATCTCCTTTCTTATTGATATTTGGAGAAATAATCCCGAGAACAATATTTCAGCAGAATGCAACCAAAATTGCTCCAAAAATTTCCCATTTACTTTTTTTTGCATCCCGCATTATTTCGCCAATTACTTACCTTTTTTTCTGGGCAAGCGAACGCTTTTACAGACGTATTGGAAAAGAAAACATTAAAAAGCTTTCATATATAACTAAAGAAGAACTCGCAATGCTGCTAAGTATTCCTGGCGAAGGAAGTGATCTAAAAAGAAAAGAAAAAAAACTTATTCACAGGGTTTTTCATCTTTCAGAATCTAAAGTTTCAGATATCATGGTTCCTCTTGTAAATGTAACCGCAATAACAAATACAGCAGATGTAAGTGATGCAATAAAAATTCTCAGCAGAACCGGATATTCAAGACTGCCTGTTTTTAAAAACCGGATAGACAACCTTGCAGGTATTATACATTTTCTTGACCTTCTCCATGCACATGACAGCAAAGCAAAAATTGAACAATTTATAAGAAAAGTGCCTATTATACCTGAGCTTAAAAGGGTTGATGACCTTCTTATTTCTTTTCAAAAATCGCACGATTCAATTGCTATTGTTGTTGACGAATATGGCGGCTCAGTAGGAATTATTACCATTGAAGATATACTCGAAGAAGTAGTTGGTGATATCCGCGATGAATATGATAAAGAAATAAGCAAAATTATAAAACTTAATGATAATAAATTCCTGATTAATGCCAGGATGGAAATAGAAGATGTTAACGAGCAACTGAAAATAAACCTGCCAAAAGAAGACTATGAAACTATTGGAGGTTTTCTGCTCAAACACATGGGAAAAATTCCTCAAAAAGGTGAAAAATTTATATATAAAAACATTAAATTTACTATAATGCTGTCTAGTAAAAAATCCATCCACGAAATAATAGTAGAGCAGGGATCAGGGGTCAGGGATCAGGGGTCAGGGGAGGCATCATGAAACTTCTTTCATTATACAGGAAAAAACTATGGATACAGGTAATGATCCCTGTCTCAGCGGTTGTTGCTATTGTTATAGCAGCCATAATAATTTTCAATGTTAGAGGACAAAACAGTCTAATTGACAAACAGCTTGGGCATCAGAGTGATGTGCTTATAGAAACCTTAGTGGGAGGGATGTATGATGCGCTGGCAGTTGGGAATAATGATTTAGTAAGGAAACAGTTTCAAAGACTCAACGAAAGAATGCCGGACATGAAAATATATGTTTATGATTTTAATCAAAATATCTCTTTTAGCACAAATTTGGAAATGCTGGGCAAACAACTGGATATTGCTCTGGAAAGCAGAACTGTTTCAGGTGTTGTTGAAAAAATGATAAGACACGGGAAATCAACTGAAAAATCTTTTAAAATAACAATCGAAGGAGAGCCTTTCAATGTACACGTTAATCCGATTTTAAATGAGTTGCGCTGCCATCACTGCCATGGAAGTTCGCGCAAGGTTATAGGCGGAATTGCAGTCTGTTCTTCAGTCAAAACTATCTTTTCTGCAATCAGAGACACGCGTAATAAAAGCCTTATTATTGGTATATCCAGCTTAATTGCGCTTATCATTCTGATTTATGTATTCTTTAATCATCGTGTTAACAAACGAATAAAGATATTACTCGAAACAGCAGAAAATGTTGCCCTTGGAGATCTTTCATTAGAGAAAATCAAAACAGAAAGCGACGAAATAGGACAGGTAAACGCCAGTTTCATGAATATGATTAATTCGCTGCAGGAGATAACATCTGTATGCGAAGCCATTGCTGTTGGCGATTTCAGCCGATCTGTCAAAATCAGAAGTGATAAAGATATCCTGGGAAAATCAGTAAACCAGATGACGGAAAACCTCAGGAATGTCGTAAAGCAGGCAGACCGCATTGCCGAAGGTGATTATTCAATTGAAATTCAGCCTCATTCAGAACAGGACGAACTGGGAACTGCACTTCATAAAATGACCAATGCCTTGAAAAATATGGTCGCTGATTATGAAAGACAGAATTTATTAAAATCCGCCGGCATGGAATTAAACAACAGGATGCGTGGCGAACAAGACACGGCAGAACTTTCTCAGAACATAATCACCTTTATTTGTGAACACATCAGTGCAAAAATCGGAGCATTATATATCGTCGAAAAAGACATGTTATCAATGGCTGGAAGCTATGCGTATCAGAAAACAAACGAACGATTTAAAGCGTTTGAATTTAACGAAGGGCTGGTAGGCCAGGCAGCCCGGGCAAAGAAACGCATACTGGTCACAGACATACCCGATGACTACATAAAAATAGAATCCGGTATGGGCAATGCCTTGCCCCGTCATATTGTCCTGGCCCCGTTTTTATTTGAAGATACTGTAAAGGGTGTAATTGAGCTTGGATCATTCCAGGAATTTTCAGAATTAGATTTTACATTTCTGGATCAGGTTGCAGAAAATATTGCAATAGCTGTTAATTCAGCCCAATCACGAAATAAAATGGAATCACTATTCGAACAGACAAAGCAGCAGGCTGAAGAATTGCAGGCTCAGCAGGAAGAGTTAAGACAAACCAATGAAGAACTTGAAGAACAAACGCAGATTCTTGAAGAACAGAAAGAGAAAATTCAAAAAACAAATCTTGAACTTAACAACGCCAGAAAACTCTTAGAAAAAAAAGCTGATGATCTTGAAATTTCCAGTCAATATAAATCCGAATTTTTAGCCAATATGTCCCATGAGCTAAGAACCCCCCTTAACAGCATTCTTCTGCTTTCCAAACTTTTATATGACAACAAAAAAGGCTCACTGACAGAAAAACAGGTAGAGTTTGCCCAGACTATTTACTCCTCGGGTTCCGAGCTTTTAGCTCTCATCAATGAAATACTTGATCTTTCCAAGATTGAATCAGGAAGCGTGGAACTTCGTGTTGACGATGTGAATCTTGCGGACTTTGCAGCAAGTATGGAGCAGAGATTTCAACCCATAGCAGTTAAAAAAGATTTGAATTTTAATATTAAAGTCGCAGACAATTTGCCTGCCCATATTCGAACTGACCATCAAAGAATTTCACAGATTGTAAAAAACTTCTTATCAAATGCCTTCAAATTTACTTCTAAAGGAGAAATCAAACTTAAAATAGAACGGCCTGATACAAAGACAAATCTTTCAAAAAGCGGTTTAGACCCGGAAAAAGTTATTGCGATTTCTGTTTCCGACAGCGGTATAGGAATAGCAAAAGATAAATTTAGACTGGTTTTTGAAGCTTTTAAGCAGGCAGACGGAACTACAAGCAGAAAATATGGAGGAACAGGGCTAGGTCTTTCCATTTCAAGGGAACTTGCCAGATATCTTGGCGGTGAAATCCACCTTGAAAGCGAGGAGGGTAAAGGTTCTGTATTTACCCTTTATCTTCCTGAAAAAATCGAAAGTAAAATTATAACAAAGAAAACATCTTTAAAAAAAGGTGATCAAAAAATTCAGCCTCCAGATAAACAGACAAGCGAATCAGAAAGCTTGAATATAATTAAAGACGACAGAAGAGAGCTCTCTCCTGAAGACAAGTCGATCCTGATAATTGGAGATGATCCTAACTTTGCAAAAATTCTATGTGACCTGTCACGTGAAAAAGGATTCAAAACACTTGTTGCAGGTGACGGTGAAACAGGCCTTCATCTTGCGGATTATTACAAGCCCAGCGCAATCATTCTGGATATAAATCTACCTGGTATGGATGGATGGGCCGTCATGTCTCGTTTAAAGAAGAGTTCCGGGACCAGACACATTCCAGTTCATTTCATTTCTGTATCTGACAAAAATCTTGATGCCATGAAAATGGGCGCTATTGGCTTCCTTACCAAGCCAGTAAGCATGGAAAAGCTCGAACAGGTATTTAGAAAAATCGATAACATGATTTCTAAACCCCAAAGAAATCTTCTCATTGTTGAAGATGATAAAGTCCAGAAGAATGCAATAGTTGAGCTTTTAGCCGGCAAAGATATCTTAATTACCACCGCCTCCACAGGTAAAGAAGCTAATAAACATTTACAGTCGGGAATATTTGACTGTATTATTTTAGATCTGGGGCTTCCTGATATGTCGGGAGTTGAGCTTCTCGCTAAAATTAAAAATAATGAAAATCTATTAAATATTCCGATCATTGTTTACACTGGAAAAGCACTTACAAAGGAAGAAGAAATTACAATCAATGAGTATGCGGAAAAGATCATTATTAAAGGAGCAAAATCCTCTGAAAAACTGCTTGATGATACAGCCTTGTTCCTTCATAGAGTTCAATCTGAGCTTCCGGAAGAAAAACAAAAAATACTTAAAATGATTCATAATAAAGAAGTTATCTTTAAAGATAAAAAAATGCTTCTGGTGGATGATGACATGCGTAATATTTATGCAATCACGAACCTCCTTGAGGAAAAGGGAATGCATGTTCTGGCTGGAAAAAATGGAAAGGAAGGTCTGGATCAACTGAACAATAATCCCGATGTTGATCTTGTATTAATAGATATAATGATGCCTGAGATGAACGGCTATGGAGCAATCAGAGAAATCAGAAAGCAACATAAGTTCAAAGATCTTCCCGTTATTGCGCTTACAGCTAAAGCTATGAGGGGAGACAGGGCAAAATGTATCGAGGCCGGAGCAAATGAATATTTAGCCAAACCGGTTGATGCAGACAAATTGCTTTCTATGTTGAGAGTCTGGCTCTATTAGGGTACAAAACTTGAGAACTGAAAACGAAAACATAGAAATAAAACTTCTTCTTGAGGCCATATATCTGAAATACGGCTATGATTTCAGAAACTATGCAAAGGCATCTATAAAAAGACGGATTTTACAAAGATTATCTCTCTCTGATCTCAAGACGATCAGTGAAATGCAGCACAAACTTCTTTATGATAAACAGTTTTTCGAAACTCTGATTCAAAGTTTCTCAATCAACGTCACCGACATGTTTCGCGATCCTTTTTTTTATAAAGCGGTCAGGGAAAATATAATGCCTGTATTAAAAGAACTCTCTTTTATAAAAGTCTGGCATGCCGGTTGTGCTACCGGAGAAGAAGTTTATTCCATGGCTATACTTTTGCAAGAGGAAGGTCTGTATGAAAAGACAACTATCTATGCAACCGATTTTAACGAAGACATTATTAAAAAAGCTAAAGAAGGAATTTATCCGGCTGGTAAGCTTAAAAAATATACTTATAATTACCAGAAAGCAGGTGGTCAATCATCCTTTGCTGATTACTATACTGCAAAATACGAGTATGCGCTTATAAACAAATCACTTAAAAAAAACATTTTATTCGCAGATCATAACTTAGTTACAGACGGAGTTTTTGGAGAGATGAACATGATCTTCAGCCGTAATGTGCTTATATATTTTAACAGAAACTTGCAGAATCGCGTTATCCGGCTTTTTAGAGATAGTCTTCGTACGGACGGATTCCTATGTCTCGGTTCCAAAGAAAGCATCAGATTTTCAGAATACGCTGATGATTTTATTGATTTTGTAAAAAAAGAAAAAATATACAGAAAAAAATGATAACTACCTGGGTTTACGGTTCACAGTTCACGGTTCACGGTTAGAGAGCTATGAAATCGGAATCGAACCTCTCTTTCATCAGCTTAACATTGAACCGTGAACCGTAAACCGTAAACCTGACAACATGAGTAGCCACAAAAAATGAAATACGAAGCAGTTGTTATAGGTGTCTCAGCAGGAGGCATGAAAGCCCTCAATACCATCCTTAGACATCTGCCGTCTGATTTTGCTCTCAGCATTATTATTGTTCAACATGTGCATCCCGACTCAGATGCTTTTACTGTCAAATTTCTGAATGACAGATGCAGCTTAACGGTTAAACAGGCCGACGAAAAGGAACTCATTTTGCCGGGAGTAATATATATTGCCCCCCCTAATTATCATCTGCTGGTAGAAGAAGACAAAACATTCTCTCTCTCAACAGATAAACACATTTATTATGCAAGGCCTTCCATTGATGTATTGTTTGAAACAGCCGCTGATGTTTTCAATGAAAAGCTAATAGGAATAATTTTAACAGGAGCAAATGAAGATGGAAGCCAGGGGCTCAGAAAAATAAAAGAGTCAGGAGGGTTAACTATTGTACAGGATCCTGATACTGCTGAAGTAGATACAATGCCCAAAGCGGCAATAGCTTCTACAAAAATCGATTATATTCTGCCTCTTGAAAAGATAGGGCATTTTATATGTACTTTATATGCACTTTGGTTGAAGGAATAAAAAACATGAACGAATCAGAGAAAATAAGAATCCTTCTTGTGGATGACAGGCCTGAAAACTTACTGGCGCTTGAGAACATCCTGGAAAACCCTGATCTTGATATTATCAAAGCGACTTCAGGAAATGAAGCTTTAGGTTTAATGCTTGAATATGAGTTTGCCCTTGTTCTTCTTGATGTTCAGATGCCTGAAATGGATGGTTTTGAAACCGCTGAGCTGATGAGAGGAAATGAAAGGACCAAACAAACCCCAATTATATTTGTAACTGCTATAAATTTTGAACAAAAATACGTATTCAAAGGTTACGAGTCAGGAGCTGTCGATTATCTCTTTAAGCCTTTTGATCCACATATTTTAAAAAGTAAAGTAAAAGTGTTTATTGAATTGTATAAACAAAAGAGAACTCTTGAAATCACTACGAATGATCTAAAAAAGACTGTTGAAAAATTAAAAAAGGCAAATCGGCAAATTCTTGAACAGCAAAAATCCTTGATAGACGAAGAACGGCACAAGGTGTTGCTCCAGATGGCCGGCGCCACTGCACATGAGTTAAATCAGCCTCTCATGACTCTTTTAGGCTATATTGACCTGATGAAAATATACAAAGATGACTCCGAAAAATTAATTCAGCATACAGATAAAATCAAAGAAGCGGGTTTGAAGATATCAGATATTGTGAAAAAGATTCAGAATATACGCGATTATGAAACCAAACCATATCTTGGAAAAACATCTATTATTAATATTAAGTAAACAGGGATCGCTACTCTTTCACACGTTCCACATATTCACCGGTTCTGGTATCGATTTTAACAATTTCCCCTTTTTCAACAAAAGGCGGCACCTGAACAACGTAATCAGTCTCAAGAGTTGCAGGTTTTGTGCTCCCTGCGGCTGTATCACCCTTAACCCAGGGATCAGTTTTGATAATCATGAGATTAACAAAATTCGGCAACGAAATTTCTATTGCTTTGTCGTCAAAAAAAAGAACATTGCATACAGTATTTTCCTTTAAAAATTTAAGTGAATCTCCGACCTGCTCTTCAAGAAGAAATTCCTGCTCATAAGTTGATGTGTTCATAAAGCAGTAATTGCTGCCTTCTGAATATAAATATTCCATCTCTTGCTCTTCCATGTTTGCTTCTTTGAATTTTTCACTGGATCTAAAAGTCTGATCAACTATAACACCTGAAAGCATATTTTTTAGCTTACATTTGTAAAGCGCCTTGCCTTTTCCGGGTTTGACAAAGTTAAACTGCACAATAATATATGGTTCGCCATTAATCTCAATTTTAAGACCTTTTCTCAGGTCACCGCTTTCATACATGTATTAAAATTCCTCCCCTAAGTAATACTCAGCCAGAGGCTGACAAGAAGCAAGAAACTCATTTGTGAGAATTTAAAAGTTCAGAAAAAATTAAAAAGTTGACATTTTTCTAGGTATTTAACATATTCAAATTATTTGCGCAAATCGTATATAACTTTACCCATGGGAATAAATACAAATGAATGAAAAGGATACATCAAACTTTAAGATTCGTTTTGACGATGAAGGCCCGGAGCCACAGTTTCAGGAAGAAATGGAAAATATACGGATAGAAAAACTAAGTAACAGGATAACTTTTATTTCAGTTTTAATACCATGTCTTATAGGTATTATAATTTTTATAGCGTATCTTGATATCAAAAAGAGAGTAACAACTGTTCACGATACCGGGACCATAGAAGTTCAGAGTCTTTCAAAGGATCTGGAAGCAAAATTATCTGCTCTAACCTCAAAATATAACAAAATAGAAGCCTCTCTTTCCAAAATAGAAAATCATACTTCTTCCTTACAGACAGAATTAAACGAAGCAACAACCGCGATAAAATACATAAGGTCTGCAAGAAAAACTGACAATAAAGCGTTTAAAAATTCAATATCTAAAATCGAAAAAAAATCTTCGTCTATCAGTAATGACCTGAAAAATGTTTCATCTAAACTAAAAACCATTGACAGTAACTTTAATAAGAAACTGTCAAGCCTGTCTAAAGCTGCGGATAAAACATCTATTGAACTAAATAAACTAAAATCTGATATTTTAAAACTGTCGTCAATAAAAGTAGACAAAAAAATACTTGATTCCACATTTAAAAATGAACGAAAACTTTATGAGCAGAAGCTGGATCAATTAAAAAAGAATATTGAAAATAAAATTATCTCTATTAAAGCATTACCAAAAACCGCTCCTTCAGAAGATACAACAACTAAAAGCAAGATAACTGAATCCAATGGAATTATTGAACAGGATATCAATCAGTAAAGCAGGGGTTAGGCAGTAAAGCAAAAGCCTCTGGCCCATGGATCTCTGCTTTCAATCAGAAAGCTCATTGATCATCTTGAGAAGCTGTTGGCCGCTGTTTGAGATTATTTGAGCAAACTCCTTCTGTTTTTCAGTCAGGGTTCCGTAAAACGGTTTTTGAATCAGATCAGCCATGCCAATAATACTGTTTAACGGCGAGCGAAGATCATGGGCTGCCGTAGGAGACAGTTGAGAGCTTAAAGCATCTGCTGCTCCGGTCTGATCAATATGCCGTTTTATCCTCAGCATAACCTTGATTCGCGTTATCAACTCAAGGTTATCAATCGGCTGCACAAGATAATCGTCTGCGCCGAGTTCCAATCCCTTGATCTTGCTTTTCAGGTCACTAAGTGTTGCCGTCAAAAAGATTATTGGAATATGCTTTGTCTGTTCATCTTCTTTCAAAATTTTACAAACTTCAAAGCCGTCCATTTTGGGCATGTAAACATCAAGCAGGATAACATCAGGCACTTTTTCTTTTACGGCGCTCAGACATTCTTCGCCATTATAGGCTGTCAGCACCTCACAACCGATATGGCATTTTAAAATATCGCATATCATAAGAGATACGTCTTTATTGTCTTCAACTACCAGTACTTTTGTCGACCTTAACTCAACCATTCTTCAACCTTCCTTAAAAGATCTTTCGGCATTACAGGCTTTGAAATATAATCACAGCATCCTGCTGCAAGCACCCTCTCCCTGTCCCCCTTCATTGCCCTTGCTGTAAGGCCAATGATAGGGACATCTTTAAAACCTTCTATCTCTAAAATATGCTTAGTTGACTCTAACCCGTTCATAACAGGCATGTGCATATCCATAAGGATCAAATCCGGCCTCTCTTTAGCGGCAATGTCAATTGCTTCCTGCCCATTTTTTGCCGTATAAATTGTGTAACCTTTTATATTCAAGATTTCCTTTATAAGCATCAAGTTGTCCAGCCTGTCTTCAACCACCAATATCCTTGCCGGCCCTTTCCTTTCAGCCTTTTTCTTCCTCTTCCCGGTCTCCTGAGAAGCCGGCGGCTTGATTAGCTTAGCGGCTTCCTGTGGCCTTGCGTACAGCAGCTTGTTTGTCAAGGCTAATAGAGCGGTCTTATCTATCTGCCCCTTTGTGATCACACCCTTTACATTTTTACTCAAACCTCTTTTTTCATTCTCTGTGAGATCCGTAGCGGTAATAATCAATACCGGAAGGTTTTTCAAATTATCTCTCTTTTGAATTTCTTCGAGTACCTTAAACCCGTCTATCCCGGGCATACGCAGGTCTAAGAATATCAGGTCAGGAAAGTACGTGCTTAAAATCTGAAGCCCTTCAGAACCTGTTAAGGCATATTTCAAGTAGTAGTTTTCTTTTTTTAAAATTATTCTCAGCTCTCTGATAACGATTGGATCATCGTCTATTATCAGTATTTTCTTAGCATTATTGTCCAGAGGCTCGATCTCTTTATCAGCAGCTTCAGACTCCTGAATTAAGGCTGACCTTACCTTTTTCCTCCACTCTTCCTCACTCGGCCTTGATTTGCTTCTCCTGTCTTGCTTTAATATTACCGTAAAGACAGAGCCCTTGCCAACCTCACTTTCCACCTCTATGTTCCCGCCCATTAACTTAACCAGATTGTAGCAAATACTCAGACCCAGGCCGGTGCCGTCGTATTCTCTTGTTAATGAACCATCTACCTGGCGGAAGGGCTTGAAAATATATTCCAGCGCATCCGGAGGTATCCCTATTCCTGCATCTTTGACCTTTATGATAACAGAATCATGAAGTTCTCCCTCCTCAATCCCGGCAGATATACTGATTTCACGCTGTTTTGTAAATTTGACTGCATTTCCAAGGAGATTTACAAAAATTTGTCTTAATTTATCAATATCACAATAAATAAAAATATCATGCGCAACATCTATACTCAGAGACAGCCCCTTCTTCCGAACAAGAGGCATAATAGTGCCGGCAACACTCTTGATAAAATCCTCCAGGCAAATCTTGTTTATGGCAAGATCTACCTTGCCGGACTCAATCTTTGAAAGGTCAAGTATATCGTTTATCAACTGTAAAAGATTTTTACCGTTTCTCTCGATAATCTCAAGATATTGCTTTTGTTTTTCATTAATTTGGCCGACGCTGTCATCAGACATAAGGGCTGTCAGTCCAAGTATGGCATTAAGAGGTGTGCGAAGTTCATGGGACATATTTGACATAAATTCCGATTTGAACCGGCTGGTTTCCTTTACACCTTCGGCCTGTTCCTCTATCTCTTTTTTTTGGGCCGTCAACTCTTCGCTCTGGGCATGAAGCTCCTCGCTCTGGGCCTGAAGCTCCTCGCCCTGGGCCTGAAGCTCCTCGTTCTGGGCTGTAAGAAGATCATTTTTATCTTTTAATTCATTGGCTATCTCCTGAATGCGCTGATATATGAGTGAATTATTGATACTTATACCCAGTTGAGATACTATCACGTTCAAAAATTTAATATCCCTGGTCGAATAATCATGGATGCTTGCCAGTTCCAGGATTCCCATAAGTTGATTCTGAAAAATGATCGGCATGCAGACAACATTTTTCGGCAGTCCCTCAAGAGACCCTGATGTTATCCGGAAATAATTCTCCGGCACATCTTTAACCAGTATCATTTTTCTTTCCTGTGCTGTTTGCCCGGGGAGGCCGTTGCCGAGCTTAAAAGTATATTCCTCAGGCTCCTTATCAATGCCGCAAGCTGATACTGGGCGCAGGTTTTTTGTGTCTTCTTCATATAGATAGACTGCACCTAACTGGGAATCGGTATGTGCTGCTATTTTACCGATTGTATTTATTAAAAGAGGCTCAATTTTAATCTCGGCATTCAGCGTCATGACTATTTCACTGTAAGCTTTCTGGGTATTATTGCCTTGTTCCAGAGATTGATTTTTTTTCATCAGCGCATCAGTCCTAAATTTCACTTTTTTTTCTAAGGATCGACTGTAATTCTCAATCTTTTCTCTTGATTCCATCAAATTCAGGGCCATTTTGTTGATAGAACCGGTTAAACTGCCGATTTCTCCGCCCGGATCCTCTTGAAGGCGAACATTAAAATCACCGGATGCTATCTTATCTGCGGCATCTTTTATCCTCCTGACAGGCCTTCTAAGACCTGTCACAAGCAGAAAATTCGCCATCATCACAGCGACAGCCACCACCAGCCCGATTGCCAGATTCTGATTTCTTAATATCTTTATGGGCTTTACAATTTCATTATAATCTTTTTTAACCACAATAAACCAGTCCAGACCTGTAATTTCTGCCGGCCCGTAAGCAACCGACACAGGGACACCTCTGTAGTCAGTTTTGTTCTCTTTATATCCTGATCTCCCTTCAATAACTTCGCTACCCCGCACTGTCTCTGTTCTAACCTTTAAAATAGTGCTCTCTTTTAAAAAATTCGAATCCGAGCGCATTAACAGGTCTTTTCCTGCAACATATGCTTCGCCTGTCTTACCCAGCCACTCATTGCTAAGCAGGATGGAATTAATCTGCTCAACAGGAATACGAATTATCAGCACACCGAGACTCTCCCCGGCCCCAAAACCTTTCCTTGTTTCACGCCTTATTATTATGCTGCCGATAAAGGCCGCAGGCATGCCTGATGGAGGATATTCCTTATAATCAACCAGACTTGTTCCGCTTTTTGCATTTTTAAAACACTCAGCCAGGTTGGTATTAGAATACTCGCCGTTTATAAGGTTTGCACCCCAATCTTTACCTTTCTGCACCGTTATAAGCACATCGCCATCATTACTGACAAAGAGCATATCCTCAAACCCATAATTTTCGCAGATCTCCACAAATCTCTTGTGGTACTTTTTATCTATTGACTTAAATTCTTCTCCGTCAAAGCCTCCTTTATTGTATGCCGCAAGATAATCTGTCAGGATATCTTTAAACAGGCGGTGATCGCTCAGCATTTCCAGGTTTAATCTAAGATCTTTAAAAAAGTGTTGAAGCCGGACATTCCGATCCTCTCTGAGGGAGAGCAGATGGTCAATGGCCTGCTCGTTCAGGATGTTATATGCATGACGATAATTAAGAAAGCCAAGCAGTAAAACAGGCAGCAGCCCTACGATAAACAAAGCAATAGCCAGTTTTGTTCTGAATCTCATCTTCATTGTTTTCTCCTAAGAAAAGCAGGGATCAGGCCCCCCCTGATCCCTGTTTTTTATAGATCTTATCTTTTGAGTTAGTTGAAATAAAATAATCTTTAAGATCTCCGGGTATCGATTCAGACTCGCCAAGAACCAGATAACCGTTTGGATTCAGTGCTCCGATAAAATTTAAAAGCACTCTTTGCTGGAGAGCTATAGAGAAATAAATAAGAGTGTTGCGGCAAAGTATTAGGTCGTAATTAGCAACAATTCCGGAGGACGGACTTATATGCTTTTCTGATGTAAGATCATCTCTGGTGAAGTAAACAAGATTTTTAATGGAATCAATTAGCCGGTACTGATCTCCCTGCATTATAAAATAGTCATCTAAAATCTTCTTTTTTACATCTCTGACAGCATCCTTGCCGTAAATCCCTAACTTTGCTTTATTCAGAGCTTGTTCGTCTATATCTGTGGCAAATATAGATATGTCATAATCATCGATCTTTTCTCTTGTTTTCTTTAAATATTCCAATAGAGTAATGGTTACTGAATAGATCTCTTCGCCAAAGGCACACCCTGCTCCCCATATACGAAGTGTATTGTCGTTCTGACTTCTTTTATTATTTACTATATCAGGGAATATTTCATCATACAAAGTTTGAAAGAGATGCTGGTTTCTGAAAAAACGACTGACTTTTATAGTGAGGTCTCTCAACAAATTTTCATATTCCTCAGTTTTTTTTTCAAGAGCATAAAAATAGTCAAGGTAATGATCGGAATCCGTTGCCAACATCCTCCTGTCCAGACGCCGTTTAATGGTGCTTTGCCTGTATAAAGAGAAATCAATTCCATATTTCTCATGTAATCCCTTAAATATTAATTCAAGATATTTTCTATCATTAAACCGGTGGTTCATTATGGTTCACCACTCAAATGGGGAATTTAAGAAATCCCTGGTGTCGTTAATGTCGTTGAAAAATAGCATAATTTGTGAAATAAGGACATCATTGGATCAAAAAAACTTTAAGAAGCTCAGGGCGGCGAGACGAGGACTAATAACATGGATATAGAATCGTTAAATCACCTTCTTCGTTCAGTTGTATCAGGCAAGACAAGTGTTGACGATGCAATAGAGTCTCTTAAATACCTCTCATTTGAAGACATTGAATATGCACATATAGACCATCACCGTTCACTGCGCAAGGGATTTCCCGAAGTCATATTCGGACAGGGAAAAACTTCCGACCAGATCATTGGTATCATGGAAAAGATGATGCTTCAGGAAAATATTGTATTAATTACGCGTATAAATAAACAAAATGCAGATAAATTGATCTCGCGCTTCCCGGAAATGGAATATCACAAAGACGCTAACATGGCTGTATGGAAAAAACATGAGATACTAATGCAGGGCAAGGGAACTATAGTTGTACTTTCAGCCGGCACATCAGACATACCTGTTGCAAAAGAAGCTTATCTTACAGCAAAATACATGGGGAACAATGTTGAATCAATTTTTGATGTCGGAGTTGCAGGCATCCACAGGTTATTTGATCATAAAGAATTGATAGACAAAGCAACTGTACTTGTAGTTGTCGCTGGGATGGAGGGGGCTCTTCCAAGCGTTGTTGCAGGCATGGTCAGCAGGCCGGTTATAGCGGTTCCAACAAGTATAGGTTATGGTGTAAACCTTGGTGGCTTGACAGCTCTTTTTGCCATGTTAAACAGTTGCAGTTCAAATATTGCGGTTGTGAATATAGATAATGGATTTGGCGCAGGATACATGGCTTCTGTAATAAATAGAGTATGAAGGGCGGGGGTTAGGCAACCCTGATCTTATCATTTTCTAAATCAACGAAGACCTTTCCTCCGTTTGATAGATTGCCGAACAGGATTTCATCGGTTAGAATGTCTTTAATCTCAGTCTGTATCAGTCTGGAAAGAGGTCTTGCTCCAAAAAGCGGATCATGTCCTTTTTTTGCCATCCAGTTTCTTGCTTTAGAAGAAATGGAAATAGAGATCTTTTTTACGGCAAGCTGTTCATTTAGTTCCGCCATGAATTTATCAACTATCTTTTCCATAATTGCTACGGTAAGAGAATTAAAGCTGATTATTCCATCAAGACGATTTCTGAATTCAGGGTTAAAAAACTTTTCAACTGCTTTCTTACCTTTATTTTTCGTATCATAATGTGTTTCTCCAAAACCGATAGAATGAGCACTCATTTCTCTTGCCCCGGCATTTGAGGTCATCATAATAATGACATTTCTAAAATCAGATTTCCTGCCATTGTTATCAGTTAAAGTAGCGTGGTCAAAAACCTGAAGCAGAATATTAAACATATCCGGATGTGCTTTTTCTATTTCATCAAGGAGCAAAACGCTGTAAGGATGTTTTCTTATACCATCAGTTAAAAGACCACCCTGGTCAAAACCAACATAACCCGGAGGCGCACCAATTAGTCGAGCCACAGCGTGCTTTTCCATATATTCACTCATGTCAAAACGCAGCAACTCAATGCCAAGGATTGCCGCTACCTGTCTTGCAACCTCTGTTTTTCCAACACCGGTAGCGCCGGTAAATAAAAAAGCTCCAATCGGTTTGCCGGGTGTGCCAAGACCGGCACGAGAACGTTTTATTGAGCTTACTAAAGATGTTATGGCATCATCTTGACCAAAAATGACTTTTTTTAGATCTTCTTCAAGACTCTCTAATTTTGCTTTATCAGAGGTCGATATACTTCTAATTGGAACCCTGGCAATTTTTGCAACAATCTTTTCAATGTCTTTTGGATTAATATTCTTTCTTCGAGAAGCACAGGAAAGCTTGATAAATGCGCCGGCCTCATCAATTACATCAATTGCCTTATCCGGGAGATAGCGATCATTTATGAATTTAGCAGACAACTCGGCAGCAGCTTTAAGCGACTGATCAGTATAACTAATTCCATGAAAATCTTCATAATGAGGCCTAAGTCCTTTTAAGATTTTAACTGTTTCAGAAACAGAAGGCTCTTTAATTTCGATTTTCTCAAAACGACGAGAAAGAGCGCGGTCTTTTTCAAAGTAATTCTTATACTCTTCATAAGTAGTTGACCCGATACACCTCAGCTCGCCTGCGGCAAGAACCGGCTTGAGTATATTTGATGCATCCATGGAACCACCGCTGGTTGCTCCTGCTCCAACAACAGTATGAATCTCATCAATAAACAAAACAGCCTGTTTTTTATTCTTCAGTTCAGACAGAACTCCTTTTAAACGCTGCTCAAACTCCCCGCGGAACTTTGTTCCAG
>NKAJ01001774.1_pt2 | contig 17228 bp, 11 predicted proteins | sample 1556001 | NCBI WGS metagenome assembly NKAJ01 (sample SAMN06204642, study PRJNA360343) | marine sediment metagenome | isolation source: Jiulong cold seep at northern South China Sea | place: China: South China Sea, Jiulong cold seep | collected 2013-06 | reverse complement strand
CGTTTGTGTGTGGAGAGGAAACAGCGCTTATAGCCTCAATCGAAGGAAGAAGCGGCCGACCAAGACCAAAACCCCCTTTCCCTGCCATACAGGGACTGTGGGGTAAGCCTACTGTCATTAATAACGTAGAGACACTGACAAACATCCCCAGGATTATTCTGAATGGTGGAAAATGGTATTCGGAAATAGGCACTGCCACCGATAAGGGCACGAAGATATTCTCACTTGTGGGAAAGGTTCAGAATGTGGGCCTTGTTGAAGTGGAGATGGGTACGACACTTCGCGAGATTATCTTTGACATAGGCGGAGGGATCCCGGGAGGGAAACGTTTCAAGGCGGTTCAGACCGGCGGGCCTTCAGGCGGATGTATCCCTGAAGAACTCCTTGATTTGCCAGTGGGGTACGAATCACTGGCCAAGGCTGGGTCGATCATTGGTTCCGGGGGCATGCTCGTCATGGATGAGGACACGTGTATTGTAAATATCGCCCGGTACTTTCTCGATTTTGCACAGAATGAATCCTGCGGGCAGTGTACTCCATGCAGGCTGGGAACAAAGCAGATGTTCAAGATCTTGAGGGACATTACAAGAGGGAACGCAGAGCCCGGAGATATTGAGATCCTGCTTGAGTTGTCCGAGGCAGTCAAGCAGGCCTCCATGTGCGGCCTGGGAATGACAGTCCCCAATCCGGTTATCTCTACCATACAGTACTTCCGCAAGGAGTATGAAGAGCATATCCATGAGAGGCGCTGCCAGGCCCTTGTGTGCAGATCTCTTATTTTCTATCGTATCAAGGACTACAGGTGTAAGGCCTGCTTGAAATGCCTGGACGCCTGTCCGGTTGATGCCATTATAGGTGCGAAATGGCAGGTACACGAGATTGACCAGAGTAAGTGTATCAAATGCGGGACCTGCATGGAGGTCTGTCCCAAGCGGTTCAACGCGGTGGAATGCGTTACAGGTCTGACAGAAGGTTTGGGGGATCAGAGTGAGTGATGTTACATTGAACATAAACGGAATTACGGTAAGGGCNTTGACCAGAGTAAGTGTATCAAATGCGGGGCCTGCATGGAGGTCTGTCCCAAGCGGTTCAACGCGGTGGAGTGTGTTACAGGTCTGATGGAAAGCTTAGGTGATAAGAGTGGGTAACGTTTCCTTGAACATAAACGGAATTACGGTAAGGGCCGATGAGGGTGCTACTATCCTCACAGCGGCCCAGGACGCAGGTATCTATATCCCCACCCTGTGCCATTGCCCTGATGTCTCATCCATAGGTGTATGTCGCCTGTGTCTGGTCAGGATCGAAAATCGAAGAAGACTTGAACCGGCCTGCCGGACCATTGCAGAAGAAGGTATGGTGGTTGTTACGGACGATCCTGAAATTGAACGATTGCGCCAGGTGATCCTTGAGCTCATCTTGAGTGATCATGACTTCAACTGCCTTCTCTGTCCCAAGAGCGGGCAGTGCCGTCTTCAGGAACTGGTAAACCGTATACGTTTCAAAGAGCAGCGGTTCANCGCCAGGTGATCCTTGAGCTTATCTTGAGTGATCATGACTTCAACTGCCTTCTCTGTCCCAAGAGCGGGCAGTGCCGCCTTCAGGAACTTGTGAACCGTATAGGTTTCAAAGAGCAAAGGTTCGNGAAATTGAACGATTGCGCCAGGTGATCCTTGAGCTCATCTTGAGTGATCATGACTTCAACTGCCTTCTCTGTCCCAAGAGCGGGCAGTGCCGTCTTCAGGAACTGGTAAACCGTATACGTTTCAAAGAGCAGCGGTTCAATCGTCTTGAGCATGTGGCCAAGGACCTTCCCATTGACACCAGCAACCCGTTTTTTGATTTCAATCCCAACAAGTGTGTCCAGTGCACCATATGTGTCCGTACCTGCCATGAGATTGTAGGTAATGACGCAATCGACATGGCATACCGGAGTGACGACCTCAGAGTCAGTACGTTTGCCAACAAACCTTTGAAAGAGTCTGTCTGTGTATCTTGCGGGGAATGTATGGAACGTTGCCCGGTAGGTGCCCTGGTGCCCAAGAAGTCTGAATATCCAACCCGTGAAGTAAAAACCATCTGCCCATACTGTGGTGTGGGGTGCGGTCTTTACCTGGGGGTGCGCGGAAACACCATCGTAAGAGCAAGAGGCGATGGTGAAAGCCCTGTCAACAAGGGCAATCTCTGTGTTCGCGGCCGCTTTGGTTATAACTTCGTTGATAGTCCGGACAGGCTGTCTCTTCCACTTATGCGCGCATACGATGAATATGCAAAGCCGTCCTCTGTGGTTGAAGTAACAGAAGAAGGCAGAAAGGTTACATTGCCCCTTGTAAAGAGAGAAGGCAAGTTTGTGGAGATTGCCTGGGACCAGGCGATTAAATATGTGGCAAGCAGTCTGGCCCATTACAAAGGAGATGAGATCGCTGCCATCTCCTCGGCCAGATGCACAAATGAAGAGAACTACCTCTTTCAAAAGTTTACCAGGGCGGTCTTAAAAACCAATAATATTGACCACTGTGCCCGTCTCTGACACGCGCCCACGGTGGCCGGTCTGGCCGCCAGTTTCGGTAGCGGTGCCATGACGAACTCCATCAATGAGATCAGCAGTGCGGCTTGCATCTTTGCCATCGGCACCAATACAACAGCTAATCACCCAATTATAGGCAGACAGGTTACCAGGGCTGTACAAAAGGGTGCAAAGCTCATCGTGGTAGATCCAAGGCGAATACCTCTCTGCCGTATGGCCGATATCTGGCTCAGGCTTCGTCCCGGAACCGATATAGCACTCCTGAATGGGATAATGAGGGTCATTATCGAAGAAAATCTCCTGGACACATCCTTTATTGAGGAGCGATGCGAGGATTATGAGGCCTTTGAGGCCTCCATCATGGAGAATGACCTGGCAGCCGCTGAGAAAATTACCGGTGTTCCCGCACAGGACATAGCCAGAGCAGCCAGGATGTTCGGCTCGTATATACCCGCTACGATCCTGTATACCCTGGGTATCACCGAGCACTCGCACGGGACGGATAATGTGCGGGCCTTGGCCAACCTGGCGCTACTCACAGGTAATATCGGCATACCCTCAACAGGCGTAAATCCCTTAAGGGGGCAGAATAACGTTCAGGGCGCCTGTGACATGGGGGCGCTTCCCAACGTATACACCGGTTATCAAAAGGTGGAAGATGAAAAGGTGCGGAGAAAGTTTGAAAAGGCATGGAATTGTAAGCTCAGTCCATCAAACGGGCTCACACTGACCGAGATGTTTGAAGCTGCCCGTGAGGGCAAGATTAAGGCCCTCTATCTGAAGGGCGAAGACCCGGTAGTCACGGACGCGGACACAACTTTCATCGAAAAGGCCATATCACACCTGGAACTGTTTGTCGTACAGGATATTTTCCTCACAGAGACAGCGCGATTGGCAGACGTTGTGCTCCCGGCTGCCAGTTTTGCTGAGAAAGACGGGACCTTTACAAACACTGAACGGCGGGTACAACGGGTCCGCAAAGCAATAGAGCCCAAAGGCAATTCACGTCCCGACTGGATGATCATATGCGATATTGCAAAAAGCATGGGGGCCAAAGGTTTTGATTTTGGCAGCCCTCAAGAGGTTTTTGAGGAAATGCGCGGCCTGACCCCGAGTTACGGGGGCATCACGTATGAACGTATTGAGAAGTCCGGGCTCCAATGGCCCTGCCCGGATCATGAACATCCAGGGATGCCGTATCTTTATAGTGAGCGCTTCAACACACCGAGTGGGCGCGCAAAATTTGCACCCATTTCGTATCGGCCTCCGGCAGAGACTACCAGCCACGAGTATCCATTTGTCCTTGTCACCAGGCGGTGCGCCTTCCATTATCACGCAGTCATGACGCATAAGGCAGAAGGCTTTGATGAGCTGAGGAGCGAGGAGCATGTTGAGATACATCCGGCTGATGCAGCTACTCTGGAGATCCAGGACGGAGAAGTCATAAAAGTGACCTCAAGGAGAGGGAGCATAAAGGCCAAGACAAAGGTAACGGAAATTGTTCCTGCCGGTGTTGTGTGCATGACATTTAATTTTGCTGAGACAAGGACAAATATTTTGACCAGCAGGGCACTGGACCCGATCACCAAGACACCTGAATTCAAGGTATGCGCAGTCAAAATCGAACGGGAAGAGTCTGCCTATCTTATGAAAGACTATATGAGGTGGGGTACTGGGAAAACATAAATCTATAAAAGGAAGGGATTAGTATCTATGGACGTCAGCAACATCAGAAATTTCGCTCTGGTCGCCCAAAGTGGGAGCGGCAAGACTTCTCTGGCAGAGGCCATACTTTTCACTGCCAAGGCGACTTCGCGCATGGGCAAGGTCGATGACGGATCCTCAGTATTGGACTTTGAGCCGGAAGAGATCAAACGCAACATGTCCGTTAGCACAGCGTTTCATCACCTGACCTGGAAAAAGGCCGAAGTCTACCTTATGGACGCACCCGGGGATGACAACTTCCTCGCTGAAGCCAAGACGGCCATCAGGGCGGCTGACAATGTATTGTTCGTGGTAGATGCTGTAAATCCGGTAAAACCACAGACACAGAAGGTATGGTCCATTATCAAAGACTCAGGCCTTCCTGTTATTATGTGTGTTAACAAAATGGATAAGGAGAGAGCAGACTTCCAAAAGTCCGTGGATGCAATAAAGCAAGCCCTGGACCTGAGGCTGGTTCCGGTTTCTCTGCCGCTAGGGGAACACGAGGATTTCAGGGGTATTGTAGATCTCATACAAATGAAGGCCTTTGAGTTCAGCAATGATGGAAGCGGCAATGCCAACCCTGTTGATATCCCGGCTGATCTGCAGGACGAAGTTGAAAATTCGAGGAGCAATTTGATCGAGTTTGCCGCAGAATCTGATGATGTGCTGCTGGAAAAATTTTTAGAAGGCGAAGAACTTACTCCTGATGAGATCGTTTCCGGCCTGAAACAAGGCATAATGAGCGGTGGTTTTATCCCGGTGTGCTGCTGTTCTGCCTTAAAAAACATAGCCGGCAGGGCCTTACTTGACCTAATTGTACAGTTTCTGCCTTCGCCTGATGAGCTTGGTGGTGTATCCGGCACTGATCCCAAAAGCGGGGATGAGACAGCACGCGATCCGTCTCCTGACGCCCCGATATCCGGCCTTGTCTTTAAGACCCTTACAGATCCCTATACAGGGCGTCTTTCCATTATCCGGGTCTATTCCGGCACGCTAAAACCTGACAGCTCGCTCTATAACTCCAACAAAGAAAAAACTGAGCGTTATGGTCAGATATTTGCCCTTGAAGGTAAAACACAAAAGCCTTTGGAAGAGGCTGGACCCGGTGAGATAGTAGCAATAGCAAAGCTAAAGGAAACAGCCACTGGTGACACCCTTTGTGATCCTGCGAATGCGATAACCTATCCATTTGTGGCTCTTCCCTTGCCGGTCCTGACCTATGCCCTCAAGCCCAAGAGTCGAGGAGATGAGGAGAAGATAACCCAGTCCCTCGCACGACTCCAGGAGGAAGATCCCACAATTGATGTGAAACGCGATCAACAGACAAAGGAACTCTTACTTTCAGGAAACGGGCAGATTCACATAGATGCCACTGTGGAAAAGATGGCAAGGAAGTTCGGCGTGCAGGTGGACCTTGCTATTCCGCGTATCCCCTATCATGAAACCATAAAGACATCGAAAAAGGCCGTTATTTATCGACATAAAAAGCAGTCCGGCGGAGCAGGGCAGTTTGCAGAGGTCCACTTTGACATCTCACCACGCCCAAGGGGTAAGGGTTTTGAGTTTGAAGAGGCACTTGTGGGAATGAATGTCCCAAGAAATTTCGTTCCGGGAGTGGAAAAGGGACTAAGGGAGGCCACAGGGTCCGGTCCACTTGCCGGATACCCGGTTGTTGATGTAAAGGTGCGCTTCTATGACGGTAAATCCCACGAGGTTGATTCCTCTGAAATAGCTTTCAAGATAGCATCCATCAATTGCTTCAAGAAAGGCATGCTGGAGGCCAGGCCTACCTTGCTCGAACCCATTGTGAAACTCACCATAACCGTGCCTGATGACGCTGTTGGAGATATAATCGGTGACATAAACAGCAGACGGGGCAAGGTTATGGGCATGGAACCAGGCCAAGGTGGACAGGCCATTGTAACACTTGTTCCTCTGGCAGAGGTACAACGCTATATGCTGGATCTTAATGCCATGACCGCCGGCCGCGGAACATTTACCATGGAGCAATCTCACTACGAAGAAGTACCACCGAATCTAACCGAAAAGATTATTGCCCAAGCCAAAGAAGAAAAGGCCTAGAAGGACAACCAGTGTATACTGCCGGTGTTCTCACTGTGAGTGACAGCGCTGACAGGGGAGATGCGAGCGATGAATCCGGGCCTGTAATCCGTCACCTGCTCGAACAGCATGGTTACAATGTGCTCTTACACAAGACAGTCCCTGACGAAGTACAAGATGTCAGAGACATATTGATCACATGGATAGATAGAACTTCTGTCGATATCATAGTTACAACAGGTGGCACGGGATTGTTTCCCAGGGATATCACACCTGAAGCTACAAAGTCCGTAATAGAGCGGGAGGTTCCCGGGATCGCGGAGGCCATCCGCATCAAGGGCCTTGATTCCACACCAAGGGCCATGCTCTCAAGAGGGGTTGCCGGAGTGCGTGGCAAAACACTTATTATCAATCTGCCCGGCAGCCCTTTGGCCGTGGCCCACGGAATGGAGGTGATACTTCCAGTGCTTAAACATGCCTTGGATAAAATCAAGGGAGACACCACTCCCTGTCGGCAGGGAGGTTCAGGGGTTCAAAGGTTCAAGGTGCGGGGTTAGTGAAGGTTAACAAAAGAAAAGCAACCCTGAACGGTGAACCCGGAACCTTTGAATGCTTAAAGATATAATCTATGAAGATAGGAATAGTCGGAATATCAGGTTCTGGTAAGACCACCATATTTAACGCCCTCACAGGGAGCGTTGCAGAGGTCTCTGCCTACCAAAAGGGCAAAAAAGACCCAAACCTGGCGGTAGTCAAGGTACCGGACAGCCGTTTGGATAGACTCTCATCCATGTATAATCCAAAAAAGACCACCTATGCCCAGGTGCAGTATGTGGATATAGGTGGGACTGTCTCTGCCAGAGAGGGTATGGAGTCTTCAATGGATGAACTCCTTAAACTCCTTCATCCTGTGGACGCCCTGGTTCATGTGGTTCGAAACTTCGATCGGTCCGGCGAGCCTCCCAGACCACAGAAGGATTTGAAAGCCTTGGAGTCCGAGCTTATTCTCACAGATCTTATCATCCTGGAAAAAAAGATTGAGAGATTGGGAAAAGAGATTACTAAAGCCAGGAAAGGAAATCCCGAGGAACTGGAACTCCTTATAAAGGCCAGGGAGATCCTGGAAAGGGGAGAGGCCTTAAGAGGATATCCAGAGATAGCTCAATCCCCGATTCTTAAGGGCNCTCACCGATCTTATCATCCTCGAAAAGAAGATTGAGAGATTGGAAAAGGAGATTACTAAAGCCAGGCAAGGAAATCCCGAGGAACTGGAACTCCTTAAAAAGGCCGGAGAGATCCTGGAAAGGGGAGAGGCCTTAAGAGGATATCCAGAGATAGCTCAATCCCCGATTCTTAAGGGCTATGCCCTTCTCTCGGCAAAACCCTGCATTGTGGTCCTTAACACCGGAGATGAGGTAGAGCTTGGTACTACAGAGCTGCAGGTCCCCGATGCCATTGCCCTTCTAGAACTTAAAGGAAGGCTTGAGATGGAACTGGCCCAGCTCTCACCTGAAGAAGCAGAACCCTTCAGGGAAGATATGGGCCTTGAAGAACCCGCCACTTTCCGTTTAATCAAAGAATCTTATCAACTCCTTGGCCTCATTTCTATCTTTACAATAGGAAAAGATGAGGTCCGTGCCTGGGCAATCCGGCAGGACACCCCTGCTCAGCGGGCTGCCGGGGCCATCCATTCCGACATGGAAAAGGGCTTTATCAGGGCAGAGGTTGTATCCTACGATGATCTCATGGCCTGCGGCAACCATTCCGCTGCCCAAAAGGCAGGGAAGGTGAGGCTTGAAGGCAAAAACTACCTTGTGCAGGATGGCGATATTGTAGATATACGCTTTAATGTGTAGTGGGGGTTGTTCGTGCACGTTTTTAAGATATATTAATCCCTTAAATTTTCGGCTATGCATTCTATCTTTAGCTCTCCGAGATCAAGGAGGTGATCTTGAACATGGATCAAATGATGAGGACAATTCCCAATTATACAATCATTGAAAAGTTGGGTAAGGGCCCGCAATCCATTGTTTATAAGGCCTTTCATAAAAAGAATCCTGATCGTCCATTGGCTCTCAGGGTTCTAAACGCCGCCTCTGTGTCTGAACGTCAAAGAAGGCACTTCAGACAGAGAATCGAGCATCTCAAGATCTTACACGATATCCACCTGATTACGCCTTTATCTTTTGAGGTGAAAGGGGATACTGCATTTATCACTCAGGAGTATTTCGAAGGTATAACCCTCGATGAGTGGGCCAGAAAACAAACCAAGATTACATTGAATGATTTTTTCACCATAGCCTGCAGATTGGTTAAGGCCCTGGATAAGGTTCATGAAGCGGGGATTATTCATGGCGGTGTCAAACCCCACAATATATTGATTCAACCCAAGACTCTCGATATCCGGTTAATCGATTTTATAACTCCCCTTGATGTGAGAGACGTGAGTCATTTCATTTATGATCGTTCTTTTGTAGCTGGGACCCTGGCCTATACCTCTCCAGAACAGACCGGGCGTATCAGCCATAGAGTCCATTTTTCCACTGATCTTTATTCCCTGGGGGTTACCTTTTATGAACTGCTGACCGGGCAACTTCCCTTCTTATCTACCGACCCTTTGGAATTGATCCATTCCCATCTGGCTGAAGAAGCGCCGCCCGTCCACGAACTGAACCCTGAGATTCCGCCTGTTTTGAGTAAAATCGTCACCAAGTTAATGCTCAAACAGCCGGAAAAGCGTTATCAGAGCACTGCCGGGCTTCTAACTGACCTCAGGCACTGTCGGGACGAATATTCAACAAAGGGCTCAATCAGTGAATTTCCCTTGGGGGTTCATGATCGACCCGGCCGAGTTGTCTTTATATCTACAATGGTGGGACGCGATAAAGAGGCCGAAATTATCCTTGAGGAATATGAGAAAGCTGCTAAGGGTTCTTTCAGTTGCCNTGTTTTGAGTAAAATCGTCACCAAGTTAATGCTCAAACAGCCTGAAAAGCGCTATCAGAGCACTGCCGGGCTCCTAGCAGACCTCAGGCACTGTCGGGACGAATATTCAGAGAAGGACTCGATCAGTGAATTTCCCTTGGGGATTCATGATCGACCCGGCCGGGTTATTTTTGTCTCTAAAATGATGGGACGTGATGGAGAGGCCAATAACATACTCGAGGAATATGAGAAAGCTGCTAATGGTTCTTTCAGATGCTTATTGATTTCAGGGTTGCCGGGTGTTGGAAAAACCCGTTTGATTCAAGAACTTCAGAAACCGATCGTGGAGCACAGGGGCTACTTTACCTCAGGGAAATTCGATGTCTATCAAAAGAATATTCCATACAGCTCCCTTATCCAGGCCTTCAGAAATCTGATGAGGACCTTTTTAACGGAAAGCGATCAAAGGGTCGCCGTCCGGAGACAAGAAATCACAGAGGCGGTTGGAGAAAACGGAAAGGTGATAACAGATGCGGTCCCTGAACTGGAGATCCTGATCGGCCCTCAACCGGAGGTCAAGCCGCTTCCTCCCGTGGAATCGAGAAACCGCTTCCATGATGTCTTCGGCCGTTTTTTGACCTGCCTGGCCAGTGAAGAAAGCCCCTTGACTCTTTTTATAGACGATCTTCAATGGTGCGATATCGCCACCTTTGATATTCTGGCCAACGTCTTTGCCAATTACAAGGAGCACCCATACCTCTTTCTTTTAGGGGCTTTTCGCCATAACGAGGTGGATGAAAGCCACCCCCTTACAAAACTGATGCGCGATATCAAGGAAAGCGCCCAACCCCTGAAAGAGATCAGATTAAAACCTCTGGAACCCCGACACTGCCATGAGATGGTCTCTTATATCCTCGATTCTCCTCTTACTCAAACAAGGACTTTGTCCGATTTCCTGGTCGGCCTTACCGAGGGAAATCCCCTCTTTGTCAGCGAGAGTTTGTCCTATCTTCATAATGAAGATTTGCTCTTCTTGGACGAAAGTCGACAGTGGCTCTGGGACCTCGAAAAGATCAGGGAGTCTGACATGCCGTCCACGGTGGCAGCGCTTTTTAGCTCAAAGGTCCAAAAATTGCCTCTTGATACCATAGAACTGCTCGAATATTGCGCCTGCATGGGAAACCTTTTCACACCGGATGAGGTAGCCCTGGTCAGAGAGATTACATTGTTGAACGTGTTTGAAACGTTGAAGCCGGCCTTAGGCCAGGGGCTTCTGGTAGAGAGCAAAGAGCAATTACAATTCGTTCATGACCGGGTGCAGGAAGCGGTCCTGGGTGCCATAGAACAAGAAAAGCGCCGGCAGATACACTGGCATATCGGAAATCACCTCCTTACTTCCCTCCCCGGAGACGTGGATATAGAAAAACTGGACAACCTGTTTACTGTCGCCGCACACCTCAACCTGGGGATGGATGGGACATTAGACAAGGAAACGGCCTATCTGCTGTCGAACATAAACTACCATGCAGGTAAAAAGGCCCTGGATTCACTGGCCACAGAAGCGGCCAATGAGTATTTTAGACAAAGCCTTGAGCTTCTGCCTCATGACTGCTGGCAGGTCCAATATGACCACACATTTAAGATATACCAGAAATTAGCTAAGACCGAATTGATGTGCGCAAGATATGAAAACTCAGAAGAATTGCTCAATCAACTCCTCGATCGCGCCAGAACCGATCTGGACAAGGCGGAAGCCCTAGCTGAACAGACTACCTCACTCTCATCCATAGGCAATTTTATAAAGGCAATTGAGACTGCTAATCGCGGGTTGAAATTTTTCGGCAAATCGATCCCGGATGATCCTGAGCTTGCGGAGAGAAAACGAGAGCAGTTAATGAACGAAATCAACTCCAAATATGGTTCCAAGATTTGGGACACTATCCTGAACACGCCTTTTACCGGGGAGAGGAAGAGTAAGATCGAATTGGTCATCTACAGTGAACTTATCCCTGACTTATACATGTCCGGCCTGGTGCCACAACTATATCTTTCGGCAGTGCAGTCTACCCAACACTGCTTGGAAGGCGGCATGGATGAATCTGTGATCTACTCTTTTTCTATCATGGGGCTCTATCTGGGGGAGCAACTGAAATTTGATCAGGTCTTTCGATATGAAGATCTGGCCCTTGATTTGTGTGAAAGGTACCCGAATACCTTTGGGGCAACCCGGGGGATGAACGGGGTTGCCTGGGTTACTATGCATACGCGGAATCATCCCGAAGAGCTGGCTAAACATTGTCTGAAAGGGATCCAGTGCGGGAAGAACTGCGGTGATTTGTATAATGCAGGGCTTTGTTACGGTCCCTTGATGTGGGGCCTTCAGGTGCAAGGGGCCAACCTATTGGCCGTTGAGGAGTATGCCAAAGAATGTCTTCAGTTTTCTCAAAAGTATCATCTATCATTTTCCGTTGCCCTGGCCGAGGCCATGCAGGCCGGATGGGTTTCACCGATGAAAAAGGGTTACACGCCCGTCCCCATGGAGGAGAAGATCAAAAAATGGGAGAGGGAAAATCATGTTTCTGCTGCAGGAAGCTATTATGTACACATGGCTTTGACCCACTATTATTTCGGAGAGCATGAAAAGGCTGAAGAGTATTTACATGAAGTCAGGCGGTATTTGAGAGGGCTTACCGATCATTTACTAAAGCGACAGTGGCATGCCTTTCAGGTGCTGAATGCCCTCAGGCTGTATGCGAGCGGAATCATTTACAAAAGCAAAGATGAATTACTATCTTTTATTCAACCTCTCATCAAGAAAATTGAGACCTGGGCTCAATACGGGCCGATACTTAGACCTTATCTTGCACTTATCTATGCAGAACTGGAAAGATTTACCGGGGATTTCACAAAGGCAAGAAGTCTATACTATGATGCTATAAACATTGCCGATGAACAGCGATATTTCCTTCTGGAAGCTCATATCAATGAGTACCTTGGTGAACTTCTCAAGGAGGCAGGCCACGGTACGGCCCGGGTCTACTTTACCGAGGCGGCCCGTTTATATGAAAGATGCCATGCAGGACGAAAAGGGCTTGTTCTCATGGAAAAACACCCGGAGTGCTTTGAGGGAGAAGCCGCTGTTTACATGCCGGTTGAAGCAGAACCTCATGCCTACACCCTTCCCTGTCTGGATGCCGACTACCTGATGAAATCCTCGGTCGCCATTTCAGCAGAGATCAATCTCGATGGCCTGTTGAAAAAGATTATGAACGTGGTTCTGGAGGCCTCGGGGGCCCAGCACGGGTATCTTTTGATTGAAGACAATAGCAGCCTGATTGTTCGCGCTGAAAGTCACGTTACCGAAAAAGATGTGGTCCGGACTGTTGAGTATGACCTTGAAGATGCCACTGATGTTTCCAAGGCTATCATCCGTTATGTGCATCGCACCAAGGAGGCACTGGTCCTGGACAATGCTTCGCAAGAGGGGAATTTTAAGGACAATCCCGAGGTTCAGGCCATGGGGCTTCGCTCCGTCCTTTGTCTCCCATTGATCAAGCAAGCCCAGTTGATGGGAATTCTGTATCTTGAAAACCGTTTGTCCNCTGATGTTTCCAAGGCTATCATCCGTTATGTGCATCGCACCAAGGAGGCACTGGTCCTGGACAATGCTTCGCAAGAGGGGATTTTTAAGGACAATCCCGAGGTTCAGGCCATGTGGGGCTTCGCTCCGTCCTTTGTCTCCCATTGATCAAGCAGGCCCAGTTGATGGGAATTCTGTATCTTGAAAACCGTTTGTCCGATTCGGTTTTCATTTCGGAGAAGGCAAGGATGACTAAACTGCTGACCGCTCAGGCGGGCATCTCTCTGGAAAACGCGCGCCTGGTAGATGAGATGAGACGGGCCGAGGAAACCTTGCGGCAACACCGTGGACATCTGGAACAGATGGTTGAGGAACGTACCCGACAGCTACAGGAGACCCAACAGGAGTTGATCATGGCAGAAAAGCACGCCGGAGTCGGCCGCTTGGCCGCAGGGGTGGCCCATGAGATCAAGAACCAGCTCACTCCCATCCTTACAGATATCCAGAGGACCATTGCACAGATAGAGGCTGGAAAAGAGCTTTCATCCCAATACATAATGGACCGCGCACGGACCATCGAAGAGGCAAGTCGCACAGCAAACAAAATTACCATGGCCCTGCTCGACTATGCGAGGGAAACCAAGCCGGAGTTTTCCTGGTTTAGCATAAAAGATTCCATAGAAATGATTACTACCCTTCACCAATCCGACCGCAAGTGGGCAAATATCCGGATAGTGCTGGAGGAGGTTGAAATTGACGAAATATTTGCCGATAAGAGGCAGATCGAGCAGGTCTTACTCAACATAATCAACAATGGGTGCGAAGCGATTGAGAGAAAGGGAGGATCAGGCATAATCGATATTTCTGTCAAAATGAAAGGTCCCCATGCTGTAATAAGCATCCGGGATAACGGCATCGGGATTCCGGAAGAGGACCAGGGCAGGATATTTGACCCCTTTTTCACTACCAGGGGACCTATCGGCGTGGGTTTGGGCTTGAGCGTCAGTTATGGTATTGTGGAAAGACACGGTGGCCGCATAGATTTTGAGAGTGACCCGGACAAAGGCTCCACCTTCAGGGTCTACCTGCCCATAAGTAAAACCGAGAAGGAGGAAAAAGGTGCCATCCCCACACAAAATCTTAATATGTGATGACGAGGAAAGGATAAGGAAGTCCCTGGGTGGCCTGCTTGAAGACCAGGACTATGATGTAACAACTGTCCCGAGCAGCTCAGAATGCTTGGAAGTGGTGGCGGTTCACGACTTTGACCTGGTGATTTTGGATATTGTCATGCCCGACATGGATGGAATCGAGGTGTTGGACAGGATAAAAAAGATGGGTAAGGATACGGAAGTGATCATGATTACCGGCTATGCTGATAAAGAGAAGGCTATCACCACTTTTCGGCTCCATGCCTATGATTTTATTGAAAAACCATTTGAAACCAAAGCGATATTAAACACGATCTCAAACTGCCTGAGCAAACTGGACCTTGAAAAGGACCTTGAAAAGAAAAGCCGGGAGCTCAAGGAATCAGAGAAAAAGTATCGAAGGCTATTCGACGAATTCAAAGATATGATCTACATCACCACACGCGAAGGAAGATTTGCTGACATCAACCAGGCCGGGGTTGACCTCTTGGGATATGCCAGCAGGCAAGAAATCCTAAACTTGGAATCGGCAGAGGCCTTATATTATGACCACGCTGACAGGAAGCGGTTTCAAGAAAGGATAGAACGGCACGGCTTTGTCAAAGATTACCCGCTCGAGTTCAAAAAGAAAGACGGGACCAGAATCGACGTCTTAATCACGTCAAATGTGAGAAGAGACAAAAAGGGGAACGTGCTCGGTTACGAGGGGATCATACGAGACGTAACCGAGACAAAAAAGCTGATGAGAGCCATCCAGGAGGCAAAGGAGGAATGGGAGGAGACATTTGACGCTATTGAAGATGCTATTTTCCTGGTGGACAGTACCTATACCATTCAAAGAGCGAATAAAGGTATGGCCAAACTGGTGGGAAAAGATCTAACCGATATTATCGGCCAGAGATGTTATAAACTCCTCCACGGCGTGGACCGTGTGCCGGAGTTCTGTTCCCGGCCTCTGGTGGTCAAAAACTGTCATTCTCACAGCGGTGAACTATGGGAGCCTCACCTGAATCGGCATCTGCGCATCCATTATTATCCTATCATCGGTGCCAAGAAGGGGGTTCGAGAGGTTATTCACGTAATGACGGATATCACAGAAAGACAAAAGGCGAGTCAGCAGATTGAATACCTGGCCAGTGTTGTTCGCCACTCCCAGGATGCCATTATCGCTACAGACCTCAATTGTCGGATCACCAGTTGGAATAAAGCGGCCGAGAGGATCTTTGGCTATAAGGAAAAAGAGGCTGTGGGACGGTTTATGGATATTATCGTTCCAGAGGAACAAAGAAAACAGTGTCATCTCCTTGTTGAAGAAATTAGTACCGGAGGGATCGTTGCAAGCCAAGAGACCAAGAGAAAGACGAAAAATGGCCGGCTTATTGATGCGGACCTGTCATTTTCTCCGATCAAAGACAGCAAGGGAAATACTATCGGCGTCTCTTTTATAGCAAGGGATGTGACCTATCAGCAAGAACTCGAAGCCAAGCTCCTTCAGGCCCAGAAGATGGAATCCGTTGGTACGCTGGCTGGCGGGATAGCCCATGACTTTAACAACCTGCTCATGGGGATTCAGGGTTATGCCTCACTGATGCTTCTGGATCTTGATACCTCGCACCCCTATTATGATATGCTAAAGAAGATCGAGCATCAAGTTACCAGTGGCGCCGGCCTGACCAGACAGCTCCTCGGATTTGCACGGGGGGGAAGATATGAGCCCAGGCTGACCAATCCTAATATGCTGGTCGAAAGGTCATCCGATATGTTTGGTCGAACCCACAAAGAGATTGTTGTGCATACGAAACTCGAAAAAAACGCGTGGACGGTTGAGGTGGATCAAAGCCAGATAGAGCAAACCCTCTTGAATCTCTATGTCAATGCCTGGCATGCCATGCCTGGCGGGGGAGATCTTTTCCTTGAAACAAGTAATGTTACACTGGACAAGTCTTACCTGAAACCCTATGATCTGGAACCCGGCAAGTATGTCAAAATCTTAGTTACTGATACCGGCGTGGGAATGGATGAAAAAACACAGCAGCGGATCTTTGAGCCGTTTTTTACGACCAGGGAGATGGGGCGAGGTGCTGGCCTGGGTATGGCCTCGGCTTATGGGATTGTCAGGAATCACAAGGGAATCATTAACGTTTACAGTGAAATGGGTCATGGAACAACCTTTGCAATCTATTTGCCCGTCTCAGACAAGGAGCCAATTAAAGAGACGGAGCCTTCTGCGGAAGTGCTAAAGGGGAAAGAGTCCATACTTTTTGTAGACGATGAGGACAGGATACTTGATGCCGGCAAGAAAATGCTCGTGGCGTTGGGCTACAAGGTCATGGTGGCTGGCAGTGGGAAACAGGCCGTAGAGGTTTTTAAGGAGGACCATGGCGAAATTGATATGGTGATCCTTGACATGATCATGCCAGGTATGGGTGGAGGAGAGGTCTATGATAGGATCAAAGCAATCTCTCCGAATGTCAAGGTTCTACTTTCAAGCGGCTACAGCGTAGAGGGCCAAGCCGAGAAGATACTTAAGCGTGGCTGTGACGGCTTTATTCAAAAACCGTTTAAGATAAAGGAGCTGTCCAAGAAGATAAGGGAGATCCTAGACAACAAACCTAAAAAAATATTGTAAGCGTTCACAGGGCACCGCATCTGCTTTGTTGTAGGGTACTTGAAGTACAGGGAGTACGTCGGCGCACCCTCCGCCTCGCATCTGCAGCACCCTGTAAACGCTTACAGTNTAGAGGTTTTTAAGGAGGACCATGGCGAAATTGATATGGTGATCCTTGACATGATCATGCCAGGTATGGGTGGAGGAGAGGTCTATGATAGGATCAAAGCAATCTCTCCGAATGTCAAGGTTCTACTTTCAAGCGGCTACAGCGTAGAGGGCCAAGCCGAGAAGATACTTAAGCGTGGCTGTGACGGCTTTATTCAAAAACCGTTTAAGATAAAGGAGCTGTCCAAGAAGATAAGGGAGATCCTAAACAACAAACCTAAAAAAATATTGAATATGGTTTGACGCAATGTTTTATGTGGGGGCATTATAGCTATATCTGTCCGCTGGATTCACCCCTCGTTTCGGAGCTTATCCGGGGCACCTTTTGGCATATGCCGTATCAATAGATGTGAGGAGCAAGTTGAAAAAACGACTATCTAATTTGACATGATCAAGATAATATGGGATGTAAAATGATAAGTAACCGTTCAGGGGTTCAAAGGTTCAGAGGTTCAGAGGTTCAAGGGTTTACCTAAAACCTGAACCGTTGATTCGTGAGTTCTG
>NKAJ01001269.1_pt1 | contig 17334 bp, 20 predicted proteins | sample 1556001 | NCBI WGS metagenome assembly NKAJ01 (sample SAMN06204642, study PRJNA360343) | marine sediment metagenome | isolation source: Jiulong cold seep at northern South China Sea | place: China: South China Sea, Jiulong cold seep | collected 2013-06 | reverse complement strand
GCTGTTAGACAACACACCAAGGCCCTGGCCTGTGTCAAACAACATGCTATACCCTTCAGTCTCAACATAGCAAGACCAGCCGTGCTCCCCGATCAACCCGGATGGACCGAAGACGCTATTTTCGCATATTACAGTTAGTTTCAACTGTGAAATCATGAAAATTCCTCCAGTAACCAATCAAAACATCCCCTTTACCCGATTGGGCTAAACTTTATCCATTTTCGGCTTCTTGAAGTATTAATTGAACCGTCTGAACAAAACGACGCGCAGCTTCAATGGCTTGCTTTGCTTCTTGTTCAGGAATATGAATAGTAACTCCATAGTCTCCTATACTGCGTAGTTCAAACAGCCAATTCAGATCCTTTCCAAATTGCTTTTCCAATTTCTCAGTTTTGATAAACCGCTTATGAATTGCCGCAATTACTCCACTATGCTTGCTAAATTCCATGCCATCATTTAAAAGAAGAGCTGTTGCAGCATAGAAAGCAGCGTAATAAGCCCTTGACGCTGCAAAATCACAGTAGCCATCAGATAGCAATTTCCCTGCAGCTTCAATGGATTGTTCCGCTCTTTCAAGATTGGCTTGAATCTCTATATGGTCGTCAGGACTCATGCAGCCATCCCCTCACGTCTAGCTGTGCGGTAAAGATGAATTGTCCCGGAAGCGAACTCCTCTTCAGCTACCGGTTTTGCCGATATAAGATGTTCTGATTTGAGTTGAATTGGATAAAGAAGTTCAATAATTTTCCGCAACTCATCAAAATAACTAAAGGGTTTTGATAATAGAACAAGTATGTCAATATCACTTGATTTTTCTGCCTCTCCTCGTGCCATAGAACCATATAAAAATAAACCACGAAATTGAGAGCCATAATGCTCTTTTAATATCTTCTTGCAATCTTCAAGTCCAGTTTTTGGGTCCATGTTGTTTCACCTATCCCATCATAGGCCCAACGTCAAAATCAGCCGACGCTGAAAGCGGTTGGATGGATTTATTTGTTAAATTACAACTGCTTAGGCACGATCATCGTCCTAACGTCAATATCACTATCACAGTTACTCAGATCATTCTCCATGCCTCTGGGGTTATTGACCCTGCCTTCAGGATCGTATACAAAACAGATCAACCTGCTGCATTGAGGATGCATCTTGTATTTTGCGATATCCACAATTAGCTGCTCGCCCAAATCTTTAGTGGACATTGATTGCCTACTCCTTTTGATTTCGATGACAGCATTTATTTCGGGGAGAAGAAAATCGCTCCTTGAAGCACCTCCAGCATAACTTGGAACCCACTCCTCTGGCCTTATGTCGTTGAAATACAATTTTAATAAAGAATGAAAGAGGTCTTGAACATCATATTCATCAGTAACATCCAAGGTGGGCCTATTATTGTGGCGCTGCTNTTGATTTCGATGACAGCATTTATTTCGGGGAGAAGAAAATCGCTCCTTGAAGCACCTCCAGCATAACTTGGAACCCACTCCTCTGGCCTTATGTCGTTGAAATACAATTTCAATAAAGAATGAAAGAGGTCTTGAACATCATATTCATCAGTAACATCCAAGGTGGCCCTATTATCGTGGCGCTTCCTCAGTTGCATAACAACAGTATGAAATCGGCTCGTAATGACCTCAATTCCATCAAATCGTTTTTTATCCTCGGAACCAACGGCGATTTTGCCAGCCTTGGACTCGAAAAGGGCTGGATTTCTTTCTATCCGCGTTTTTATTGACTTCAATACGCCTCTTATTTCNGGGCCTATTATTGTGGCGCTGCTGAAGTTGCAGAACAACAGTATGAAACCTACTCATAATGACCTCAATTCCATCAAATCGTTTTTTATCCTCAGAGCCAACGGCTATTTTGCCCACCTTATAGTCGAAAAGGGCTGGATTTCTTTCTATCCGCGTTTTTATTGACTTCAATACACCTCTTATTTCTTCGACACTTGCGTATGAAGATGACCCATAGAAATTACTAATTCCTTTATTGTAAAAATCAGAAACCATAGAAGAATGGTGGGCCGAATCGGGAATGTGGTCGTTAATGAAGTCAACCAACTCGATCGCAATCTGCCTCATACGATAGTTGTCTTGAGAGTTTATAAGCAGGCCATCGCGGGTCTTGGAGAATCTGCCAAGAATCTGGCCAAGCTCATCAACATATCTGTCTATTGTTTCTATGATTTGTTCTACTTTCATTTTTAATTTAACAGTGATTCTACGACCGACGTGGCCGTAAATATGCACATATATAACGGTTGCTGGAAGTGAAAACAACATGATTTTAAGGACCATTGAGTGGTTTTGCATTGACTCAGGGCAGCGAGACGGGATGATAATGAATGGATATATGGCTATTAAACAACGAAACCGAGGAATATTATGACTGCCACCTCCTAAACCCCGCTATGACCAAAGCCGCCCTCACCCCTTGCGGTTGTGGGCAGTGAATCCACTTCTTGCCAGTCTGCATGCCAGACCCTGGCAAGGATCATCTGGGCTATCCTTTGTTTTCTCTTGATGGTGACAGTCTCCGGTCCAAGATTAATAAGTCCGACTTTTATCTCACCGCGGTAATCGGCGTCAATAGTGCCGGGGGCGTTAACTACTGTCAGACCGTGTTTGGTGGCAAGTCCACTTCTGGGCCGGATTTGGAATTCATAACCGTGTGGCAGAGCTACTGCAAGACCTGTGGGAACAAGACCTATTTCCCCTGGATGCAGTAGGATATCGTGTTGGATCGCTGCGGCTAAATCCATGCCTGCTGATTGCCTGGTTATGTAATGAGGAAGAGCAAGGTCAACTGCATGGGGCAGGCGTTTTATCTGTACAACTACAGATAGTCCTTCCGGTGATCTAATGGACAGGGATTCTATCACATACTACTCATGAGCTGCCTGCAAAAGAACTTGCCGGCTCCTCATACCTTCCTGCCTCTCCATCCGGGGTCGGCCCCAGACAGACCAAGGCGGAGCCCCCCTTCAAACACTGTGTTGCCATCTGCTTTATGTCCTCAGGGGCGACTGCATTAATTTTGCGGATTACCTCATCATAAGAGACAAATTTGCCCAGATTTATTTCATTTTTTGCCAAACGCGTCATGCGGCTGTCTGCGCTTTCAGCAGAGAGCAACAATCCACCCTTGATGTGATCCCTGGCAGCCTCCAGTTCATCGTATTCAATAGATTGATCTGCGAGCTTTTTTAACTCCCCTTGCATTAGCTCCACTGTTTTCGAAAACTGTTTTTCAGAGATGCCTGCATAAATTCCCAGCATCCCGGTATCCTGGAACGAGGAGGAAAAGGAATAGACTGAGTAGGCAAGACCCCGTTTTTCCCTTATCTCCTGAAACAGCCGGGAACTCATGGATCCGCCCAGAATGACGTTAAGCAACAGGGCCGGATAGCGTTGAGGGTCTGAGGTACATGGTCCTTCATAGCCCATCAGTACGTGAAGCTGTTCCAGGTCTTTTTTGATAAATTTGGCCCCAAGGTGGGGTACAGGCCTGGAATGAGATGAATGGCCGTTGATAAGGGCCAGGCCTCCGAAAAGTTCGTTTATCTTGGCAACAAAAGACTCATGTTCCAGGTTACCCGCCGCAGCGATCAGGACCTTTGGGCCTACATAGGCCTTACCTACAAACTCCTTCAAGGTCTGTGAACTTATTGCTCTGACGTTGTCAACAGTGCCGAGAATGGATTGTCCAAGGTTGCTTCCGGGCCAGTAAAATTTGTTAAAAAGCTCATGTATCAACTCATCCGGGGAGTCCTCAAGCATACTGATCTCTTGCATTATGACCCGACGTTCTCTTTCCACTTCCTTGTCGTCAAATCTGGAATGGAGAAAAATATCAGAGAATAAATCCAGTACCCTGTCTAGATGGATATCCAGTACCTTTGCGTGGAAACATGTGATCTCTTTGGAGGTAAAGGCATTGGAAAATCCACCCATCTGGTCAAAGGCCTTGGCAATGTCCAGGGCGGTACGCCGTTCAGTCCCCTTAAAAATCATATGCTCGATAAAGTGGGAAATGCCGGAGTTGCCGGCATCTTCGTCCCTGGCACCTATAGTAACCCACACACCGACTGATACCGAGCGGACATTGGGCATGCGCTCAGTAAGCACGCGAATGCCGTTTGAGAGGACGGATTTATTGTATTGCTGGTTCATTTTTGAACAGTAGCTCCCTGCTCGTCGTCCATGGCAGCCTTGCGGCTGAGCTTGATCCTGCCCTGTTGATCTATACCTATGACTTTTACACGGACTTCATCACCTTCGGCAAGTATATCCTTTACATTTTTTACATGCCTGTTCTCCAGTTGGGAAATATGCACCAGGCCGTCGGTACCTGGTAATATCTCAACAAACGCCCCGAAGTCCATAATCTTTTTCACGGTCCCAAGGTAGATTTCTCCGACCTCAGCCTCTTTTGTGAGGTCCTGGATCCTTTTGATGGCATCTTCTGCTGCTTCCCCTGAAGAGGAAAAAATGTTCACCTCACCTGAATCATCGACGTCTATCTTTACGCCGGTTTCCGCTATTATGCCACGTATATGCTTCCCCCCAGGGCCGATAAGATCCCGGATCTTTTCCGGGTTGATATTGAGGGTAATGATTCTAGGTGCATACTGGGAAAGGTCTTTTCTGGGATGATCTATCACCTCTTTCATCTTGCCCAGGATAAAGAGTCTCGCATCCCTTGCCTGCATAAGCGCCTTGCTTAAAATATCCCGGCTGATCCCTGAAATCTTGATGTCCATCTGTAGCGCGGCAATCCCTTCCTCGGTCCCTGCTACCTTGAAGTCCATATCGCCCATGTGGTCTTCATCTCCCAGGATATCAGAGAGTATGATGACCTCGTCATTCTCCTTTACAAGGCCCATTGCAACCCCTGCCACCATGTCTCGAATGGGGATGCCGGCATCCATCATAGCAAGTGCCCCTCCACAAACAGTAGCCATTGAGGATGAGCCGTTTGATTCCAAAACCTCTGAAACAATGCGAATAGTGTATGGAAAATCGTCCGCAGGAGGTACTACTCCGGCCAGCGCCCGTTCTGCCAGCACTCCGTGGCCGATATCTCTTCGTGCCGGACCCCTCATCGGCCTGACTTCGCCTACGCTGAAAGGGGTAAAATTATAGTGCAGCATGAAGTGTTTATAATGTTGTCCCACAGGGGACTCGATCCTCTGTTCGTCATCAGAGCTACCAAGGGTTGCCACAGCCAGCACCTGAGTTTCTCCGCGGGTGAAGACCGCTGAGCCGTGGGTGCGGGGGAGTTCTCCCACAGAGCAGGAAATCGGCCTGACTTCATCAAAAGCTCTGCCGTCGATCCGGCGCTTTTCTTTTGTGATCAAAGTGCGCACCAGCTCCTTTTCAAGGTCCTTCAAGCACTTTGATATTTCCTGTTCACGCCCGGGATGGACTTCAGCCAATGCCTCCTTAACTTCTGTTTTGAGGCACTTTATTCCCTCAACTCGTTCGACCTTGGAGGGTATCTGTATGGCTGCAAGCATCTTCTCCCGTGCAGACTCCCTGACCCTGTCTGTAAGCTCAGGGTCCGAATCAGGCTCGGGGATAGTCATCTTGGGCTTACCCGCCTTTTCAACAAGCTCATCCTGGAGATCGAGCAAGGGCGTCAGGGATTCATGACCGAAAAAGATAGCATCCAGTACTTCCTGTTCTGAAAGTGCCGCGGCCCAACCCTCTACCATAACTATTGCGCTTCTCGTACCGGCAACAATTATGTTAAGATCGGAATTCGAAAGCTGGGTCTTGGTGGGGTTAACTACGAATTTGCCTTCCGCCCTTCCCACTCTTACGCCGGCAATAGGGCCGTCAAATGGTATGTCTGAGATACAAAGGGCTGCGGATGCCGCAGTAATGGCAACTACATCAGGATCGACCTCTACATCCACAGAAAGCATCGTTGCTATTATCTGGGTATCGTAGGCGTATCCATCAGGAAATCTGGGCCGAAGTGGACGATCTATAAATCGTGAAGTCAGGGTTTCTTTTTCGCTGGGTCTTCCGATCTCCCTACGGAAATAATTCCCGGGTATTCGACCTGATCCGTAGAACATCTCCTGGTAGTCTACCATGAGTGGCAGGTAGTCTATTCCTTCTCGTGTTTTACCGGAGGTTACCGCTGTCACCAGGACTACGGTTTCCCCAAGGCTGGCCAAAATGGCGCCGTTGGACTGCTTGGCCAATCGTCCTGTTTCAAAGGAGAAGGCCATGTCATTTATCTGTGTTTTTAATTTTATCATCTGTTTTAAGGTCCTATTATCTTGCAACAACCAAGAGAGTTACAAGTTCAGTGTATTAAATCCGCAGTTCTCACTCCATGTCTGTCGACTGCCAAGAAGTGTGAACGGTTACATCGTACTACTTGCGGATTCCCAGTTCCTTTATAATTTTTCTGTACCGCCCCAAATCCTGGTTCTTGAGGTAGTCGAGCAACCTCCTTCTCTGGCCTACAAGTTTTAACAGGCCGCGTCTTGAGCCGTGATCCTTCTTGTGGATCTTGAAGTGCTCGGTGAGATAGCCAATACGGGAACTCAACAGGGCTACTTGAACCTCAGGGGACCCAGTGTCAGTCCCGTGGGTTTGGAAGTTCTCTATAATTTCTTTCTTACGTTCTGGATCCAAAACCACCTATTTTTTCCTCCTTCGCTATAACTACGATTTGATATTTCTTATTTTAATTTGTAATAGCATATTCTTTTGGCCAGACTTTTATGGGACGCAGTATTTTGTGGCCATCTGATTTCAGCGCGGTGGGCCATGCCACCACGGATACCAGATCTTTTTCCTGCAGGCTTGAACCATTTTTTATATAAGGCGGCCTGCAAAGAAGAAGACGCAGATAAGGCAGCTCCATATCTGTCTTATGGCCTTGCGATTCCATTAGATCCTTGAGCCTGTTTACAAAAATTGGACGTCCATTCCTTAACTCTGTTGCTATCTCATTATCTATCTCAACGGCAGGGATGTGAGCCAGTGCCTTCCCAATAGGAATAAGGACCTCTGGAAGCCTTTTGCTTTTAAGAATTTCGTCCAGAGTCTCCATTTCCAGTGCCTGCTCTATGTTGAAGGGTCCGTTTCGGGTCCTTCGCAGTCCTGTCACATGACCGCCGCAACCCAGATTTGATCCTAGCTCATGTACAAGTGATCTCACATAGGTACCTTTTGAGCAGTGTACTCTGAAGTCCACTTCGGGTAACCTTATTTCAAGGATCTCAAAGGAGAATACCTGCACCGGCCTGGGCTCTTTTTGGACCATTATTCCCTGACGTGCGAATTTGTATAACGGTTTCCCTTTATGCTTGGCTGCCGAAAAAGGCGGAGGTGGCTGAAGAAGCCTGCCTGTAAATTCTTTGGCCGCCTCCTGTAAAGAGATTAGGTCAAGACTTGGGGGTAAAGGTTTCTGTTCCGTGATTTTGCCTGCTGCATCGTAGGTGTCGGTAGCTACTCCAAGGAGCATAGTCCCTTGATATACCTTGTGACCTGCCATAATAAACTGGACGATCTTTGTCGCCCGTCCCAGACATATGGGCAATACACCTGTGGCAAGTGGATCAAGGGTACCTGCATGTCCGGCTTTTTTAACCTTAAGCCTTTTGCGAACTTCCTGAACCATTTGGAAGGACGTTATGCCGAATGCCTTGTCCATTACCAGGATACCATCAAGCATCGGCTGTTCCCGAGCCCTCAAGATAGGCATTTATTTGATTCAACAGGATTTCTCTAATTTCGGCTGCTGTCCCGGTCTTGCGGAAACCTGCCGCGTGAAAGTGCCCGCCACCTCCGAATTCTTTTGCCAATTTTGCTACATTAAAGAATGATTTTGACCTCATGCTGACAGATACCTGTCCGGCATAGACCTCCTTTATGAAAATGGCAACCTCTACTGTATCTATGCACCGGACATGCCCTACAAAATCATCTGTGTCGTGCTCCATTGCTCCGCTGACACGAAACATCTCCGGAGTGGCCTGAAGAAGACCTATCTTGCCATGCCCCCTTACCTCAATGGTCCTTAATACAAGGCCCAAAAGGTGTTGTCTGCATAGAGAATAGTTTTGATAAAGTTGGTTCGCAACGGCATAGGGGTTTGCGCCGTGGGCCACGAGGTCCCCGGCCATCCGGAAAGCTGTCTCGTTCGTATTGCTATGACGGAAACACCCTGTGTCTGACAATATGGCAGCATAGAGATTTGTGGCGATGTCTTCTGTTATAGGCCATCCAAGTCCTTTGATGATCCACAGGACTATGGCCCCTGCGGCAAAAATGTCCGTAGATATATAGCTTATACAATGAGGGTGTTTTGTTTCCGGAGTTTGAGCACAGAACGGGGCCTGGCTCAGGTGATGATCCAGAACAACAATAAGTGAGGCCTGTTCTATCAACCTTTGTGCCTGCTTTCCGATCCTGTGGGGTTCATTGCAATCAAGGACTACCAGAGTGGTCTTTTCAGGCAGCGGATTGGCCACTTCATTGACCAGGTACTGAGAGCCGGGTAGAAATTGAAGTGAATCCGGCACGGGATCTTCTATAAAAAGGGTTACGTCTCTCCCTGCGTCCTTAAGGGCAAGGCCCAGGCCCAATACAGAACCCAAAGCATCTCCGTCCGGCTTGACATGACAGGTCAAAAGGAGACGATCAGATGCATTAATGGCATCTACCGCAGCCTTCAGTGTCTTGGTGTCTTTGGGTAAAACTTCAGTCACAGTGTTTCTCAATTCTCTGTCTGTTGGCCGGTTTGCACACTGGCAAGGAGTCTTTCTATCTTTTCCTGGTCATCCAGGCTCCGGTCCAGTTGAAAGTGCAGTTCAGGTATCCGCCTGAGGTCAAGGCGGTGTCCCAGTGTTCGCCGTATGAAGCCCTTAGCCTTATTCAGTCCTTCCAGCACAGATTCCCTTTCAGGCCCTTTTCCAAGAACCGAAACAAAAAACTTTGCGTGACGGAGGTCTTCTGAGACCTTTACCTGCATTATGGTCACAAGTCCTTGGATCCTTGGATCCTTAATTTCACCAAGCAGCATGTCTGCCATTTCTTTCCTGAGGAGATCCTCTATCCGTCTGGAACGGGGGAACATGTGGGGCATGATTGTCTTCTTATTTTCCCATGTGAATAATTTCGATATCTGTATCAATAATCTCTACCAGACAGGTCCTTTCAATGAATTCCAGGATCTTATCCAGGACGGAGTTGATTGTTGGCTGGCTATTTCCTATTGTGGATATTCCTATTTCCGCCCTTTGCCATACATCGTTCAGGGCTATTTCTGATACAGCTACATTAAAACGGCTACGCACCTGGCCAATCAAACTCTTAACCACACGCCGTTTCCCCTTTAGCGAATGGTTTCCGGGCAGTCTTACCCTGAGCCTGATTATCCCCACGATCATTTATCAATCAGAAGTTTTCTTCTCTCCGGCATTAGATACAGGTTCTCCAAGGACCGGGGCTTTTTCTTCCATTACATAGGCCTCTATTATGTCCCCTGTTTTTACGTCATTGAACCTTTCAAGGCCGATTCCGCATTCGTACCCTGCCTGGACTTCTTTTACGTCCTCTTTAAATCGACGAAGAGACGCTATCTTGCCGTTATAGGCTACAACGTTGTCTCTTAAGAGTCTGGCTTGAACATTTCTCTGGATCAAGCCCTCCAGCACATAGCTCCCTGCCACTGTACCGACTTTGGCAATGTGGAAGACGTCACGCACCTCGGCGCGTCCCAGGGTCTTCTCCTTATAAACAGGTTCCAACAGCCCGACCATGGCGCTTTTAATCTCCTCCATGGCATGGTAAATGACATCATAGAAGCGGATGTCCACATGTTCCCGCTCGGCCAAGGCCTTCGCCTGCGGGCTGGGTTTTACATTGAAGCCTATGATGATTGCATCTGAGGCAGATGCCAGCAAGACATCGGATTCGGTAATGGCCCCGATACCGCTCCTGACGAAATTCACCTTTATCTCTTGAGTGCTGAGCTTGCGCAATGCCTCTAGAAGGGCCTCCACAGAGCCCTGAACATCTGTCTTGAGGACTATATTAAGTTCCTTGAGTTCCTCCTCCCGGAGTTTTTCAAAAACATTTTCCAGACTTACCTTGCTGCTCTTGACCAGTTCTGTCTCTCTTGTCTTACGTTGGCGATACTCAGCCACTTCTCTGGCCTTTTTGTCGTCAGAAAGTACTGTGAATTCGTTCCCTGCCTCCGGCACGCCGGAGAGACCCTGAATTGCCACAGGCATGGAGGGGGCGGCAGTCTTTATCCTTTCACCCTTGTCGTCGAACATGGCCCGTACTCTGCCGTGGTGTATGCCGCAGACCAGAGCGTCACCTATGTGCAGCGTCCCTTCTGAAATCAGCAGGGTAGCCACAGGACCACGCCCCTTGTCCAGATTCGCCTCTATCACGTGACCTCTGGCAGGCCGACTGGGGTCTGCCTTGAGTTCCATCACCTCGGCCTGGAGGGCCATCATCTCAAGCAATTCTTCGATTCCTGTTTTTTCTTTGGCTGAGATGTTGATGCAAATTGTCTCTCCACCCCAATCCTCCGGAATCAATCCCAGTTCAGCAAGCTCCCCCTTCACCTTTTCCGGATTCGCCCCTGGCTTGTCGATCTTGTTGATTGCTACAATGATGGGCACCTCGGCTGCCCGAGCATGATCTATAGCCTCACGTGTCTGGGCCATTACGCCGTCATCCGCTGCCACCAGCAGGATTACGATATCAGTAACCTTGGCCCCGCGAGACCTCATAGCTGTGAATGCCTCATGGCCCGGGGTATCCAGAAAGACTACTTCCTGGCCGGAGGGAAGTGTGACGTGATATGCGCCTATGTGCTGGGTGATGCCACCTGCCTCCTTTGAGGCTACATCCGCTTTGCGTATGGCATCCAGGAGTGAAGTCTTTCCATGATCTACATGGCCCATGATTGTAATTACAGGAGGTCTTAGTACAGGCTCGCCTTCCTGGGCATCCTCCATGTGGACAAGGTCTTCAGCCACGGACTTCTTCTCCAGCTCATAGTCAAATCCGGATGCCACAATGCCGGCTACGTCGTAATCGATAGACTGATTTACCGTGGCCATTACGTCCAGCCCCATGAGCTTCATTATAACGTCTCCTGCCTTGACGCCCATCCGCTTGGCAAGCTCACCCACCTGAATAGTCTCGTATATGGCAAACTTTCGTTTGCTTGCCTTGGGGGGCGCAGTGCCGGGCTTAGGGGCTGCCGCCACCTTTTGTCCTGAATCGCCATGGATTTCGGAAACCCCGGTTTTCTTCCGGCCGGATGTTGTGATATCGCTCTCTTCTGCAAGAATTTTGTCTATATGTCTCTGTCTTCCCTTTCGTTTGGGAGTAACCCGACGCTTTTTGAGCGATCCTCCCAACTCTGACATCTGGACTACTCTTTTGCCCTTTTTTCTGTCCTTTTTTTCAGGGACTACAGAAATATCAACTAGAGGAACCGACGGTTCTACAGGAGGTGCACCCGTGTGAGAGGGCTTTTTAGCCCGAGGAGCAGGACTTTCAGGTTTATTGTTTGGTTGCTGGGGGATTTCAATCCTCGGCCGGTCAAGGATCTTTACAAAGCTTTTGGGCTTAGCGACTTTGGCCTTTTTTTCAGTCTTGGGTTTAGAAGCGACTTTAGGCTGGGCAATCTGTTTTTCAGGCAGGGGCTCTTCCACTACTTCTGCTGCGGTCTCGGTTACCTCTTGCCCGGATTCGATTTCTAACTGTTCTGCTTCAGTAGCCGGGGCTTCTCCCTCAGCCTTAATTTCTTCCTCTTCCCTGACGACAGGAATAGCCCCTTCAGCTTTTTCCTCCGTCACCGCAGCCTCTTTCACAGATACCTTGGCAACGACCTTCTCTTCAGATTCAGTTGGACGAACGATCTTTTTGAGGGTAATTTTTCGGTGCCTGAGACGCACTGTGGTTTTGGGCTTTACCTCTTGTTCTTTCTTTTCTGCCGCATGTGCTTTGTCCTTGAGCTTGCGGCGGATATCCCGGGCCTCATAGTCCTCAAGCGTACTCATGTAGTTCTTGATGTTGTAGCCAAGATCCATAATCTTAGTCGCCATCTCTTTGCTGGCTATTCCGAATTCCTTGGCCAGCTCATGGACTCTGATTTTAGCCATGCCTGTCTTTAACCCCCGGCAACATAACTCTGCCTAAAAGAGCCTGTTAGGCTCTCAATTAATACATCCTGGATTGACCTGTTCATTTTTTTGTCGTTACCACTATTCATTTTATAATTCTGCTGAGAATACCCTATCTGCGGCATTGCACAAGAGCTGAAAGCCTGAAGCTGAAAGCTGAAAGGGGTTGATTACGATAGCTCTTTGAGCTTTGAGCTTTGAGCTTTGAGCTGATTTCAGCGGAATCATTCCTCGGAATCTTTGTGCAGTGTGTCAAGAACATTTTGAGCAGAATTACTTTGAGACTCGTGGTCCTCGGCTTTCTCTTCTATCTCAGGCATATCCTCTTTTTCGGTTCCGGTCTCTTCACTGGTATCTGTTTCCTCAGCCAGGGCATCCTCTTTCCCACTTTCCTTTTCCTCTATCAGCTTTTTGGCCTCTTCCACCAATGAGCCTATCAACTCCGTACTCAGGTTAGTTTCCTGTGTGAGTTCATCAGGATCAGCCTGAGCAAGAAGTTCAAGTGAAGTAATGCCCAGGTCATAGATTTTGTCCGCTATATTCTCTGTCATAACGGATATCTCTAATAATGAATAATAGTCAGGGTCCTGGTAGTGTTGATAGCGGGTCTCACTCCTTACATCTATTCTCCAACCCATGAGCTTGGCGGCAAGACGCACGTTTTGCCCCTGGCGTCCGATGGCAAGAGAGAGCNTCCTGGTAGTGTTGATAGCGGGTCTCACTCCTTACATCTATTCTCCAACCCATGAGTTTGGCGGCAAGACGCACGTTTTGCCCCTGGCGTCCGATGGCAAGAGAGAGCTGGTCATCCGGCACGATAACTTCCAGTGACTGATTGAAATCGTCTACTATAACCCTGGAACACTCGGCAGGGGCCAAGGCATTGTATATATACTTTGCCGGATCAGGACTCCACGGCACTATATCTATTTTCTCGCCCCTGAGTTCCTGGACCACTGCCTGGACCCTTGAGCCCCGCATTCCCACACAAGCCCCCACTGGGTCCACATCAGACTCGCTGGAGCTTACAGCGATCTTGGATCTGCTTCCGGGTTCCCTGCTCACCCCCATGATCCGGACTATCCCATCGGAGATCTCCGGTACTTCCAGCTCAAAGAGCTTAATCAAGAATTCCGGATGGGTCCTGGATAAAACGACCTGGGGCTCCCTTTGTGTATCTTTCACTTCTATGATGTAGGCACGGAGCCTGTCACCACGGCGGTAGCTTTCGCTGGAAATCTGCTCGGATGTGGGAAGGATAGCTTCTGTACGCCCAAGGTTGATTATGACATTTCCTCTTTCATAGCGTTGGATAATGCCGTTTACGACTTCGCCTTTCCGGTCTTTGAACTCCTCATAAATAAGATCCCTTTCAGCAGTCTTCATCTTCTGGATGATGACTTGTCTGGCTGACTGGGCTGCTATTCGACCCAGGGCTGAAATATCCATTCTGGTGCCGATACAGTCCTCCAATTCACAATTGGAGTCAAGCTCTTTAGCCTCTTCCAGGGAAATTTCAGTCTCCTTGTCATGAGCCTCTTCTACTACAGTACGATACTGAAATACCTCAATTTCTCCTTGGACATTGTTAAAACTGACTTCCAGGTCAAGACGTACACCGTATCGTTTTTTAACAGCCGATTTGATTGCCTCCTCAAGGGCAGCAATAAGGATATCACGGTCCAACCCTTTTTCCCTGCATACCTGATCTATGATCATCTTGAGTTCTGAACTCATATTTTATTCCTTGTATAAATTCATCAATCAACGCACTTAAATTATGTCTAGCCGTGCCTTGGCTACCAGCTCAAAAGGGATACTAAAGATCGTTTTCTCTGAGGAAACGACAATAAAATTTTCTTTTGTCCCATTCAAAATGCCTTTAAAATTTCTGCGGCCGTCTATTGGTTCTCTGGTCTTGATCAAGATCTTCTGACCGGCAAAACGTTCAAAATCATCCTTTTTCTTAAGCGGTCGATTAATCCCCGGAGAAGACACCTCCAGATTGTATGACCCCGGCACGGAATCCTTCGCGTCCAGGAGATCGCCTGCCAGACGATTGATGTATGAGCAATCATCGATTGTCACTCCACCAGGCTTGTCTATGATAAGCCTCAGGATTACGCCCGAAGGCTCGCGGCCATATTCCACGTCGATCAGTTCCATACCGGCATATGCCACCAATGGTTCAACAAGTGCCCTTACGACCTCTGCTTGTTGTCCCTTGTTTTTTTTGTTGAGTACCATAAAAAAATAAAGTGGGCTAAGCCCACTTCATTAGCAGAGTATTATTGATATTTGCACGTTACTACCACAATACCAAAAAAACCCCCACTAATTGAAGTAAACATCCGTCCCAGCCGACCCAATATCGACATGAGCAGGCACGAACCTCAAAAAGGGTTGGAGCGGGCGACGGGGTTTGAACCCGCGACCCCAAGCTTGGGAAGCTTGTACTCTACCAACTGAGCTACACCCGCTTGTAATCCAAACGCATATTAAGAATGAAATAGAGAATGTCAAGAATTTCGAGAAGCTCTGGATATTTTATATAAGCGCAGGCGAGTTTTGTGACGCAGCACTGAAGGCTCTTTTAAGCCTTCAGAGGCAAGCTGTGATCGTCTTCGGCGATTCTTTCAGGAACTCCGGTTGGCCTGAGAACATTACGACCGCAAAGAATGAAAACATCGTAGGCCTCAAAGATGGCGTAGCGGTCCTGGTCAAAGATTATAAGCTTGTTGCCCGTGTTTTATATGAAATATCCGGTAGAAGTTATTACTTGACAAATACAGGGTTAGTTTGCTAATTGAATGATTGGGAAAGGAATGGTATTCTTGTGAGATCATGCCTGGGTTATTCTACACATGAGCGTGAGGAATGATCTCTGACATCCAGAAATCATAAAGGCTTGATTGTTTTATAAAAATATTTACTCTTTTTACTTTTGCCGTTATTGAGACATTTTTAAAATATAATTTGCGCCAAGACTGAATGAAAATTCAATTTTGGGATCTATGAACAAAAAAACGATCCCAATTGAGGAAGGTGTGCTGAGGAATGAAAAACAAAACTGCATCGTTTATAAAAATTATAAACTCTTTCTTTTTGTCCGCAGCAATTTTGACTACATTTAACGCTGTTTCCATAGCGCAAGAGGTGGCAAGCCTTCAAAATACCGACTGTATAAAATGCCACAAAACAGAACCTGCGAGTGTGGAGCGGAACGGCGGTCTCCATAAGACGGCCGTAGGGTGTTTGGATTGCCACACGGAACACCCGCCCTTGGGGACAGAAGCAATTCCGGATTGTGCCATGTGCCATTCAGGGGAACCACACTATGAATTGGAAAACTGCGGTTCCTGTCACTCGGATCCGCACCAACCCCTTGCATTACAACTCGATGATAATATCACTGCAGCCTGCCTAACCTGTCATCAGGAACAGGGCAAAGAACTTCAGGACCATCCAAGCAAGCACACTGAGGTCACCTGTACTTTTTGCCATACAACTCACGGAGAGATTCCCGACTGCTCCGTGTGTCATGAGCCACACGATCAGAGTCAGACAACAAGTGACTGCCTCGGATGCCATCCGGTGCATCAGCCATTGGTAATCCGTTATTCCGATGAAACACCAAGGTCTTACTGCACGCCATGTCACGAGGAATATGGTGATCTCATGAACAAGACCACCACCGCACATAAGACCTTTACCTGTGCATTTTGTCACAGGGGAGGCCATCCTGTTGTCCCGCAGTGTGAGACATGCCACGGCAAACCGCACTCGGCGGCACAGCACAAGGCAATGCCGAATTGCCTGGATTGCCATTTAGATGCGCATAATCTTGCAAAATAAACTGGGAATCAGGGGCAATATTGAAATATTTGGGATTAATGAAATAGAACTATTGGAAAGAACTTGAAACAAAGGACTAGGACAATGACGGTAAAAAATGGGATTGGAATACTGATCGGAGTATTATGTCTGCTTATTCTAGCTATCTGTTTCGGATGTGTGAAGCAACGGCCTGCAGCATTAGAAGCTGGAGAACCTGCTCAGCCGGAAGAGGCCGCACCAGCGGAAGCTGTAAAGGCCGTTGAGCAGACGGTAAGCGTATATGATGTTGTAGTAAAGCCCCTCACCAGCGGGGAGTGCGCTCAATGCCATATGGATCAATTCACGAGGATCAAAAACGACGGGGGTAAGCATGTCGGTGTTGGATGTACGGATTGCCACGAGGTTTATCATGCGTATAACCCCTTGAAGAATAATTACGCTGAGATCATGCCAAAATGCTCAGCCTGTCATGATGATCCTCACGGCAAAGACGAAGCCGTTCAAAAATGCACGGATTGTCACGCTGATCCCCACAGACCGGTAGTGGCAATACCGGATCCATCCAATATTGAACTGCAGTGCAGGCCATGTCATACTCAGGTAGCACAAATCGTGATCAAGAACCCCAGCAAGCACACGGAAGAAGCCTGTTCCTCCTGTCATTCCGAAAGTCATGGCAGGATACCTGATTGTTCGGAGTGTCACGAGAATCACAGCTCAATGGTAACGATGAACTCGCCGGAATGTCTCGCTTGTCATCCTGTACACGAGCCTTTGCAGATCGCCTATTCCGGGGAAATAGAAAAGAACCTGATATGCGCCGGATGCCATGATGTGCCGTTTGAGGACCTTAAGACCCATCATACCAGGCATTCGGAATTGGCATGCGCGGAATGTCATCCCACTCACAAAGAACTCATGGCCTGCCAGGATTGCCATGGTGACGCGACTCACAATCCAGCAATACACAAGAAATATCCAAAGTGTGCAGACTGCCACGGCATAGCGCACGATTTACGCATGTAAGCGCAATTAACTGACAGAATTATATATAAAGGGGATAAGCCCAAAGGCTTCTCCCCTTTTTTCGGTTCAGGGTTCAGAGGTTCAGGGTTCACCGAAAACCTGTCTGCCGTGATTCCGGCACAGGCAGGCATGGCAGTTGGCCTGCGAGATAGCTCGCAAGGTCAACGAAAGATCGAACGGAAAAAAATGAACATCGAACATCGAACGTCCAACATCGAACATCGAATGGGAAAACCTAAACTACTAAATGATATTTTAGAGGAAACAGAAGAATTAATTAAGATTTTCGTTAC
>NKAJ01000177.1_pt1 | contig 17512 bp, 22 predicted proteins | sample 1556001 | NCBI WGS metagenome assembly NKAJ01 (sample SAMN06204642, study PRJNA360343) | marine sediment metagenome | isolation source: Jiulong cold seep at northern South China Sea | place: China: South China Sea, Jiulong cold seep | collected 2013-06 | reverse complement strand
CATTTCCGGGATTGTATGCCATGATAGCCAGGCTTCATATGCATAAGCACGGCACCACGTCTGAGCAACTTGCAGCGGCTTCTGTGAAAAACCATCATAACGGTACCATGAACCCCATTGCCCAGTTCAGGAACGAGATAACCATTGATACAGTATTGAACTCAAATATGGTGGCTGACCCACTGCACATGTTCGACTGCTCGCCAATATCAGATGGAGCGTCTGCTGTTGTGGTGGTTGCGGCTGATATTGCCAAAAAATATACTGATACACCAGTGTATGTGAAAGCTGCAACCCAGGCCAGTGCTCCCATATCACTACATGACAGGGCAGATATCACTACGCTGGACTCCTCGGTGGTAGCAGGACAGAGAGCCTATAAAATGGCAGGGATGACGCCAGACGATATCGACATGGTCGAGGTTCATGACTGCTTTACCATAGCTGAAATTTGTGCCATCGAAGACCTTGGATTCTTCAAGAAGGGAGATGGCGGCAGGGCTACGGAAGCAGGCGAAACTGCCATCGGTGGGCGGATACCAGTGAACACATCCGGCGGCCTGAAAGCGTGCGGACACCCGGTAGGCGCTACAGGTATCAAGCAGGCTGTGGAAATTACCGAGCAGCTGCGGGGGAATGCAGGCAAGCGCCAGATAGATGGCGCTGAAGTTGGGATGACCCATAACGTGGGCGGTTCCGGCGGGACTGCTGTTGTACATATACTTTCGAGGAACAGGTGATTTAAATGACAGTTGCGAGATTCTGGAGAAATATACCAAACAGGTATAATCTGATAGGTACCCATTGTACCACCTGTGGAGAACATTATTTCCCGCCAAGGCAGATGTGTCCCATATGCCGCAGGGATGGCAAAATTGAGCCTCACAAGTTCGAGGGCAAAGGTGAAGTTATTACTTACACCGTTATCCATACCGCTGCCAAGNCCAAGGCAGATGTGTCCCATATGCCGCAGGGATGGCAAAATTGAGCCTCACAAGTTCGAGGGCAAGGGTGAAGTGGTCACCTATACTGTTATCCATACGTCTGCCAAAGGCTATGAAATGCAGGCACCGTATAACCTGGCTGTCATAAAACTGGACGAAGGTCCATCCTTGACTGGACAGGTGGTATGTGGGCAAGAGGAAATGGAGATTGGGATGAGGGTGCGCTCAGTGTTCAGGAAACTTGGCGAGGAAAGCGAGAAGGGCATGATCTATTACGGTACTAAGTTCGTACCAGAATAGGTCACTTTATTTTTTTTTATAGTCAAGAACACAATCTTTGATAGATAACTTCAATAGAAGTTATCGATAGATGACTTCGACAGGAGTTATCGATAGATGACTTCGACAGGAGTTATCGATAGATGACTTCAATAGAAATTCATCGATACTGATTTCTTAAGACTTTGATTTTCAGATAATTATAATTTAACCACAGAGTACACCGAGAGCACAGAGGAACACAGAGCTTGTATCCTTTTTTCTCCTCTGTGTACTCTGTGCCCTCTGTGGTTTATTGCTCATAACGTGTTGGAATTTACAGTTAATTAGTCAACATTCTTTGGTTTTTCACTATATTTCACAGCAAATCCCTTCTGGACCATCTCAATTCCTTTATCCCCGATTATATATTTTCGTACAGACCTGTCATGGTCGGTGCCCCTTAGTTTCAGGATGGACATGGCACGTTCGTATCGGTTCTGATGGTCCAGGAAATGCAGCATGATGATGCCGTCTGCGAGGGATGATATGCCAGGTTCAGGCGTCTTTTCAGGAGTGAATAGTTCTGGCACTTCATTGGTCAGAATTGTAGTGACTCCCCTGCCCTTTAAGAAATCGATGAGCAAACGGACATGCTTCTTAAGGTCAAGTGTATCTGGCAGCGCAGATTCAAGGTTATACACACCGTCATAGAACAGCCGTTTTGCATCCATCTCCTCCACATAAGATTTTATTATCAGGTTATGTTCATCAGGCAGGATGGTGTTGGGATTTGAATAAATAATTTGTAACTGACCATTTGTGATGAAATCTTCGAGTTTCCATCCCATCCTGCCTGCTTCATGTACCAACTGTTCCTGCTTCTCCTCAAAAAGTACAATGATACAGTGTTCACCTTGTTTAAGACCTGCAAAAATAAATTGAAGCCCCATTATAGTCTTGCCTACACCAGCACCGCCGTTCACCACTATAAAAGATTGCTCTGGTATACCTCCACGCATCATATCGTCAAGGTCATTCACACCAGTGGATAATCTACCCTCACCTACCGGCAGAGGGGTGGAAGTGGGTTTCAGTTTAGGGAATATGGATATACCATTTGAGTTGATCTTGAACTCATGTGCAGAAGATGTACTGTCCATGTTGTTTCCCATGCCGCGCCATTTCATTATTTCCATTTTCCGAACGACCATGTCCCCTATCAACTCCCTGTCCAGATATATGACACCATCGGCAATATGGGGTAATATGGATTGGTGTATTTGTGACCGATTTAGTTCTCCTGTGACCATGGTCAGGGCGGACCAGTCCTGTATCATGGAATCAAAGGAATATAAGAAACGGCGTTTTTCGTGAGAAGGAAATCCAAATCCCAGGGTATCAATGGGATTTATTACTAACCGGTCCGGATTGGTAGAAGCGAGGATATTCCCCATGTCAAGCAGTGTTGTCAGCGGGTCTTTTTCGGCAGTAGAGCGGTCAATAGGCCGGACAAGTATTTCTTCACTGAAAAAAGGATAACTATGAAGGTAATCCATCAATTTTTCGAACGATTGCGAGGTGACGGGCATGTAAACTGCCGTCTCCCCGTTCTCTGCTGCATGTGATAATGATTGAAGCACAAAAGTGGTCTTTCCCGCTCCTGCAGTCCCTCCGATTAGTATTAGGGAAGGTTTGGGCAGACCGCCACCCAGCACTTCGTCCAGGTATGCAATACCACTGGAGCAGTGTTTCATATTAGTAACATTATGTTTTAAGCTATTAAACTTGTGCAAACCAGGGATTAACTGCTCTTTGCAATAAGTACGTCATTGGAGCAACAGCTAATTGTTGTGTTTCACAGCATCTTCTATCTCTTTCACAGCTTCAGGATTTGCCAGTGTGGAGATGTCGCCCACTTCTTTTGATATGAGGGCTGAGCGCACTACACGTCGCATGATCTTACCGCTTCGGGTCTTGGGGAGGTCATCAACGAAATAAATGATATCGGGCCGGGCTATCTTACCGATCTCTTCTCCTACATGATTCCACAGGATCTTCATCAGTTCATCTCCGGGCTCAACACCCATCTTTAACACCACGAATGCTGCAATGCTCTCACCTTTGATGTCGTCGGGCCTGCCTACCACAGCGGCTTCGCTCACTGATGAATGGCTGACCAGGGCTGATTCGACCTCAGAATTTCCTATCCTGTGCCCGGATACATTGAGCACGTCGTCACCCCTGCCCTGTACCCAGAAGTAGCCGTCACTGTCCACCCTGGCGATGTCGCCTGATATAAAATCACCATTTTTGGTCCAGTATTTTTCCACGTATCGCTGGGGTTCGTTATACAAGGTACGCAGCATGGACGGCCAGGGTGATGTGAGTAGCAGGCTGCCCCCTTCATTCACAACGGATTTGCCTTCAGGGTCATGCACCTCAGCACCAAAACCGGGCAGTGGTCTTGTGGCAGACCCGGGTTTTAAGGGCAATAAGGGCAGCGGGGATATTACGAAACTTCCGGTCTCGGTCTGCCACCACGTGTCCATAATTGGACATCGGCTCTTGCCGATATTTTCATAGTACCATATCCAGGCTTCCGGATTGATGGGTTCACCCACACTGCCCAACAACCGCAGGCTGCTCATGTCGTCTTTCTTGGTCCATTCATCACCGAAGCGCATGTGCATCCGTATGGAGGTGGGCGAAGTATAGAGTACGGTAATGCCGTGGCGGGCTATCATTTCCCACAGCCGGTTCGGTTCGGGATGAGCGGGGGCGCCTTCATAGAGCACCGAAGTGACGCCCAGCATGAGCGGCCCGTAGACAATGTAACTGTGTCCTGTGATCCAGCCTATGTCGGCGGCACACCACCACACATCCTCGGGTTTGAGGTCGAACACCCATTTGAGGGTGAGAGCTACACCTACCGAGTAGGTGTGCGCGTGTACCACACCTTTGGGTTTGCCTGTGGTACCCGAGGTGTAAAGGATAAAGAGGGGGTCTTCCGAGTCCATGACCTGGGTTTCGCATTCGTCAGGCTGCTCAGCGACCAGGTCATGCCACCATATATCGCGTTTACTCATAGATACATCAACCTGCGCCCATTGATAACAAATGGTATGTTCAATGTCAGTACCCTTGACTGCTTCATCGGCCAGTGCTTTGAGGTTGATGACCTTCCCTTTTCTCCAGAAGCCATCCGCGGTAATGAGGACCTTTGCGCCCGAGTCTTGTATCCTGTCCTGCAGTGCGTGGGGACTATAACCCGAGAATACCACGCTGTGTATGGCACCTATCCGGGCGCAGGCGAGCATGGCTATGGGCAGGGAGGGTATCATGGGCATATAGAGNCCTGCAGTGCGTGGGGACTATAACCCGAGAATACCACGCTGTGTATGGCACCTATCCGGGCGCAGGCGAGCATGACTATGGGCAGGGCGGGTATCATAGGCATATAAATGGCCACCCGGTCGCCTTTACCCACACCCAGGCTTTTCAGGCCGTTGGCCATCCGGTTGACTTCATTGTACAGGTCGCGGTAGGTGAGTTCAGTGACGTTGCCCTGTTCTGATTCAAAGATGTAGGCCACTTTGTTCTCGGTGGGTGTTCCCATGTGGCGGTCCAGGGCATCATGGACGATATTGTACTTGCCATTGGTGAACCAGCGATAGAAGGGTGCATCTGAGCTGTCCAGTACTTTGTCGTAGGGGCTGTACCATTCCACAAGGTCTTTTTCCACTTCTCCCCAGAACCATTCTGTGTCCTTACTGCGCTGGTAGAGGGTCTCAATGTCAGGGATATCATGTGCATCCATCCACTGTTTGACATTGCTGTTCTCAACGATCTCTTTGGGGGGATAGAACGTGCGTTCCTCTTCGAGTAGTACTTCTACGTTTGACATTTTTTTTACTCCGCTATACTTATGATGATACTAATTACGTGGTTGGCAGGATAAACATTTCTGATGGGAGGGGGGAGAAAACGTGAACGCAAATAATTTATCAGAATTATCGAATTGTCTATAGGGTCAAGTCAGAAATTATTGAAATTGTAACTATAGTCCATGGTGCAAGATTATTAGACCACTTGTGCTCCACTCGGTATTGTAGTGTGGGGGCTGGCAGGCGCTTTCCGATAAATCTGGGTGGTCTGTTAAGAGCGGATTCATTTTTTTCAATACACTCCCACCCCTACCCGTTCACCTTAATATTTTTTGAATATTCAACTGAAACCGTATTTTCCAAGCAGAGGTACAAATACAACTCCACCTTTTGGTTCTTTTTTGACCCCGTTGGTCCTGGTTACCAGATATAATTCCTGCATGTACCTGCCAACAGGTATTACCATCATTCCTCCCACATTCAATTGCTCCACCAATACCTCAGGTATCTCAGGGGCAGCGCAAGCCACTGAAATCCTGTCAAACGGTGCTTCCCCTGGCAGGCCCCCACTACCGTCTTCGATGATGACTGTGACTTCTTCCCGATAACCAGTTTCCAGTAAGTTATGGCGAGCCTCCGCACCCAGTGCCGGGATACGCTCGGTGGAATAGACATGTCCTCCCGGGCGCACCAGTTCAGCCATGACAGCAGCATGATAACCGCAACCGCCACCCACCTCCAGCACCCTGTGTCCTGGCTTCAGGTCAAGCAGGTGGCACATTATAGCAACCATATGGGGGGCTGAAATTGTCTGGTCACTACCAATACTCAGGGGATAGTCTGCATAAGCAGCAGGGCGTTCGTTCTCATTTATGAACAGGTGCCTGGGCACATGCTCCATTGCTGTGAATACCCGCTCAGATATTTCTCCATGACTGGATCGCAGTCTCTTTATCAGTCTTTTTCTTTCCGCTTCAAAGTCCATTGTGCAGACCCCCGCGGCTGGATTGCCGGGCCACTACTATGTGGACGGGACTTACGTTTCTTACCATCCTTCTTACCGGCTAACCATTCTATACGTTCCATTGAATCAGAAAAAACACGTCTAATATATTTGGCTGGCACCGCTGTACCTCTTCTATCAACAGAACCGCCATCTCTTAATTTTATCTTTTTTATCTGGAAAGTTTCATTGTTGGAAGATAGTGTCTCACCAATTGTAAACTCTTTCTCACCATCAACTTTCATCTCAAAAGATTTTGTCTCCCAACCCTTGTTTACTGATATTTTGGCACCTACATTGTCGGTTGCCCTGGCCCAGATTGTAAGTATGCTGTCGGCACGAGCCATATTCACCCGTTTGCCACCTGATTCTATAGATGTAACCTGCACAAAATTGGCCATTTCCCCACTATCATCTTCTACAACGAACTCATCATCTATTGAAATGTTCTCTTCNTGTCGGTTGCCCTGGCCCAGATTGTCAGTATGCTGTCGGCACGAGCCATATTCACCCGTTTGCCACCCGATTCTATGGATGTAACCTGCACAAAATTGGCCATCTCCCCGCTATCATCTTCTACAACAAACTCATCATCTATTGAAATGATCTCTTTTGAATCAAGGGTAATTCTGCGACTTGCTGATGTATCTTCTGAGCTAACCACCNAATGCACACAATGCGATACTATCCACCCCCACCACTCTGAGGCTTACAAGCCTGGTCTTTTCTTTCTGGTGGGGGTGGATTGTATCGCATTGTGTGCATTTGACCAACAATCCAGGTTTTTCTTTTAATATGCTGTGTGGTACCGGCTCACCNTGAATCAAGGGTAATTCTGCGACTTGCTGATGTATCTTCTGAGCTAACCACCACTCTGAGGCTCACAGGCCTGGTCTTTTCTTTCTGGTGGGGGTGGATTGTATCGCATTGCGTACATTTCACCAACAATCCAGGCTTTTCTTTTAATATGCTGTGTGGTACCGGCTCACTTGGCGAGCATTCCGGGCACTCCACCTGTATAATCTCATGTTCCATTGTACTTTTAAACCTCACTTTATTATTGAGTTACAAGATAGTAAATACTTCGATGCCCCAGGACTACCTTCTTACTTTGTGAGAGATAGATTAGGGGAGATAATTCAATAAACTGCTGAAAAATGTATTAGTGTGGGATCTTAAAATCTCACAAAAAAAAAACATTTGTACAGGTTAGACATTATATCTAATAACTGCACATGTTCTAACTTACTTTAATTATGTTAACTATCCATTACACTTTTGAAAAAAAGTGTATGACCATAAACCTCTGGATTAGAATCTTTTTGGTCTGTGGTTTTGGTAGCAATCTCTGCAATAAACCGGCCTGTCAGGATCAGGTACGAAAGGCACTTCGGTTTCCTGCCCACAGTCTGCACACGTTGCTTTGTGCATCTCACGTGGACCAAACCCACCACTACCGCCTCTACTTCCGCCACTACCGCCTCTACTTCCGCCTCTGTTATTGAAACCTCTATCGTTCATATATTATTAACTTCCATTTTAATTCTAATCAACTAATTCAAAAAGAGCCGCACTTGAAAATNCCACAATCTGCACATGTTGCTTTGTGCATCTCACGTGGACCAAAACCGCCACTGCCGCCTCTACTTCCGCCTCTACTTCCGCCTCTGTTATTGAAACCTCTATCGTTCATATATTATTTACTTCCATTTTAATTCTAATCAACTAATTCAAAAAGAGCCGCACTTGAAAATTTGAGATTCCTAATGAGGTCAATAAAATTAATCGACAGTCTTCTTTACAACCTACTGGTTTATAGATGTTTTGCCTGGTTCCACAACTCACCGGCTTATAGTCAAATTCAATTCCTGCCAGTTCTCATCTACCCCTTCCAGCGACTGCACAACCCCTGCATTAATCCCTTCAATGATCTTTTCCACAAAACGGTTCATCGGAATATCTTTCCCGTCAACTATCAATTCAAGTTCCATTTCGTTACCTCCTCTAATTCTATATACAAATGTATTCAATTTAACATTAACTGCACTATGTTTTCAACTTGTCATCCAGCATATCCTGAAGGTCCCATCCCAGTATATCGCGAATAATGATATAACTCATCTCCGGCGAGATAGCACCCACTTCAGTACATATTACATCAATATAATCTGAAGGAGTGACATCAAAAGCCGGATTTCTCACACTAACATGCAACATAGCTGACAATTTCTCGCTATNCCTTACACTAACATGCAACATACCTGACAATTTTTCGCTGTCCATAACCTCTGATACATCCCGTTCCTCTATCTCCACCATCTCACCCATCAGGGTACGGGGACTGAACTTGTATGTCTCAGCTGCCACTATCACGTTGGTTCTGCTCTCATGGGCCGCCATTGCCAGCTGGGAAGTGCCTATCTTATTTATCACGCTGCCATTAGCAGTGACCGCATCCGCACCCNTCCATAACCTCTGATACATCCCGTTCCTCTATCTCCACCATCTCACCCATCAGGGTGCGGGGACTGAACTTATATGTCTCAGCTGCAACTATCACGTTGGTTCTACTCTCATGAGCCGCCATTGCCAGCTGGGAAGTGCCGATCTTATTTATCACGCTACCATTAGCAGTGACCGCATCCGCACCCACAACCACAATATCCACATCCTTCATGTAATACCGTACAGCTGAATCCACTATTAATGAAGTATTTATGCCCAGTTCATTAAGTTGGGAAATAGTCAGAAGACCCTGTCGTCGTGGTCTGCTTTCGGTAGCTATCACATTTATATTCTTACCAGCCTTGTGCGCCTGTGCTATCACCGATATGGCGGCCTGGCTGTTGCAGTGGGTCATTATGGTATCCCCATTGCGGATACGCCTGCTACCAATTGTCCCTATCCTCTCAGTGGCCTCTTTTGATGATTCAATAAACTGGTCCACTCGCCTTATCAGGTCGGTTCTGGCCTCATCCACAGTGTCACCTGTATATCCCATTACTATCCTAATGGAATTGGGCAATGAGACAGCAGTTGGCCTGGTGGCTACTAATACATTGGCCGCATTTGATATTTTGGTATTGAATTTCTTTACTGACTTCTCCTCAAGCTGCTGAGCATAATCTTTGAGTGCCCCTGCTGCGGCTCTGGCTATAGTACCTGCTCCCCTTATCTCCATTGTTTGTATCTTTTTTGCTATATCAAGTACGATGTCCATGATTTCACCTTGTTCAGTATAGGTAATCCACAGGGCAAAAGACTTACTAATCTATCAGGTATAATATCACCCATGAAAGACCTGCCCTCTCCAGTGTCAGATGAAATTACAGAATCCTGCATCCATGAGAGGATAGAACAGGTTACAGATTACCTTCAAAAATTTGACGGCGTACTTGTAGCTTTCAGCGGTGGCGTGGACAGCAGTGTCCTGGCAGCACTGGCATACCGGGCACTGGGTAGTAGGTCAACTGCCGTTACTGCACAAAGCCAGACCCTGCCCAGGCGTGAACTTGAAAGTGCAAAGAGAACGGCAAAGGATATCGGAATCAAGCACATTGTTATTCCTTATAACGAACTTGATGAGCCCGAATTTGCACAAAACCCGGTTAACAGGTGTTATTACTGCAAGACCGGCCTGTTCAGGGCACTGAGGGCACTGGCTGATGAATTCGGGTTTGATGCTGTTGCAGACGGTACTAACGCCTCCGAACTTACTGGACACAGGCCGGGCCACAGGGCAGCCATAGAACAGCACATTCTTACTCCCTTTGCCGATATGGGTATTAACAAGGATGAGATACGCCAGATTGGGCGCTCAATGGGACTGGATGTCTGGGATAAACCCCAACAAGCATGCCTGTCCAGTCGGTTCCCTTATGGCAACACCATTACCGAAGAAGGGTTAAAACAGGTTGAACAAGCAGAAGAATTTCTCTTTGATCTAGGAGTTGAGCAGTACAGGGTGCGTCATCATGGAAACACGGCACGCATTGAAGTACCTGAAAATTTTTTTAGGATACTAATGATCAATAAAGATACTATAATAGTCCGCTTTAAGGAACTAGGCTATACCTACATTACCCTTGACCTTGAGGGTTTCAGAAGCGGAAGTTTCGATGTTTCTATTTAGCCAGAATCGTTATAGAAAGTATTCGAAAAAGATTATCAGATGTAGATTTAATTTCACTCAAATAGCCTGTCTACCAGCCATTGCGGGTCAAACTTCACCATATCGTCGTATTCCTGGCCTACACCTAAAAATAGGATGGGTTTACCCGTGGCATGAGCTACTGAAATGGCTGCACCGCCCTTTGAATCGGCATCTGCCTTAGTAAGTATGTTCCCATTTACCGGTACAGCATCATTGAAAAGAGCAGCACGCTCTACTGCATCATTACCTGCTATTGCCTCATCCACAAATATCACCAGGTCCGGAGGAGCTACTCTGCATATTTTCTTTAACTGGTCCATAAGATTAATATTGGTATGCATCCGCCCTGCTGTGTCCGCCAGTACCACATCCAGATGTCGTGCTTTGGCATACTCCACGGCATCATAAACAACTGCAGCCGGGTCACTACCTTCCTGATGTTTGATAAGCTTTACACCAAGTTTGTCTGCATGATGCTGTATCTGGTCAATAGCACCTGCCCTGAAAGTATCTGCTGCTGCAATCACAACAGAATGTCCATTATTTAATAGCCGTCTGGTAACCTTGGCAATAGAAGTGGTTTTTCCTGTACCGTTCACGCCTATAAACGCCATCGTAACGGGCTTATCAGCAGACTTGACAAAATCATCAAAATCCAGTTCTTCCACACTTAATACCCTGATAAGTGCATTTTTCAGCGCCTGTTCAACGATTTTACCTTTATTCTCCCCAATCTTGAAACTGCTGCCTACAAGTTCCTCTTTTACAGAAGCAACTACTTCTTCTGCCACTGGCATGGCAACATCGCTTTCAAGCAGTGCCACCTCAAGATCCCAGAGAGGTTCCTCCAGCGACTTTTCATCAATGATGAATTCACGCCTCATCAACAGGGCTTTGGCTTTATCTCCAATACTGGTAGATATTCCTTTTTTTTCTTCCACCACGTCAGGTGAAATATCAGATTCTTTGACAACCTCAACTTCAGACGCTTCCTCTGCCTGTTTGTCTAATACAGTGCCAAACGAATCCTTAAGTCCACTAAGTTTTTGTTTAAGATTATTAAACATCTATGAACCCTGCATATTAGGAGTGGCTGGAACCTGCTGCTGGCCTACATTCGAATTCAGGACACCTTCAATCTCTTTCATCCTGCTTGTAAGTTCATTGAGACTGTTTTGAATACTTTCCTGGTATTTGGTGAGTTCTTCTTTACGATTATCCAGCATGGTTTTTGCATCTGCAATGTTCTTTTCCACACTTATCCCGGCTCCTACCTGTATAACCACGTTCTCAGGCATAACCAGATTAGCTTTCACATTGACACCTGCACCAATAGGTAAAAAAATCTCATGTCCATCATTCACCCCTTCAAATTCAGTCAGGGTGGTGATGGCTTTAATGACGTCGTTAATACTGTCACTGACAAAATTCAATTGCTGGACAGCAGATTCTGACTGGTATTGCATCTGTTGATGCTGAGCCGCCATATTCTGAATATCCTGTTCAGACAATGGTTTATTAGAAGCCAAAATGTTCACTCCTTGTTAATTGAATCAAGGCGTATCAAGTTACGTTTTAGGCCATGTTCACTGCCTATGAGCGAATAAACTTTTTCACGTGCATTTTTTTCATTCAGACTGGATACATTTTTTGTGAAACTTTCCCATAAATTGCCTGCCTTGAATGTACCAGATATAATGTAATTTTCCATCTTTAATTTCTCCTTGTTCGAATTGATAAATGTTAATACACGTATGTCTGCTGTACCCTAATACATTTGCAGGATAAATACTTTATTCAAACCTATCAAATAACACTTTATAGTCCCCAGCAGAACTGCGGAGTATAACGATTAAGGTTAGCAGTTAACAGGTATACTAATTTTGAAAAAATTGTATGAATTAATTCATACTCAATTCAGTTTTAAGTTCTCCAAGCGTAGCAATGCGTTCTGCAAATGCATTATGGCTATGAATACTCTCTTCATTGATCTGTTTAATTGTTATTATCGATTCATCAGGAATGTCAGAGAAATCGTTCACAATTTTCTTGGCCATGGTGCGTACACAATCTTCAACAAACTTTGGGTTCTTATGGGCATTCTCAACCAGCATTGCCTCATCGTTGCGCTTGAGTAATTCATAAATGCTGGAACTCATGGACGTTTCAATGATGTGGACAATCTTATCGATGGAAACTTTGTGGTGATGGGAAACCTGGATGGTTACAATACCTCTTCCCCGCTGGTTATGGGTTGCCATGGGCACTGTATTGAGGAATTCATAAATTGTCTTGCTGTCCACGTTCAATCGATTCAGTTCAGCTATGGCCTTATCGCGCATTATTTCCTGGGCACATGGACAGGCAGTAAGACCTAAAACCTCAGCCCCCACCATTTTATTCACGAACACCTTACCATTTTCCTGCCGGTTAGCGATTGCTTCTGCAAAGATGTCAACCACTTGCTGGCATTTCACCTTATTGACCGGTGTTATCCGCTTGACTATGTATTCACTCTTCATTCTAACTTCGGCCTTAGTGGCATATTCATGCCGGTCAAGCAATCGTTTAGCAACTTCTCCACAAAGTTCTTCAATCTCACAAACTGGTAAATTGATAGATTCTTCCAACACTTCATCTATGGCTTCAAAATTACGTGAGAGGTTTGCCCCTTTGCGGTCCGATGGTAGATCAACAAAGATATCGAAATTTGATATTAGTATAATGGGGCGTTTATCTGCTCTTGATACTTCGACCAATTTCTTTACATTGGTGACACCAACACGGGAAAGTGTTATCGGTATGTCTGGTTTGTTCGCCTGAACATCAGCTAATTTTACTACTGGTATATCCATTTAGTAATCTCCATATTACAGATAAATGTGTGTAGTTGTGGCACGTGACTATATTTTTCACAGATATAATGTTTGCGTAATGAACCTAAGTTTAAATGTCTTTTGTTTATATTATTACGGTGAAAATTCACAAATGAATTTTAATTAATATATTGCCTTGAGAATGTATATATATGGGTACAATCAAAATATCTATGTTTAGTAGTAATTTTGGCGGTGAAAGTGATGACACTTTTTAAAAAATCAAAAACAGACTCTAAGAAAGAAGACAATAAAGATATTGATTTCCTGAAGCAGAATATTACTTCTGATTTGGATGAAAAAACTTCAAAAACAAGTAAGACAGTGCCCAAATTGTCAGATATTCTAGGAAGCAAGCCTGATGTGAAATCAAAGTTGAGCGAAATTAATTTCGAGGCTAAAACCATCGAAGAGCGCAATAAAGAAAATGTTCCCGAAGGAAACAAATCAGAACCGTCCACTCAAAAACCTAGTATAGGGAATGTAAGGGAAGCTCTTGCATCGGCAATAAAAGAACAGAGTGCTGCTGCAGCAGCACCAACAACTGCAGCAAAACCTGAAGCACAGGCAACACCGGTAAAGCCACCAGCGGCAGCACCAACAACTGCAGCAAAACCTGAAGCACAGGCAACACCAATAAAGTCACCAGCGGCACCTGCAACAACTACGGCAAAACCGGAAGCACAGGCTACATCGGTAAAGCCACCAGCGGCATCTGCAACAACTGCGGCAAAACCGGAAGTTCAGGCAACGTCTGGAATGACTCAGGATTCATTAAAAGAAGTCCAGGCACAACTAGACAACCAGAAAAAATTGATTGATGAGCAGAACAAAACAATTAAAGATCTGGAATCTACGATAAAAAAGATGGAGTCAGGGGATGTCAACCAGTTAGTTAAACAAAATCATGATTTGCTAAAAGAACTTGCCCAAAGAATGGATATTGTAGAAAAAGGTAATCTCACAGAAGGGGAAGAAGCCATTTCAGACGAAGAACAAGCATTGTTCAAAGCAGGAAAGTATCTGGAAAACCACATGAAAAAGGTCAATGATGTTTATGATAAACTTGACAATAAAATAACTGATATGAGAAGGTTCATGGCAGAAGTTGACGAGAAAGAACGCGGATTCATAGAAACAGAGGACAAACTCAATAAAATTCAGCGCAAAGCTGAAAGCATAATAGAATCTGAACTGCTGAGTAAATCCAATGAAGCCATCCAGAACCTTGAAGATAGCAAGACAAAGATTGTTGAAGAATCTGGACAATTGTTAGAAGAGGTTGAAAAGAAGTTGGAAAATTTCAAATACGAAATCGAATCTTTTAAAGAGAAATCAAAAACTTCGATTAACGAGACCTCAGAGCTATTGAAAGTAACAGAATACNTCTGGAAAATTGTTAGAAGAGGTTGAAAAGAAGTTGGAAAATTTCAAATACGAAATAGAATCCTTTAAAGAGAAATCAAAAACCTCGATTAACGAGACCTCAGAGCTATTGAAAGTAACAGAATATGAGGTTAAGAAAGCTATCGACGAAAAGATAGAATATGACAAAGAAAACATAAAACGGGTAGATGAAGTTATCAGCATCATGAACGAAACGGTCCAAAAGATACTGGGCAAAGAAGAAAATAACGCCTGATAACTCAATACAAAATGGATGTTTGGGATAATACCCGAACATCCCAATTTAACTTAATAATATAATCTAACTCTTTTCAAACTTTATCTCGTCATTTTCCATAAGTAATCTCAGGTCTTCCAAACTGAGTCTACCCTTTTTCTGGAATTTATCTTTAGCATCCACTCGCTTTTCTTCCTGCTTTTTCTGGTCCTTGACAAGCTGTATCTCTTTCATCTGGTCCAGGAATACATCAAGTTCATCCCGAGTTTGTGAAACTGAATTTTTCACGGCATCAATTTTCTCTTTAATAGGGTTAGTAAACTCGTATATTTCAAGCAAACGTTTGTGAAATTCATCAGACTTTTTCCTGATTTCGNTCTTTAATAGGGTTAGTAAACTCGTATATTTCAAGCAAACGTTTGTGAAATTCATCTGACTTTGTCCTGATTTCATCCATTTTATTATAAGTATCCAGCATAGCTTCGTGATATGTCTGGGACTCACTGGCCAGGTCATGGATTAAAACATTGAATGTATCAATCTCCTGATAAAATTTGCTCACTTTTCCGTATATACCCCCCATCTCACTATGGATTGTGTTTGCTTCCCGTATGGCTTTAAGTCGCTCTCCCAGTTCACTCAATCTCTTCATCAGTGACTGCTCATAATCCAATGGCATATCTGCTGAGGAGAACTTTTCCAGCTCGGCCCGGTACGCTTCTGTGAGGGATTCGAGCCTGCCCCTTGCTACTTTGTTTAGGTTGTCACGAATCTTCTTCAATTCACCAATCTTGTCGCTATAACCATCACTGTTGCTCCTGACATCTTCTCTTTGCTTTTTCAGTTCTGCAATTTTTTTATTGACCTCATCGCGCTTGGCCCGTAATTCAGTGGCTGGCTCCTTTAGTTCTTTGACCTGTTGGTTAAGCTCATCACGCTTTGCCCTGAGTTCTTTTGCCCCCTTGTTATGCAGGTTCATCTCCTGGTAAAGATCCTTAATATCTTTTTCCTTGTGTTCCATCTGCTGCCTGAGCACATTGATCTTGTTCTTCAATTCTCCTTCAGACATGACAGATACATCATTCATTACTGATCTCCCCCTGCCACTGTCTTTTCCCAGTACTCCAGAGCATTCGTATGAAGTTCAATCCTGCGTTTAAGCCATCGTTGCCGCGATTCCATTTCTTCGAATTCTTCTTTAATTGAAGCTGATTCTGATTTTTGCGTGGCGGGAGCATCTACTATATCGTCAAGTTCTTTTCGCGCTGACTCAGCGGTTTTTAGAATATCAAGAATGGACGCCATGCCCACTCGTTGCATATCATTGATTTCAGGCAAGCTTTGCACCATTTCATTTACCAATGCCCCTATCCTGTTGATGCAATCTAATTCTTCCTTAGAAGACATATTAGCATTCTGCAACCTGTTATCTGTATCATTAATCTCGTTTTCGAGATGCAGGAAGTGTTCGCCCTTGTCAATGTTCTCAAACAGTTTTATACGCAACTTTTTTGCCTGGTGATATAATTGATGACGTTTTTCTTTGAGCACAACAATTCGTGTCTCAAGTGCTTCCAGTTCATTATTGATACGCTGGTATTCTGTCCTTTTACTGTTTACTGTACTATCCAGACTATCCAGTTCTCCAGTAAAATCCTGCATGAACATCTTGTGTTTTTTGATAACGACAGAATACAATTCTGCATCGCTCAATATTGATACCGGGTTATATTCTGCCTGGATTTCTATCTCTGTCATGGTGGATTTCTCCTGTGAAAATTATCAAATAATCTGGGTTCATAAATATATATTTTTCCAAACGCCAACCTCAATGTCAGTTTCATACACAAAACATCTGGGCGTGAGGTACATCACCTATGTAAATTACACAAGATTGGTCTATAGCCCCACATTTTATGGCAATATCAACACTACGCACACCCACAATATTTGCGGTGGTGGCTTCCAGCAGTGCTGTATGTACCTGTGCGGCATCTGCCAGTTCACCCTTATAAAATTCTTCGTTGATTTCCAGTTTTAAACCATTACTTTTCAGGGTCGTACCTATGAGTTCCCTGTCGCATACAGTTACCAGTATAGATTCATCGGTTTCGTATATCTTGATGTACATAGTCTTTGCACTTCTCATGGACTATTAAAGTTAATGGTATTCATGTAGTTTTCAAAAATCCATTACTGGGTTCAAAAATAGAACCTTCACGCTTCAGTCTTTTGATGAAATCTTCTGCCTTATCCTCATCCATTCCTGCTTCCACAGCGCGCAGTATAACTTCGCTTTTCGGCGCCTTTCCATCATGGTCCTGTTGCACTTCACGAATGATATCCCGGATAAGTTTGGCCTTGTCACGCTGGCTTTTTGCCATACCTGTGTTGATCATATCGGAATCCAGTTTTCCGGTTTCCGGGTCTGTCATTACCTGTTTAAGACTTTCATTAACAATCCTGATAATACGGTTAACGTCAGTGGTGGTTACGGTATTACTGAGCCTCATTTTGGCTGAAGCCTCTGCCAGGCGCACCAGGGCCTCAAGCTGCCTTGCTGTTACTGGAATTGGTGAATTGGTTTCGCTTCCCTGGCTCCTGAGATTAAGGTAAAAATCAATTATCATCTGTCGGGAATCGTCTTCCAGCACAGGGAAAATATGGCGCTTTGAATATGCAATGTATTTGCGCAACATCTCGGGCTTAATGGATGGCTGGACGACCTCCATAGCAGTTTCTATCTCTTCCAACGTGACTTTGGAAG
>NKAJ01000856.1_pt1 | contig 17547 bp, 16 predicted proteins | sample 1556001 | NCBI WGS metagenome assembly NKAJ01 (sample SAMN06204642, study PRJNA360343) | marine sediment metagenome | isolation source: Jiulong cold seep at northern South China Sea | place: China: South China Sea, Jiulong cold seep | collected 2013-06 | reverse complement strand
TGTTGCCTTTCGAGCATTTTGTAGGTGAGAATTGATTAATTATACTCTAACCCCGATTATTTAATTTTACTCTGACCCCGATACTGTGACCCCAATACTGCAATACTGCGTNCCGTCCCCAATACCCAGTACATGAATACATAAAAGTAAATATGGAGATGGTGACGAACGTGATTTTAGAAAAGAAATATGTAGTGTGCTGGCATTTTTTTGTTGCCTTTCGAGCATTTTGTAGGTGAGAATTGATTAATTATACTCTAACCCCGATTATTTAATTTTACTCTGACCCCGATACTGTGACCCCAATACTGCAATACTGCGTTTTTTATATTTTAAAAACGTAAAATATTTACGTCAGGGTGTGCTTTTGCCTATTGACAACTATTGGCTTAGGGGTGACCCTATTGATTAAAACGATCATCGGCAAAATGAGACTAAAGCAACACCAAATTGAAATTATCCGTCGAGCTGTGGCAGACCTGGCTGGAGGCGATGCACAGGTCAGCCTGTTCGGCTCCCGCACGGATGATAACGCCCACGGTGGCGACATTGACCTGCTTGTGGAGCTCCCTCATCCAGTGGGTGAATCCGCGTGGCTGAGAGCGAGGATATCGGGACGGATCAGTCTCAGGTTAGGAGGGCGGAAAGTTGACGTTGTACTTAGCGCCCCCAATTTGGCGCACTTACCCATCCATGATGTGGCAAAGAAGCAAGGTATCGCGCTGTGAATATCGAACCTGGCAAATTATTGCGGCTACAATTCTTAGCGCGGATTGTGAGGAAGGAGATACGCCACCTGCGCTTGACCGATCAGCGGCTTTTCCCAACCCCGTTCACACGCAAGAAGGCAGAGCGATTGGAAGCAGATATAGATCTGTCAGAGCGCGTGGATGCTTTTGTGAGTCGTTTTGGCCGATTGCAGGATACCGTGGGCGACAAGCTGCTACCCCAGTATCTCAATGCAGTGGGAGAAGCAACAGGACCCGCAATTGACAATCTTAATCGGGCGGAAAAACTCGGTCTGCTCGTTTCCGCAGAGTTGTGGCTGACGTTGCGAGACCTCCGCAACGAAATGATTCACGAATATATGGAAGACCTCGACAGATTGGCTAATGCCCTAAACAAAGGACATGAGCATGTTGTCACGCTTTCAGAAGACGCAGAACGGATTTTGGCTGATTTGGAATCCCGCAGTTGGATTGCGCAAGAGGAGTAATTGAGTAGTGCAGAGAAGCCCATGATTGCGCCGCTCACCTTGCCCAACAGCTTCATGAGAATACCTGTTCTATTCGAGCAAATCCACTTATTAAAGGGGAGCGTCCCTTTAGCCCCAAAAGAGCCAAGAAAATTATCGGTTTAAGAAATGTCATTGTACATGAATACATAAAAGTAAATATGGAGATGGTGACGAACGTGATTTTAGAAAAGAAATATGTAGTGTGCTGGCATTTTTTTGTTGCCTTTCGAGCATTTTGTAGGTGAGAATTGATTAATTATACTCTAACCCCGGTTATTTAATTTTACTCTGACCCCGATTATTGTTCTTTAAAAATCATTGTGACAGATGGAGAAGAATTTAGTAGTTCTGTAGTTGTTTTCCAATATATAGGACACCGGGCATGAGGCAGTCAACCTGAATACGTTGCATAACCGACACGAGTCACATTTTACATAAAGGGTGAATATGATACTTGACCCCTTTCTTTTTTTAACTGGCTGGCATGACTCAGTAGAGATGGCTGTCATTTTTTGAAGTTAGTTGTAGGTGGCTTTTGTCGAGTTTTAAGTTTATTTTACAATGTCAAATGATTAAACTTTATCGTTTTCTGTAAAGGTAAATGGAGCTGGAATATACTAGCGCGCAGCGGCGAACAACTGAAAACAGCTGGTAAAAGTACTAAATGATGCACAAAGAAAAAAACATTAATATTGATGGAAGAGTTATTGGTTCGGGTAATCCCGCATTTATTATTGCTGAAATAGCACAAGCCCATGATGGAAGTTTGGGTGCTGCGCATGCTTATATCGATGCTATAGCAAAAACCGGTGCCGATGCAATTAAGTTTCAAACACACATTGCCGATGCTGAATCAACGCCACAAGAACAATTTAGGGTTCCAATATTTCCGCAGGATGCAACCAGGTACGATTACTGGAAGCGAATGGAATTTAGCGCAGAGCAATGGGCTGAGTTGTCACGTCATGCAATAGATAGGGGGCTGGTTTTTCTCTCAACTCCTTTTTCGATGGAGGCGGTAGATTTACTGGAACGATTAGAAATTCCGGCCTGGAAGATAGGGTCTGGTGAAATAAGTAATTTGCCGCTTTTAGATCGAGTCGCGCGTACAGGTAAGCCCGTGCTACTTTCAAGTGGGATGTCGTCTTGGAGCGAACTAGACGAAGCGATGGACTGCATTCAGACCGCAGGAGGATCGGCAGCGCTTTTTCAATGTACGACTTCTTACCCTTGCCCGCCAGAGCAGTTAGGTCTTAACGTTATAAAAGAATTGCGTGAACGGTATGGGTGTCCCGTTGGTTTATCAGATCATTCGGGGACTATTTATGCTGGTCTGGCGGCAGCCACTTTAGGTGTGAATTTGATTGAAGTCCATGCAGTTTTTTCGAAAGAGTCCTTTGGTCCAGATGTTAATTCTTCGGTAACAACTAGTGAACTGGTACAACTTGTTGAGGGTGTTCGTTTTATTGAAAAGGCGGTGGGTCATCAGGTACAAAAAGATCATGAGGCAGAAGCACGAAGTGAGTTACGCATACTTTTTGGTAAAAGCTTGGTTGCAGCTTGTGATCTTCCCTTAGGGCATCAATTGAGGGAAAATGATATTGTGCTCAAAAAACCTGGCACAGGTATACCTGCTAAGCGCTTCACAGAGATGGTCGGGCGCACCATCAAGAGAGCCTACACTAATAATGAGTTATTTGAGGAGAAGGATATTGAATAATTCGATTCCTCGTAAGATTTGTGTCGTATTGGTTGACAGGGCTAATTATGGCCGAATTCATCCAGTTATGAGTGCCATTGATAATGATCCAGACTTGGAACTTCTAACAGTCTGTGCAGGTACGATGTTACTGGAGCGTTTTGGTCAAGCTGAGAAGATGGTGGCTGCTGATGGTTTTAAAATTGATGGGCGGGTATATTTGGAAGTAGAAGGTTCGATACCTGCAACAATGGCAAAGAGTGTCGGCATGGGTGTGATAGAGTTCTCAACAGAATTTCAACGCCTGCAGCCAGATATAGTCCTGTTGATTGGAGATCGGTATGAAGCATTATCTGCTGCGATTGCTGCTGCATATATGAACTTTACTCTTGCGCATATACAAGGTGGTGAAGTATCGGGTTCTATTGATGAAAGTGCTCGACACGCTATCACCAAATTCGCACATCTGCACTTCCCATCCACAGAGCGTTCGGCTGAGTATATCAAACGCATGGGAGAGCTGCCTGATAGTGTTACCAATGTTGGATGTCCTTCTGGTGACTATATACGCAACTTGGACACCGAGCTGCCTGCCAATGTTTTCGACCAGCTTGGAGTGGGCGGGAATGTTGATCCTACCAAGCCCTTTCTATTGGTGATCTATCATCCTGTAACTACAAGCTATGGAAATGAGCGACAACAAACAGAGCAATTGCTACAAGCATTGCATGAGCTAGCCCACCCTACTGTGTGGATATGGCCAAATATTGATGCTGGTGCCGGTGATATTGCTAAGGTAATTCGCTCTTATCGTGAGCACAATAACGCTTACTGGCTTCATCTGTTAAAAAATCTTGATCCAGTTACTTTTCAGAAGTGCTTGAAAAAAACTGTCTGTGCTGTAGGTAACTCATCTAGCTTTATTCGAGACAGTACTTTTTCTGGGACTCCTGTGGTACTGGTTGGTGAGCGGCAGGTCGGGCGTGAGCATGGAGAGAATTTGATAGCAGTACCTGCAGAATCGGGTGCAATAACTGCTGCGGTGCAGAAACAGCTTAAACATGGCCGTTATCTTGCAAGTACACTATATGGCGATGGAGAGGCAAGCTTGCGTATTGTTGAGCAACTTAAGGCTTTTAAACTATGTTCCCAGAAAATTTTGCATTATGTCAATGAGCAAGCGACAGATGAAGTTGTAGAGCAAATTGTGGTAAAAAATTGAAAGAGCATATATTAATTATTGAACCGGAAAATTACAGCTCTCATGCCTTAGATGTATACGGTAAACTAGGGCCTGTATGGTTAGGTAATGTTCCAGAAGAAAAGCACGCACAAGTTACGCTTATAGTGGTTCGACTTGGTTACCGCTTAGACGAGCAATTTCTCTCCGATTTTCCCTCGTTAACAGCCATTGCTACACCGACTACTGGACTTACACACATTGATCTTGATGTTTGTCAGCGCCGCAATATACATATTTTTTCGTTAGCTGACTGTCGTCAGGCCATTGAAAAAGTAACCTCAACTTCAGAATTAACCATAGGGCTTATAATCTCATTACTACGCCAAATTCCCCAGGCACACTATGATGTTATAAATAATGAAAATTGGAATCGGGACCGATTTCGCTCTCGGCAATTATCTCGCCTCACACTAGGCATAATTGGACTCGGTCGTATTGGAGGTCATCTGGCCGGATATGCCCATGCATTTGGTATGAATGTTATTGCTTATGACCCTTATCAGTCAGCATCAAATTTCACAGCCGCGAATGTAAAGCAAAAAGATCTTAATGTTTTATTAACTGAGTCAGACATTGTTTCTCTTAATGCAAATCTGCGTGAAGATAATCATAAACTTATTGGTGAAAATGAGCTTTCTAAGATGCGATCTGGCTCGTTTCTAGTAAACACAGCCAGGGGTGCGCTACTCGATGAAGATGCTGCTGCAGATGCATTGCGAGCAGGAAGGCTAGGCGGAGTAGCTGTCGATGTGCTTGCTGGAGAGCATACTGATGCGCGCTTAAAAAAATCACCTCTAGTCGCTGTGGCACGGGACGGGTTTAACGCGATAGTTACACCACATATAGCAGGCTGCACGAGTGATGCCATGCATATTACTGAAGAATGTTTGGCTGAATATGTCGTGAAAATGGTAGGAAGTGTACATGAGTGAACCCAATGTACTTGGTCTGCTTCCTGCTCGAGGGGGATCTAAGGGGATACCAGGTAAAAATTTGCGATCATTATGTGGTCGCCCATTGCTAGCGTGGGCTGGAGATGCAATTTTGCATGCCCCTAGTATTTCAAGAGCGGTATGCTCAACAGATGATGATGCTATCGCCAAAGTGGCAATGAATATTGGGTTAGAAGTGCCATTTCGTAGACCCGCTACACTTGCGAGTGATGAAGCATTGGTAGTAGATGTCATACGTCATGCAGTTGATACACTAGATGATCCTTCTAAGCCATTTACTCATGTTGCTATTGTACAAGCGACAACACCTACAGTAACAGCAGATGACATTGAAGCTGCGATTGATTTTGTACGTAATGATGGTGCTGATACTGTTATTAGTGGTTTTCATGCTGGCATGCACCATCCTTCAATTATGTATACGCTGGATAAAAATGGTGGAGTATCCTGGCTGTTTGAAGAGCAACAACATCGAAGGCGGCAGGATCTACCAATGATTTTTGTGCGCACAGGACTGGTTTATATTGTCAGTGTGCAGGTGCTGCGTGAGCGTGGCACATTATATGGTGATCATATTCGCTCTTTGGTAGTGGATGAGGATCGTGCAGTAACAATTGATGAAGAGCGAGATTTTCGTCTTGCGCAACGACTTATGGAGAATAATAATGTCTGATCCGAAAGGTGATAGTGCCGCATTTGATGCGAATTGGCGGAATCGCCCAGAAACATCCTATTTGCACTGGACTAAAGATGAGCCAGTGAATCAGATTCAATTGGCATTCCGGCGGCATTGGATAACTTTTAATAATCTTTTAGCGGGTAATGAGGGTAAAAAGCGTTGCCTGGAAGTAGGCTGTGGAAGAGGTTCGCTCAGTGCCTATTTTGCTGATGCAGGTTGGGATAGTACATTGTTAGATCTTTCTGTAGCTGCGATTGATCGTGCAAAGACGGCTTTTAACGATGCTGGTCTTACAGCTAGCTTTGATGTTGGAAATTGTCTGGATCTGCCATACAAAGATAAAAGCTATGACCTTGTTTTTTCCATAGGGTTACTCGAGCACTTTGAAGATTTCGAAAAAGTTATTTCTGAGCAAGTTAGAATCCTTGATTCTGGAGGTTTGTTTATTGGCTATGTAGTGCCTCACTTGCCTGATTGTGTGCAAAAAGATTATGAATGGGTAAACGATGTTTTGCGAGCAGTTTTGCCAACAGAAACAACACAGGCAGCAGAAGGAAAGACTGAAGTATATCGCTCTGACGTATTGTCACCTCCTTATCTGGCAGCGATGGAACGAGCAGGTCTTATTTTATGTGAAGCAGATGGTGCATACCCCTTGCCAATGATAAGTCATTCGCCATCATTTCCTTTCTCACTTCTCCCGTCTGCGGCTGAAGAAAAACTAGTGGCAACATTTCAGTCATGGCTTGATGAAAGGCAAGCAGCTACAAACAGTGATCCCTGGCGTTGTCCTGAAGGCGAAGGTCAGGCCTTTTTAGTATGGGGGAGAAAGCCATGAGAAAGTTAATAGCGCCTATTGCTAATAAGGTTTCATGGAATTTATCCAACTACATAATGAGAAAACGATATGATGTAGCGTGTATTGAGGCGAAAAAAAAATTACAAAAAGTTTTACCTCGAGTTGCTGCAACTCTTGAAACGCAGCGTGCTCAAGGTGGGCTTAGTCATCAATTTTCAGAGTTAAAATTATTAGAGCTTGCAGAGTATCTATGGCGTTTTCGTCCAAAGACAATTCTAGAGTTAGGGGGCGGTGGAACTACTGCTGTATTAGCTGAATATGCAGCATCGGAATCTGGTGTTCAGGTAGTGTCGGTGGATGAAAGTCAGCATTACCTAGATGCTACCCGTGAACGTCTTGACATTAAAGTGAGTGACAAAATCAAATTTACACATTGCTCACGTAAAGAAGAAATAGACTCAAATGGTGATCGCACCTGCTTTTATGATGATGCCTGGAAAAAAATGTTTCATGCATCAGCAGTGGATCTGGTCTACGTAGATGGACCGAGCACGGATGATGGCTCTGGCGGAAAACTGCCTTGTACAGATGTAGTACGTTTATGTGATGATGGTTGGGCAGTTGGTCATGTTTTATTTGATGTGCGTATTGCCAGTGTGAAATATTGTGTTGCTTCAGGGCGATTTGATAGCCATCACTTTCATTTACACCGAAATGCATTAAATTCAGCAAAAGAGCCATGGGTCGTTGATACAGTAAGACATCACAGTTGGTTAGAGCCTGGTCCTATTAGAATTACTGAGGCTGAGCAGAAGAAAAAGATAGATTAGTATGGAAATTAGCTTCCTGATACCAACTCCAATATGTCTCCATACCGCTATTCCCTACATTAAAGAACTTCAGCATAGAAATGTTGCAATTCATTTTATTGTTGGTCAGAAGGTGCGAGATGTTGCGGATGATTTGCTGCTTAATGCAAGTAGTGTAATTGGTATTGATGAACTAGCACGAAAAACTTCTTTTGTGATGCTGTTGCATAGTTTTTTGCGAATAGTATTTACAAAAGAAGATTACTCTCCTAATTATCAACGTTGGCTAAGTCAACGATTTTCTCAAAAGAATCGCTTAGCAATAGTGCTTCTAAAATTATTAATCACGTTCGGACCAAAGTGGTCTGCAAGTGAAATTAATCAAAAGCTTACCAGCTGGATAAGTCGAATTTTGCCAAACCCATTTCCAACATCACGCCTTATTTATATCACAACTACCAGTAAACCGCACTTGCATTGTGCAAGCGGCCTAAATGTATATACCATTATGGAAAGCTGGGATCATCCAGGAAAAGCACCTTTTGCTCATTCATCAGAAAAGGTATTTGTGTGGAATGAATCATTAAAAAAAGACTGGCAAGAATATCAGGGTGATAATAACATTCTATTTTCATATCCCATTAAATTGGGATATGCGATAACAGCAAATAATTTGCAAAAAGGCCAGTTGCTCAAACCATGCCATAACAGAATTATGTATCCCGCTACCTTTGGTTCAACATCAGACCAAGGAATGTTTGCGGAAGAGCTGAAATTAATAGAAACACTATGCAAAGTAACTCAGGAGTCTGGTCAGAAGCTGTTAATTAAACCAAAACCAAATAGCAGGCAAGGTGAGCTGGATAAATTTCTAGAGTTTTCGCATGTTGAAATTGGGCAATACCAGAATAATAAAGGTGGATCCAACTATGACTTATCAGATGAATATAATGAGAATCGGCTGAAAGAATTAAAAAAAAGCGATATTGTCATTAATCTTGGAACAACGTTTGCTCTTGATGCGGCAGCATTTGGTTTGCCGGTTGTGCAGTTAAAAATGGCGTGTCATCAGCAGTACCCATACCTATCAACACTTACGACATTTCCTCATTTAGCCCGGCATTTCTATAACAAGCCGGAATGTATTTTCACGATAACTGATTCATCGCCTGTAACTCAGGAGCTGGTATTTTTATGCGAGACATCGCGATATATTCAATCTGCAGAAGCCTTTTCTTTATATCTGCGTGAATGGATTATGCCAGATTGCTCATTGGAACATTCTGTCACTAGTGTTATTGACGCATGTCTAGGTTAGAAATGTGTAGAAACCATAGAAAACTATAATGCAGTGACTAATCTGTGTGAATAAATTGTGAGTAGTTCAAAGGAAACATCGAAAATATCCAGTCATCATGCGGTAGTAGAGAAAAATCGACTATTGTATCTTGTTGCAAATGTTGGCGGGCATATCTATGTGCTCCTGACTCTTCCAATGTTGACCAGGTTTCTTACGCCAGACGAATTTGGCTTTTACACGATTCTGGTTCAGATTGTAACTATCACACAAGCTGCCTGTCTGGTTCTGTTTTCCAGCGCCCTACTGCGTTTCTATGTAGATTATGAGGGGGAGGAACGCCGGCAGTTTTTGGGCACTATCATTTGGACTTTTGTCATAATTCAGGTTTTAGCAGCAATCTTTCTCTATGTCGGACGTTATAATTGGCTATTGCTTGCATTTCCAAATATTACTATATCTTTGGATCCTTATGTTATGTATGCAATGGTTTGGATGGTATTCGTATCCTTACGTGCTCTTGCGCTAACTTTTGTCAAAACGCTAGAGCAATCGATGCTTATCGTGTACCAGGTTGTAATTTATGGGATTGTACTAATTCCGATGTTGTACTGGATGGTGGTAATTGAAAGCAAAGGATTAGAAGGTGCTCTGAAGTCTTTGATAACTGCAGAAGTGCTGTCGCTTTTAATGTTAATAACTCGGCTTAAAGATCATGTAGCATTAGCCTGGAGATTGCAACACCTGAAGAAGGTCCTGGTTTTTTCAGCACCCCTTGCGCTTAGTTCTCTATTATTCATAATCTTCACCAATGCTGATCGGATTATTCTGAGCAGGTATGTATCACTCGCGGACTTAGGGGTTTATGGTATTGGCTTTATAGTCGGAAATATTGCGGCCTTAATTGTTACCGCAAATAATTCATCATATTCTCCAAGAGTTCTAAAAGTTATGAAGACTGAGGGTGATGAAGTAGCAAGATCTTTAGCAACTTACTTTATGAAAGACTCTCTAGCGTTGTTGGGTCTTGTAGTCGGTTGCTTAACAGTATTTAATGATTTACTAGTTTCTTTCCTTGGTGGTAAAGCTGCTATGCTCAGCGCTAGTATAGTAGTGGTTGGTATTGCTGCTGGACATCTGGTCAGAAGTCAATTCCTGTTCTTTAGGCATGGCTTGTTCAGCAAGAATCGAACTGGGGCCATATTGCTTTTAAATGTGGTGCTTCTTGGTCTGGGGTTCGGGGTGGCAAGTATTCTTGCGTGGCTATGGGGGGGGCAGGGTGTTGCCTTCATGTCAATGTTATCTCATCTATTGATATTACCGCTTGCCTTTTATTTGACGAAACAACATTTTTTATTAACCATTCCTGGCAGGGCAGCGCTAAAAACATTAATCTTTATCATTCTTCTCGTAGCAATTGAACTTTATTTAGATGAAATCGGTCGTTCTTTTTTAAGTGTGCAATATTGGGGTGTAAAATTATTAGAGGTATTTATGGTCGTTGTGTTATATGGGAAATATTCTATAAATTTTATTCGCAAAGTTGTGATATGACTAATGGATGATAATTGAGAATAATAAAGAAATGAAAAAAAAATACTCCAATTTATGTAGGAACGATCAAACAGGTTTAATTCTTGATAAGGGTGAAACAGTTAAACAGTGGTTTATAGAATTAGATTCCCCAATTTTGAAATTGCAGGAAGCGCTTCATAGTTTGTTGGTTAATTTTGTAAATGCAACGGACATTCCGCCAACTCGAACAATGATACCGATGAAATACGTACGTATTCCAAGGAGTCGGTATTTACAGATTGCTGTAGAATCTTTACATGTTCTAGGCGCTAATACATTATTTTTGTCATTAGCCGCTTCTGAAACTTCGAGCAGTCCTATGATGTTAGCTAAGGCTATAGCTGAGGGCTATGAGGTGTTAAAAGCAGAATTTCTTAAGGAAACAAAAGTATCCTGGCAATATGTAAAAAGCGGTATCGATAGAAATGAGTGGATTGTTTCTATTCATGAGCAAAATTTTCTGCCAGTATTAGAGCTTGTTGATGAATTGGTAGACGCAGATATACCTGGCGTATCTAGTTTTTGGTTACATGGCAGTATTGCAACATTGGATTATGTACGTGGGTATAGTGATTGTGATGCAACAGTAATTTTGAATAAAGATTCAATTACAGATGCAAATAGTTTGATATGTTTACGTAACAAGCTATCTTACATTTCCTGTGCACTACATAATATTGACCCACTGCAGCATCATGGCCTGTTCGTACTGACAGAATATGATTTACAATCTTATCAGCAATCATTTTTCCCTTTAGAGATAATCGAGCGCTCGGTTGAGATTATAAGTGGTGTTGATAAAGTGGAATATAATGAAAGTGGTCTTGGTTATGCTAGTGAGCGATCTCTATTTTTAAAAATGGCGCAGCAAATGCGTTCTGTTGCATGCGGTAAAACTCATCTTCGTACAGCATATGCAATAAAAGCACATGTACAAACACTAGTACTTATGTGGGTGATTTATCTCCAGCTGAGAGATGAAAAATTCTGGCATAAGCAGGATGCATTACAAAATAAGCATGATGAAATACCATCAGAAATTTGGCTAATTATTGAAAATGTAACGCATTTAAGACAAAGTTGGAATGTTGAAATTCATTTGCCATTGTTAAAAAAATTAGGGTTATGGAACTCCAGGCTTCCTCCTGCGATTTTGCGAGCCATTAGTTTGTTGTATGCTAATAATTTGCGCGATAGATTGTTAGATGACTGGGAGTGTGCGTGTATGAGGTTCTCAGAGTTTTTGCTTGCGGATTTGAGAATAATGGGTAAGTTATGAAAAATCATATTTTAAATATAATAAAACAAATTCCGGTTTACGGTTGGCCATTAGAAAGTACAAAAGAAGATTATTTAAAAGCAATTGATGCTTATACTGGTGCTATACCACAAGAATGCACTCGTGGAGTATTGCAGATCGGTGGTATGTCGCATCCAGGGATATCAGATATAGATCTTATTGTTGTTCTTAAATCAGGATTTAAATCCTCTATTAAGAAATTCAAATCTGATATAGTAGATTCTGATCATCGTTATTTATTGATGCATGATCCTTGGTTTGTTGATGAAATTGTCCTTAAGAAGTTCTCTCTTCTTATCCCTTTCTTTTCTTGCGCACCTGTTATTGGTGATGCAATTCTACCGGATAATACTTTGTTTCCTGAGTTAAAAAAAGAAATTGCACTCCTTCATTTATCAGAAAGTTTGTTAACAAAAATCCCTCGTGATCTTATATTTCATTTGATTTTTTCACGAAGATTACATGCTCGGTTTGCATTGGTTCTCGCTAGCTCCGTCCGACACAGCGTCAATCTTTTTGTTGAGGTAAGTGGAAATACCTGGCCTGAGGCTGATCGTTTTACTGCTCGTATTGATGAGTTACGGACAGGGGCAATTAATGGTGTGAGAAATGATGATGATTTGCGTGAGATAGTTGTTGACTCTGTTGTGCTAGCATTTGAAATGGTGGATCGTACTCAGGGGTTGTGGGAAAAAATGCTCGGCAGACAGTCTATGATGGATACACAATATAGTGGTTATTATGGAACTAGGATATATTCTAACTGGGATAAAAAGAGCGCTATGAAATGGTCGTCTACTCCACTAGGAAGACTTAATCGCTCAATAATGCTGCCATCTTGGGCAGCATGGCATCTGTCATTGCTCGCATCTGCGAGTTGTCAATTTTCTCGTCATATAAAGAGTCATTCGAGTAGACTGCCTGAGTTGGATGCGCCATCAAAGCTAATCAATGCGGCTAGAGAAATGTCGCTAGCGAAAAGTGAATATATTTCATTTGGTCTTGATAATTTAAATTATGCTGGTTCTTTAAGTATTACACATGGCTGTGGTGAAGGAATACTGCGAACAAAAGCTCGTTCATTAATGAAGATCTATCGCGCTGTTATCCGAAATGGTTAGGTTAACCGAAAGTTTTGAATATTCTATATGTAAAGGAAAAAAATAAGGAGAAATATGAGTAATCGGAATATTGGTGCTTTCAATGTAGTTGTGCTATTGCTTTTTGTTGTTGCTGTGATTTTAAACTTTCAAGCAATACTAGTGGCTTATACAGGGGATAGCTATATTCTTCGTGCATGGATTATTTTACCTATATTCTTATTGATATTTTATGTTCCGAAATTTGCAGTTAATTTCTCGTTGAGTTTAATTGCTTTTTTAGTTACTGTGTTTTTACTTATATTGTGTATTCACACGATTGTTCAGAGCGCTTTCTACGGAATGGTCGGTGGGATATGGGCGTTTATATCCTACGGGTTGTGGATTGGTCTATTTGTTTGGATGCAATATGCAGAATATGAAAAAGTTCGGCGGTTAGTGATAAACATATTTTTAATGTCCGCTTTGTTGCAAATGTGTGGTGTGTTTGCAGATTTTTTTATCTCGGGTGGGTTTTTTAAAATGGTAACCATAGGTGATAATATTGTAAGATATTATGGTATATCAACTAGTGTTTCGGTAATGAGTTTGCAGTTAGCAATTGGTGTCCTTGTTGCCATTAAGTTCTCTTTAGACGCGAAAACAACTATTAAATCGATATCTGCTTTATTTGTTTCCTTTCTATTAGTAGTGGCCCTATTTATTGTTTCTGTTCGTGCTCCAGCTTTCTATTTGATTCTTGCGCTAACCTTTGTGGCTTTGTCGAGATTAAATTATGGGGTTAGAGAATTTAGAAGAATCTTGATTGTAATAAGTGCTGGATTTGCAGTCGGTGGATTCATGATTATTACTAAAGATGCTTATTTGACTTTTCTTCTGGAGGCGTTCAGTTTTGCTGATGAAGGTAATCAAGGACGTCTGGCAATGTATAGTTTAGCAATACAAATGTTTTTGCAAGATTGGTGGGTTCCATGGTTTGGGTTCGGTTCTGCCGAATTAACGCAGATACCCACAGCCTTTGGTACAACTGAGTTAACAGTAGAGAGTAGTTTAATAAAAGGATTGTTAGAGCTTGGTATTATTGGGATGCTACCTGTAATTTTCCTAATTATTGCAGTATTTTCAGGCATGATGATTAAGTGGCGTCATCCAGTTATCAGGAAAAACATTGAGTTCTTTGCAATATTAACAGTAGTTTTGTTGCAGTGTATGACTCATGAGACATTTAAGACCTGGATTGGATCGTTCTACTTCTCTTTATCAATAGGCATATGCGTGCGTATTCTTATGGAAGCAAAATATTTTAAGCGGCCAGCTCGTATAAAATTGGGTCTGAAGAAACTTAAGTAAATATGTGCAGGTGTTGGGCTTCACTGTTTGTTTTTTAATACTGCAGAAATGTATTGGGTTATGTTGGAGACAAAAAAGTGTTGCAAATAGGTATTAATGGGCTTTATATAAAATGGGGTGTAAATGCTGGAACTGAGACGTATTTTACAAACATAGTTAAGCCCTGGTATGAAAGCGAAAAACGAGGATTATGTTTTACCTTGTACTGCAACCAGCTCCCGCCATGGTGGGATGGAGAAAAAAAATATTTTAAAGTTAAGGTTTTTCCATCTGCTATTAGGTTATCAATCAGGTTATTTCTGGAGCAGTTAATCTTGCCATTTACTTATTTTCGAAAGTTGGACGTATTGTTTAGTCCTGGTTACGTAGGTAGCATCATGAGCCGGAAATTGCAGATTATTACAATACATGATGCTTTTGCGTGGAAATTCCCATCAAAAATAGGTTGGATGAGAGGGTTGTACTGGAGGGTTGCCATTCCTCTAACTGCAAAAAGAGCTGCTCGTGTGATTGCTGTTTCGAAAAGTACTGCAACTGATGTTGCCAATTTCTGCAACGTCCCTTTGTCAAAAATTGCAGTAGTTCCGGAGGCAGGGGGGCATTTAAAAGGCATCGTTCCAAATAATGAGGTAATTAAGAAACTTGGTCTGCAGCCAAAGTCTTACTTTCATTGTGTAGGGTTTTTCAAGGAGATAAAAAATCCCTGGAGAATACTCGAAGCTTACAAAAAATACACTGAGACATGTAATCATGATAAATGTAAACGGCTTGTTTTAGTTGGGAGCGCTGATGGAGAAGGAGGGAAAGAAATTTTAGCTGCAGCTCGAACTATTCCGAATGTAGTTTTTGCAGGTCGGATTGACGATCATCAGTTGGCAGCAATTTATGAGGGAAGTGCTGGTTTGATATTTCCTTCTTTGTATGAAGGCTTTGGGATACCAATATTAGAGGCCCAGAGTTTTGGCTGCCCTGTTGTGACGTCAGATAACTCCTCCATGCCTGAGGTAGCAGGTGAAGGAGCGATCTTCGTGGATCCATATAGTGTCGATGCTATTTGTAATGCACTGTATATCATTAGTAGTACTGCGCAAGAGATTATTGAGAAAGGAAAAATGAATTTGATGCATTTTTCTTGGGATACTGCCAGTAAAGAAACGTTAAAATTGATTAGAGAATTAGACTCGGAGGATAGGAGTAAGTGAAAAAGAAAGTTTTGATTACTGGAAGTTCAGGTTTTATGGGGAGTCATTTGATTCGCTTATTGAAAGAAAATGGTTATGAAACACTTGGGTTAGATATTCGTTCACCTCAAGAGCAAAGTTGTGAGGATGATTTTGTGTTGTGCGATCTTCTTGATATAGATAAACTTCAGTCTGTGTTCATCCAGTACCAGCCAGATGTCGTTGTCCATCTGGCGGCCAGAACGGATCTAGATGAAAAGACAAGCTTACAGGGGTATGCAGTAAATATTCAGGGAACGGAGAATCTCACGCAAGCAATTGCCGATGCTGGTTGTGTAAAGCGTGCCTTGTTTACCTCATCTCAACTTGTTTGTAGAGTTGGTTATATCCCCGAATCAGATACTGATTACCAGCCAAGTAACTTGTATGGCGAAAGTAAAGTTCTTACGGAAAAGATTGTACGGGAGAGCGAGCTGCCTAATATTACATGGTGCCTCCTTAGGCCGACAACTATTTGGGGTGAGGGTATGTTGCCTCATTATCAGCGCTTTCTTAGACTCGTTCAGAGAGGACGCTATGTTCATATAGGCAATGATTCCCTTTATAAATCGTATGGTTACGTAGGTAATGCTGTTCACCAATATCTACGTTTTATCGAAGCGAAAGATAATGATATTCATGGCAAGACATTTTATATAGCAGACTATCAGCCTCTTTCGCTTCGTAAGTGGGTCGATGATTTATCCATAGAATTCGGAGCAGGAAAGGTAAAGACCCTTCCGCTACCTATCGCTCGTATTGCAGCATGGGCGGGGGATTTCTTAAACTTTATTGGCTATAAGAGTTTCCCATTTAATTCATTTCGTATCAAAAATATTTTGACTGAATATATTTTTGATCTTTCAGCAACTGAAAAAGTTTGTGGGCCTTTGCCTTTTTCTATGAAAGAGGGGGTAGAGAAAACATCTAAGTGGATTGTAGGTGTATATGGGAACGTTTAATGGGATGACCTGTGTTTGTGATTTTGAATATTCGTAAATATCTAAAAAAAGGTAATTCGCTGTCGTGAAAGTTTCAATTATCACAGTTTGTTTTAACAGCGAAGAGTTTATTAGGGATACGATTGAATCGGTATTGTCGCAGGACCATTCAGAAATTGAATATATAATTATTGATGGATTATCTAAAGATAATACAATGCATATTGTCACTGAATACCAGAGTAAAATTGCAAAAATTGTCTCAGAGCCAGATCAGGGTATTTATGATGCCATGAATAAAGGTATACAGTTGGCGACAGGTGATGTGATTGGAATATTGAACTCAGATGATTTTTTTGAAGATACACAAGTCATCTCAGATGTGGTTAATTGCTTTAATTCTGCACCTGAAGCTAGTTTAGTTTTTGGAGATGTTGTTTTTGTTGACCCATTAAATACACAGAAAATAACCAGATTTTATAGTTCTAAGAAATTCAGATCATGGAAACTCAGATTTGGATGGATGCCGCCTCATCCCGCAACGTTTTTTAAAAAAACGGCCTATGACAAATATGGGCTTTATTCTCAGCAATATAAAATTTCTGCCGATTATGAATTGTTTGTGCGTATGTTGATGGTGCATAAATTAGTGTATGTTCGAATTAATAAGGTTATTGTTCGAATGCGAACAGGGGGTATTAGTACTTCAGGTGTTAAAAGTAGTCTTTTACTGAACTTTGAAATTGTTAAAGGGTGTAGAGAAAATGGTATTTATACAAACACGTTTTTTTTATTGTTAAAGATTCCTTTTAAAATATTAGAATTAACAAAAAAAACCACAGGTCCTTCATGAAGCGAGTTTTACTGACTGGGGCTACTGGTTTTGTCGGGAAATCGCTTTCTGCAAAACTAATAGAAAATAATTTTGATTTGGTGGCTTCTGTCCGACAGCATTCAGGCGCAATCCCAGGTTTAGCTACACAAGTTGTTGTTGGTGGGCTGACACCAGAGGTTGATTGGTCAGAGGCTCTTGATGGAGTATCAACAGTGATTCATGCTGCGGCTCGTGTTCATGTGATGAATGATTCTGCGAATGACCCGCTAACTGAATATCGCAAGGTCAATCTCGAGGGAACGCTGAATCTGGCGCGCCAGGCGGTGCAGGCGGGCGTTAAACGTTTTATCTTCATTAGCTCTATAAAAGTTAACGGCGAGGAAACTGTACTCGGAAAGCCATTAACTGCTGATGACGCACCTGATCCCGTGGATCCATATGGGGTTTCCAAGGCTGAAACGGAGCAGGCTCTGTTAGAGCTAGCTGCTTCTACAGGGTTGGAAGTTGTTA
>NKAJ01001002.1_pt1 | contig 17676 bp, 16 predicted proteins | sample 1556001 | NCBI WGS metagenome assembly NKAJ01 (sample SAMN06204642, study PRJNA360343) | marine sediment metagenome | isolation source: Jiulong cold seep at northern South China Sea | place: China: South China Sea, Jiulong cold seep | collected 2013-06 | reverse complement strand
CCAGCCTGAGTTTACCCGTCAACAGCGGGTTGAGGCGACTGCCAATGGATACATTCGCCATTTTTACAAATCTGGGGGTATAAAATTTTTTCGTGATCATTTTCGGTTATCTCCATCAACTCTCAGAGGCATGCTGGTGTAACACCCATTCGACCATTTCAGGGTTTGTCACAAAGGGACGTACCAGGTTATTAATTGCTACACGTGAAGGATGACTGACGAGTTTTGTATCATCCAGCGTTTCAAGTCTAATTCGGGCCAGTTGAATATTGGCCAGCTGTTCCATTTCTGCCGTTAGAAAGTCACCATCAAGATCTGAATTCATCAGGCGGAACAGCCGGTCAGCATGTAACCGGGCCATGTTTTCGGGAACCCCGGTAAGATTACCGAGATAAGTCGTTTCGGTTTCGGTTAATAAATCACTGAGATCAGGGGCAGCTCCAGGATGCACAGCACCGGGTAATGGAGCCATATTTTCGGCAGGCGTACTCAAGGCTTCTGCAGCACTATCCTCCGGAGTGATCGCTTTAATATCGAGCCAGACTCCCTGCGCTATCTGTGAAGTTGCGACAGGGTCAATGGTTGAATTCACTTCATGAGCAATGACCGGTTGTAAACCATGATCACAATCTTTCTGCCGAATACTAATATCCAGCCACAGACCACCATCTACCGGTACATGAACAGAATCGCCACTCCACTCTCGAGTATCTTTATCGCGCTGACTCTTTATCCAGGCCTGCAGGTCAAGACAGTAGGGTTCATGCAGCACTACTTCTCTGCCAAAACCATCAATCGCGATACCCGGGTTGACGATCAATTTGATCGCCTGATCATTTGTATCATTGGTATCGGCCTGTTGAGATGACAGTGTTACCGCCAGACCGACAACTGTGCCGGTACCATGCATCCAGTATTGATGCCGGTTCAATCGTCTCCGGTTATAAGCCTGTTCATTGCGTACAGCTTCTAGCCCGAGCATCATTCCCGGCTGGTGTGCCGGGCGTGATATCGGCTCAAAAAGCTGGCTATCCTGTTGCAGGATGGAAGAATCATTCTGGCTCATANAGTGTTACCGCCAGACCGACAACTGTGCCGGTACCATGCATCCAGTATTGATGCCGGTTCAATCGTCTCCGGTTATAAGCCTGTTCATTGCGTACAGCTTCTAGCCCGAGCATCATTCCCGGCTGGTGTGCCGGGCGTGATATCGGCTCAAAAAGCTGGCTATCCTGTTGCAGGATGGAAGAATCATTCTGGCTCATATGTTTTCTCCGTTAAAAAGTGATTCGTCGGTACGACTCGGTGTCAGTACGGGTTGATTGATCATTACCGATGCACCGCCAATTTTGTCCTGATTGAGTACCAGTCGCTGCCATTGCGGAAATTCCTGCAGGTAACTGTGTATGCCAAGCAGCGGTGCTAAACCCGGCACGAAACTGCGGTTGCTTTGAATCAGGTTGGCCTCTAGATGTACCGGTAATTCTGCTTCCAGAAGCTCTTCGATAATTCCTCGATAGCTTGCCGCCGATTCATGTATTACCAGGCTAACTTGATAGGAATAACTGTCGGCATAGGCTTCCAGTAGCTCAGTTGTTGAACGATTGCCATCTGTATCCTGTAGTAATTCCAGTAATAAAGTTCTGGCATCATCCGGACCAAGCGTTAATGTATCACCGACTATACTGTTACCACTTTGCAAGGTATCCAGTGTCAATGGATGAAACTCTGACGCAAAGTCGACGCCTAGTGCAGTAAAAAGGGGTCGTCGCAAGCGGTAGTCTTCCACTGGCACGACCTGTCCACGTGACACCGCACCATCGGTGGCTATATCCAGTGACAGGCATATACCCTTGAATGTTCCACGCCAACGTTGAATTTCTCCCGTTTGAGACAACCAGTGTCGCCTACGTTGTAAAGGCCAGTGTGCAGGAGGCTGCTCTCCCAACATCAATTGCAAACGATCCAGTAAAACTTCGGGTGCCGTTAGCGGGTCAATCAGGGTTTCAGCTGTATCAATGCGATTTTCCACGGTATAAGACATGGCAGCCAGAGCGCTCAGCATTCGTTCCCGCACATCGGCACCATTTGCCAGCTCTGTTGAATTTTCTACCGGTTCATCAACCTGATGCATAAATTCAGGAAGATACTGCTGCTGCCAGGAAAGCCTTGGATACCATAACTGCATGGAAAATATTTGCGGGGTGGATAGACCATTCCCCTTAAGAGTCAGTTTAATTTCTAAAAAACGACCACGAATTTCGCGAACACTACCGGAATTTTTTTCCTTGCGTATCACCAGATCCCATACTCTAGCGCTGTCACTCGAAGCACGACTCTGAACAGTCGATAATATGGCAGAACCCTGATCATGCCAGTCATGTTTATCATCCTTGATATGAGTAGCAGGATCATCAAAGGCTCTTAACTGTAATCGAATTTCAGCACCATTCGGAATACAGGCATCGATAGAAATACGGTCCCAGAGTGTGTCGCTCATCCGGCTATCCAGTTTCTTTTGCAGAATTGCAACCGCTCGTTTCTGATAACTCAACTGCGGCAGAGCGCTGAGTTCAAGTATATGATTTGCAGAGATATAAAGTGCTGAGGCATCTTGATTCGCCAGAAAAGCATTATGCGCTAATCGACGACGCGGAAATCGTTCTCGAACCAGTGTCACCGTTTGTGTATCGTCATTCAGTTCAATCAGCGGACAATCCTGTGCAGCACGCAGTTGATCCAGTTCGGCGGGAACCCACAGAGCGATTCTGCCTGAGGCTAAAACCCGACAGTCTGTTACATAAGGAATATCATCATCAAGTTGATAAATTTTACTGCCCGTATCTGCTTTATCCAGGCTGATTTTAATTAACTCCCCTTCTCTCAGTAAATAGAGGAAATCACTATCACTGCACATTGAAAGCACCGGGTTACCTGTGGGTAAATCAATAATTTGTTGCACTGAAAATGGATGAGGATTGGCATTTAATGGTTTAAAAACTTCTGCAGCAGGATTCCACGGCTGCGGCAAGGGTTCACCATCACACAGGATCAATTTATTTTCGTTATCGATTAACCAGATTCGTTGTTGACGATCGATCCAGACTTTTTCAGGACGGTTTTCCAGTGTATCAATGCCATAATGCCGTTTTGAACCCAGCTCAATGACATCAACACCGTGTCTTTCAACATTATCACTCCAGCTCAATGCAATGCTGCGATCCCACATTGCCAGGTCGGTAAAACGCGCATCACCTGTCGTGGTCACCGGTTGCAGTTCAAGCATTTCCATCGATTCAGCAGCAGCCTCAATAGCACTCACGCGCACCGGTTCAGCGCTAGCATCATCGATAACGTTACCGGTAAGCAGGCTTTTACCATCGATGGATATCCAGGCCAGTTGATGATTCACATCGCTTAATGCAGGTTGATGATTGAGCAATAACTGTTCTGCCTGTTGTTTATCACAATCTGCCAGGCGCAGACGGTCATTTCTACTCAGTCGTATCGACGCCTGCCCCCTGTCGTAAGTTAACCGGGTGGAACGGCACAGGAAGTCCTGTTCGCCAGTAAACATGAAAATATCAGTGGTTATCTGTTTCATTTTTTAATCAACAGTACTCCGGCATTACCGGTATTGGCACAATATCTGCTGTCTCTTCAGAGGGCGTTGAAGTGGACGCTGGCAGTGTAATGTTAGCATTTTCTCCATCTGCACTGACCGCGACCGTCATCAGTTCGGGCAATCCATACAACGGGATTGGTACCCGGTTATCAACTGGCTGCTGCCACTCATTGTCAACTTCGTGGTACAGTTGAATTTGATAAATAGCACGCACACCTTCCACGCGTGCTATGGCGGTGTAAAGCTCACTGGCTTCAACTGATCGACCAAATTGCCAGCCTTTGCCCTGTAATCCACCCGGTGCCAGCGGCCACAAGTAATCGTGCAAAGCCTTCTCGACTTGCTGTGAAACGGCTATAGACTGGTTGGGATCAATCGCTTCGAAACTGGCGGTAATGGCTATGGGAATAAATTCAGGGCTCAACACAAAAAGTTCGGNGCCTTTGCCCTGTAATCCACCCGGTGCCAGCGGCCACAAGTAATCGTGCAAAGCCTTCTCGACTTGCTGTGAAACGGCTATAGACTGGTTGGGATCAATCGCTTCGAAACTGGCGGTAATGGCTACGGGAATAAATTCGGGGCTCAACACAAAAAGTTCGGAACCGAGTAACATGCGTTGCGAAAGATATTGATGTACGTCACTTAACAATCCGGAATTTGGTTTGGGAAAAGCGCCATCTTCTTTTAATGGGGGCAGAACTATTAAGGAGACGATACCCGGCACATTATTACGTTTATTCGTGAATTCACGTCCAGGGTGAAAACCGGGCAGTAATTCAACGCGTGCAACCGGATTTAACGGGTTGGAAAGCGTTAATTCGATAAAATCCTGTTCTGTCACTGCACGATTTCTGTGACGTAAAAAGGCGGCGATACGCTGTTCGGCAGCGACAATCGATTCGGCTTCACTGCCGCCCCAGGTTGGGTATTCGTGCCTGATTTTTATGCCACTTAATGGCGTATCCAGTTTATTGATTGAATCAGCTGGCAGGTTACCACCCGCGCCTCCACCATAGCGCATCACAGCTGCCCGAATTCGCTCACCTTCAGGAGGTCTTAATCCATTGATGCCATCACCAAAAACAATCATTCCATTGGCTGCATCTATTCTGTAAACAGGGTCTTCTGGCCCACTTGCCGCAAAGTGAGGAACCGGGTACCAGGCTCTAAATTGCTGTCCGTGTTCAATTTCAAGGCGCAAGCTTTGTGTATCCACATCATTCTGCGCGAGTTGTAAACGTTGATTGGATTCTCCAGTGCCGATGCCCAGCATGACATCCTTGTTAATTCCCTGACCGGATACCGTTGTTGCATTGATGGATAAAAAAGAAAAATCAATATCATGTTTGGGTGCACGTAAACGAATCCAGCAGATTAACGACTCCGGTTTGATATCACCCGGTAACGCCGGAGGAAAATGGCCCAGACCCGCATCTGATGGATCGGTCGGAAATTCTGGAGCGAGCAGAGATTCTGCCTGAGGTATTCTTAACCTCACCACGCCCATCTGGCGTCCGCCACTGGAACTGTCTTCGAGCAATTGCAGGGGCAGGTAGTCGCAGCTGAGTTGTGACTCTTCATCCTCACGCCGACACCAGGCAATACTCCACTCCAGCTCGCGTGACTGCGGTGTTGTCACCATTTCTGCCGACAGATCGCGTTGCGGTATAAGACCGATATTGAGAACATTTCCAGCCAGTTCCTGACGGATTCTACTGATAGATTCCGCCTTGCTGAGGGTTGTTGAAACGTGTAGTGCGAGATACAGCGTATCGTCAATGGTGCCAACCGTATTAATTACGTCCTGTCCCGGTGTCAGTTCCAGTGGCATGAATGGTTTCATTTTTGCTGGATTTATATCCGGATACAGTTCAAGTAACTCGGACAAATCTGCCTGTATACTTCTTTTCACCAGTACACGCAGTTGCAATGGCGTGGCAAGTACTTCCTGTTCGGTGGTAAAGGGTATTTTTTTTGCGCTGACCGCGCTCTCTTTTTTGACCAGCTTAGGCACTAATGCAGATTTCCCCTTCAGATCCAGACTGATCATGCCCCGGCCCGGTTGTACCGGTCGGCGCGGTATTGCCATCAGGTTCAGGTAAACCTGCCTTTGTCGTTCAGGAATTAAATTAGTACGATAAATCAACTGATCTGTCAGGTGTGAAAACAGTTCAACCAGGTAATACAGTGGATCACCGGGGGAAAGCCCGGCCAGTTCCGGTAATGCCTGCTCCAGACGTTGTTTCGCTTCAGCGACCAGATCGTCGTATTGGCGGTCGTCGAGATTAATGACGGGTAGACTCATGCCATCGCCCTCAGGGTTTAAGATTCAGGCTGAAATCGAGCACATCGGGTGTGTCCAGATTCAGCAATTGGTAATGAATACGAATATTGATCTGTTCAGGTCGCTCACGGTCGGCCTCAACAATCACTTCTCGCAGCTGTATTCGCGGTTCATAGGCTTGTATATTCAATTCAATATTTTCTTTAATCAGGCTGCGTGTTGTCTGTGTGTTTGGAAAGTGAAGATAAGCATGCAGACCGACACCAAAATTATCATTATGCAACCGTTCCCCCGGTCGCGTAGCCAGTAGTCCCCAGATCACTTCACGTACGCTCTGGTTATTGGTTGAAAAGTTATACTGACCGTCTTTATCGATTCCGCCCAGTGGAAAACTCATCATGTTTTGTTCTAGTTCCAACATCTTTATCCCTGATTATTTCGGAAAAGGAATCCGCAGGATCGCAAAAGGAATCCAGCGGAAAATAAAATTAAGAATATTTATCATCAACATCAGCAAGATCATGGAGCAAATAGTAACGATCGGAATACTAAACACATATATCCAGCGTCCTGACCCTCCGCTGCCCGATTTTTCGACTTTACCATCGGGAAATTTCAGTTTATTGACTTTGCCTGCGAGATCTGACGGCATGATTAAAGCTGGACCACTCACCGCTTTTTTTAAATCTTTCAGCGTTGGCATCTTGATTGGATACGTCGGCATTAAGCGGGTTTCATAAAAAGAGGCAATGTAAAAAGGTTCACCAGCCTGGCTATGAATCAGGTATTCACAACCCCTGTCATCCATCACTTTGGCAAATATTTGTAGCTGATAGAGTTGATCGTCATCTTTTTTTATTGCGGCTAATTGTTGCCCCGACTGCCATTCCTGGCTAAATGAATTAATTAACATCAACCAGCGGCTACGAATCAGTGGCGCCCCCCGTCGAATCCAGCCTGCTGAAACAATCAATTTCTGGTTAGACGGCAACTGCTCGCTTAGACTCTGTTCTTCATCCGCACTGTTTCTATCACTGATAAGCCATTGCAGCAGACTTTTTCGACGATATTTATGACGAGGCTGAAATTGCAGATCCAGCGCCTGTGCAGCTCTACGGGTGCTGTTCAATCGATTGTTTAAATTATTGATGGAAAAACGCAATCCCGATAGCTCGCCCAGCATGTTGGCGGGCTTTAACATTTCTAGACGTAACATATCGAGCAGTGCAGAGAGTCTGGAAAGATAATTCAGCCACGGAGTCGTATAAACCGCTATTCGTTCAGCCGTAAAATGGTATCTGCTGTTAAAGTCCAAATCGCGCGATATCAACGATGGAACCGCACTGCTCAGTAACGCCTGACGAAAAGCACTGTAAGCATTCCTGTAATCTGCGGTTACCGGTAACGGTGGATTTAACGGCAGATTTGCCACCAGCTGGTTACGCCTGACCCTGAACTGTTGTTGTTCGGAATTTAACTGTTTGTTCTGGTTCTGTTGCGGAATTTCATAGAAAAACCCAGCTTTTAACCAGTCCTTCCAGGATTCAATTGAGGGTTCGGAAGTGCCTTCAAGCTGACTGGCTGCTGTATACGCTAACTGCCCCTGAACCACCCCAATTGCGAGATTTTCATCCAGCAACTGCAGCAAACTGTGCAGACGTGGAAAAACGCTTTTTCCATTCCACAACAGTTGGTCTGACTGCGTAGTAAAGCTGGAATCGACAAAACTGGCAGCCATTTCATTCGCCACGTTATCTAGCTGTTGCTCATTCTGTGGCGGCTCATTGTTATCACGATTAATAATGTCATCCAACGGTACAAAACCGGATAAAACGGTATGATTCCGACCTTTCGCATCCTGTGCCACCACTGGACGCATCGGGTAGGCACTGCCCTGCTCTTTGGCCTGTAATAAAAACGCCTGTAATAAAGGTTTAGCGGGTTTACCCATTACATTTTTCACGCCTGAACTTTCGTCATAGGGTGTGACCAGCATCCAGGCGTCAGACAGCCGTTTAGGATCGAGTGGTGCCCGGTTTCTGATATCACAGGTCAACTCACAACAGGCCAGGTAATAACCCTGATGAATCGGCTGTCGAAGAACCGGGTAAACTTTACCGTCTAGTTTGTTAGTCGAATACCAGGCCTGATGCCGGCTTGCCTTGAGTTTATTGTTTTGCAAATCGTCTGCAAACAGTTCCATATAGTCTGCATCACGATATTCATGAATCTGCGGCTGCTGCTCATCCCTGTTCTGCCTGGCATACCATGGCGTCAACAGCATTGCCTGATGCCTTACTCTGGCCCGAATAACTGGAGTGGCTGCGTTCACCATATATTCCCCGCACCTGGTGTATAGCTGGCGGAAATCACGCTGGATGAAATTAGAGTACTGCATTGAACGACACCGGACGAACTGGTCATTCCAGCCTGTATGTCAACCATGCCAGCAGATAGTGTGATGGTGGAAGCATTTATATTGACGCTACCCGATGAATTGATATCGATTGAAGATGCGGTCAACGTGATATTTTGAGAATCCCGCTCAATTTTGATTTCACCGGCCGATTCATCAATCAGTACCCGGTATCCAGCCTGGGTTTTGATTTCCAGCGAGGGTGATTCATCATTCATACGCAATTCACTACCCCCCGGTGTGCGAATCAGATAATTTTCTTCCACCGGTTGTGCGTCCTGCGGTTGATCATCGGATGCTTTCCATAAGGCCCCCATCACCACAGGCTGTTCACTATCCAGAAAAGCGACTACTACCAGTTCACCTTCTTTGGGCAAACAGCTGACACCATAGTCGTTACCCGCACCGGCAACCATTACCATGCTCCAGATTTCGAGATTGTTAGCGGTCAACCTGACCTGAATTCTACCTCTGGATTGCGGGTCATTGGTATCGACAACTTCGGCGAGTTGCATACCGGCAATGAGGTGAGTATTTGCATTCATGTGCTCTGGTTCCAGTAAGGTCGTTCAACTTTAATATGGCTGACAAAACCAGCTTCAGAATCAAATCGATGAGATAGATGCACTATCCGGTAACGACCGATAATACGATCAGAAACTTCATCCAGCTCGATTTCTCCACCGGTTTTCAGAATGGGTGTTCCCTGCAACAAAATTTCTCCGTGTACAAATTGTCGTGCCTGTTTCTGGAAGGCTGCTGCAGACCATTCGCGAGTTTCATCCTGGCTGCGCGGATGCGGTGAACTCAACCATTCTTCATCGCTCCAGTTCAGGTTCTGTAAGCTTTCAGCAGCTGACCGATTTTGTGCTGGTGGTTGCAGACTGTTTGACTCATCTTCCAGCTGTTCACCGCTTTCAAAATTCCAGCCACGTAACCCGCTCATCTGTACCTGGTGATTCAGGTCAGCAATAATTCTGATTTTGAGCGCGTTTGACTGTGGAGACACAGGAAAAGGCTCAGAGTCTGGCTGTTCCGGCTTAATACGCAAGGTATCACCGTCAACTATTCTGGCGGATAAATCCCAGCGACTGATAAGTCTCTGAATAAAGTTATAATCGGTTTCATTCAACTGGTTCCAGTCTGCGGAAATTGTCGAGATATCAATATCCGTCTGTATGCCCTGCGCACTTGCAATAGATGCAATAACTTCATCCGGACTCTGGTCTTCATAAACCTGGCTCTGACGGTTTTTTGCCAGCAAATGCATTTTATCTTCAACCAGCAATACCAGCATCGGCGTACCCTCTCCATAACGTTCTTCAATGGCGGTAATTTCGCCACTGAATATGACGCTATCCTGTTCATTAAAAGAGATGGTCATAGAGTCACCCAGCGCGATATGCTGCCACTGCACGTCAGTTACCTGATCACGACTGCCCCAGTTCACCAGGGTAATTTCAGCATTACCGCGGCCACTAATCGGCAACTGCACATGTAACTGATGTAAAGCAGCCATCATATCTTCCTGCACCCTGCTCTGGTGCATGAGTATAGGACGGGCATTACTGACAGACACATCTTCCATTTTCTTCAGTCATCCTCCAGTCTTGCCTGACGTTCTTTCAACAGACTATTCATCTGTAACCACTCTGCAGGAATTCCAGTCACCCCGGGTTGCTCCTGCTGTGTTGCTTCTTCTGCCGGTGAGTCCAGCACTTCGGTATGAACTTCATTAATCAGGATTGGCATGATTCACTCTAAAAAATATTATTCGAAATATCCGGTTTAGCAGGTGCTACCTGCTGTTTGCCAGCAGTGTTATTCGGGTCATTTAAATCCGATATAACCGCCTGCGGTGTTGGCCCTTTCTGCTCCGGAGTTGCTTTATCCGGATTGTTTGCATCGGCTTTCTTTTTCTGTTCAACTTTTTGCAGAGCCGAACCGACTTTTTTCGATTGAGCGGCGATGTCATAAGTTTGAAACTGGTAGCGATCTTCCTTTAACGTTAACGATACGGCCGAGCGTAATGGAATGCCCTCTGCTGAAAAATAATCAATATTTTCATTAATCACGGCGACCATGCCGGTAAATCCAAAACTGCCCCAGCGAAAGTGACAACGACTGGGTGCCTGCATTTTGCCTTTCTTAGTGTTTTTAGAATCTTCAAAATCGGGGGATTTCATAAAGAATTCGGCTAGCTGCCGGGTAATCAGGCGCACGTCTTTATGTATCAGCCGAGTGACCTTTTGACCACCCTCCTGCTCGTGAATATCCGGTGCAATCACCGACGTATCAAACACCAGATCAAGAGACAGGCTGGAGTCACTTTTTTCGATGTACTGCCCCTGGGTTTTTTTCTTGCCCTTGTCCTGACTCTTTAAATTAGTGGATACACTGGTCTTTAGTGTTGCCGGGTTAAAATGCACTCGAATCCAGTTTTTTCCATCGCCATTTTCCTTGCTATCACGATAACTCTGAATCGTACTGGCCTCGGGAATATCTTTGCCTTCTTCGAGCCGAATCAACATGGCTTTTTCAAGTTGCATTGCCGCCTCCTGCAGTACTGGACGGCGTTGTGGCATCTACCCATTCGAGTTCAAGTCCCTCGTGAGCCAGATGCAGTTCCTCGATAGCGACACTGGTAGAGGTTGCATTCAAATCAGCCCCCTTAAACTTCACCGGTATACAGTTTCGTGCCACCCAACGCATTCTGACACTGTCCCGATCATAGGATTCCAGCACTTCAATAACACAGTCGGCGCGGTAGGCATATACTCCCGTCCGGTAGATAAACTGGTACCAGCGCCACAGTTCGGTATCACGAGTAATCCCGCGTTTCAGCACAAGATTGGAAAACGTGACAGGAGCCGTTAATTGCACTTCGCCCCAGTTGCGCCCACCTTCCTTCAACTTTTTAGGCGTGGTATTAAACTCAAGTCCAGTCACTTCACTGAACTCACCCTTACAGGCAATTAGATCAAACTTGTTTTTTGAATTTTCCTGGCCCACTGCCCCCGGCGCATACTGATGACTAAAACTGATGCGAAATCGAAACGGGACAAAAAGTTCCGGAGTCTGTTGCATTCCTGCTTTATCAGGCATTAGCGGCTACCTCCAGACTCAGGTTAAGGCTATTCGCTTTACTGTTATGCATGAAAGTCACTACAAAGCGGTCGACAGGAAAACTCGGAGATATCTCGATTTGATAATGGATCAGGTTAGCTTGCGTACTCAGGTTGATCAGGCGATAGGCATCTTCTGGCTGCGCGCCTCGTAATGCACCTTTCTGATGTAACTCCTGAAAAAATGCATCCAGTATGTTACCCACAGCCGGATCCCTGCTATCCAGGTTAAAAATCATGTCTTCACCCAGGTCACGTAATGATCTGCGTAACCACCCTATAAAACGCATCAATTCTCCGGATCGACAGGCTGTGCCGGCATGATCACAAAAACCTTTTACAACGAGGCGTTCATCATCCAGCTGTAAACTTTTCCCTGCGGTAAATAGCACCCCTAGCCCCAGTTCTTCACGTAACTTAACTCGATGTTTTTTACCCGTCTGTGGCCAAACAGAGAGATTTTCAGAAAGCGACATACCAGCAATTGAGCGCCACACACCTTCAGTGCGAGTTTTATGTACGACATGTCCGGCAAGCAGGCCAGAGGCCGATGTTAACGGTCTTTCATCCGTATACACCAATGCAAAGATAAACTGAACATGGGCAAGTTCTTCGCGCTGTTTTGCCGTGGTCAACAACCATTTATTAATTAGTGGCGTTGGTCTCGGCATCGCTATTCCATTTTCGATAGCAGGGGCTAAGGATAGAATCCATTGCATATCGGGTCGCCAGGCATGCAGTCGATTAGCAATTTGCTGAATTCTACTGACGACTTTCTTGTCCGTCTTATAATCAGGCATATCGTAGGGATAACGTCGTTCACGATGAGTATCATCGAAGGAAACAGCGCAGGAATTAAAGACAGGAGTGGGATTCGGTATTCGTTTACGTGAAATATCTTTTTCCGTATAGGGCAGCATCAGTCTTTCAAAATCGGGCATCACCAGGATGCCTGCAGAATCGATGGCGCAGGCCAGTTCTAGCGCTTTCCAGCTTAGTGGTAAATGCCGAACTGCCGATGCATTAACCTCAAATTCTTTTAAACCCTGATTTTCATCAACCCGAATAACCCAACAAAGCCGGTCATCCGGCTGTCCAGTTCCCACTCCAAAAAAATCTTTTATGGCCCAGGGTAACCAGTTTTCTTTATTGCCAGATTTTGCATCAAAATCCAGTGCTGTATTATTATTAGTTTGATCACTTAATATCGCATCAGGAAAAAGACGCTGGAATTGCGCAAGGGAACGTATCGGTAAAGGTAGCAAATACAACTGCTCAGTTTGTCCAGCTTCTGCAAAGCCTTCTATGCGTTCACTATAGCCCATCTGCTGTAATCGTTTTTTGAGAAAGACATCTTCAAAAACAGCATCAAGATTTGCCTTACCCGGACAGTGTCCGACAAACACAGCCTGTATATCAGGGCCAGTGGTTGGCCCAGACAACACCCGCGTGACAATACGGTCATCACCAATAAACATGATCTGTCTCTGACGTTATTTACACCTGGCTGACATTCTCAACAGAAAGCACCAGCTCTTCCATCGCCACATCACCGCCGCCTTTGGCATTTAGTGATGGCCCTGTCCACTTCATTGGCATCGCACCGATCAATTCCCAGGTAACCACGACTTCCGGCTCTCCTTTTGAACGATCTTCTGATAACAACTTAATGCGCACGGTTTTCTTTGCACTTAACTGACCGGTTCTGGCTTCTTCAAGCCAGTTAAATACTTTCACTGAGTCACCGGTAATGCCCCGTTTCAGTGTCACGTCTCCGGCCTTGGTTGTACCTGGCACCTTAATAAGGTAATTGGTTTTTGAATTACCATTGCGGTATTCGGCAACGGTTAATTCAGTACCCAGTCCCGACACTTCGGCAAAACCAGCCTGAACTTCAGTTCCGCCGCCTCCACCGACTTCGACAAGAAAATTAAAAGCAGAATAAGGGGTTTCTCTTACTACGGACATGATTTATCTCCTAGGCATCTGCCGTTTTCTGACCAATACGAAATACTACGAACTCTGCAGGTGTAAGCGCTGCCACTCCGACCATGCATACCAGGCGACCATTATCAATATCATTCTGAGTCATCGTGGTGCGATCACATCGAACAAAATAAGCCTGTTTGGGATCACCACCCAGCAGCCTGCCATTCACCCATTCGTTATAAAGAAAATCTTCAATTGACTCGCGTACACTGTCCCACAATAGTGTTCCATTAGGTTCGAATACAGCCCACTGGCTGCTCAATTCAATTGAACGTTCGAGGTAAAGAAAATAACGCCGGATATTGACATACTTCCAGTTCGGGTTACCTCCCAGCGTGCGTGCGCCCCATACCCTGTGTCCACGTGTGGTAAAAGAACGCAGGCAATTGATGCCTTTCGGGTTAAGGATTTCCTGTTGAAAGGCATTTACACTGCTGGTAAAGCGTAAGGCTCCAAAAGGCACGGTGTTAGCAGGTGCTTTGTGAACCCCGCGTTCAACATCATTTCGGGCATAAACACCGGCCATATATCCTGAAGGCGGTAGATTAACCGTACCACCATCCGGTGCACTGCCGACAATCCACGGGTAATACAGCACCAGCCGATCATCACTGAAGTTATCACGAAAAGTCTGAATTTGAGTCTGGTCATCATTCTCCTTTCCATCTACCAGTGCCAGGCGATAGCGCATTTTGTGGCAGTGTACCAGCATGTGATTGACGACAGCCTGATGGACATCATTCGCCAGTCGTGAAGCAGCTGGTGCCAGCACTGTGAAAATATCTTCGACGTACTCAAACGCTACCAGTCCTGACGGTTGTCCTGCAACAGCCTCGGCACCGCGATAAGCAGTGGCATCTGGTCGGCTTCCATCTACTCCACTGGTCATTTCTATAACAAAACGTTGCGGAATAGCGGATGAGAGCTTCATCTCACCATCACAGGCAGCAATCAACTCTGCACGTATGCCCTCTAATGTTGCTGCATCATCAATCAGAGTAAAATTGACGGCCTGATGNCCGCGATAAGCAGTGGCATCTGGTCGGCTTCCATCTACTCCACCAGTCATTTCTATAACAAAACGTTGCGGAATAGCGGATGAGAGCTTCATGTCACCATCACAGGCAGCAATCAACTCTAAACGTATGCCCTCTAATGTCNAAAATATCTTCGACGTACTCAAACGCTACCAGTCCTGACGGTTGTCCTGCAACAGCCTCGGCACCGCGATAAGCAGTGGCATCTGGTCGGCTTCCATCTACTCCACTGGTCATTTCTATAACAAAACGTTGCGGAATAGCGGATGAGAGCTTCATCTCACCATCACAGGCAGCAATCAACTCTGCACGTATGCCCTCTAATGTTGCTGCATCATCAATCAGAGTAAAATTGACGGCCTGATGTTGATCAGAAGCCAGCTTCGTCACAATATAATTGTCTTTTGTTGAATCGAGCGAAATGTCATTCACCGTTCCAACAACTGTTTTTCCACGACGAATTTCCAGGTCGAAAGAAGTTGCATCGGTCGTTGGTGGATCAGCTTCAGGAACCGTTACTTCACCATGCCAGAACAGTTCCAGTTTATAATTACTGGCACTTCCCGGATAGCGTGATGACAAGGCAATGTCATCTATGCCTGCTGGCAACCGGGCATTAGCTGCATCGTCCGCAACGGCCCTGCTGACATATATTTGCTTGCCACCATTTTCAAAAAAAGCACGGACTGCCAGTGCCGTGTCGTTAACCACAGAAACATCACCGTAACTGAGTGAATCTGTCGATCCATAGATACGTTCAAATTCAATGAAACTGGTAATAACTCGCGGTATTCCACTAATGGGTCCATCACCCGTCGGCCCGACAATGGCAGCGGTACTGGTACCGACACCTTCGATTGAACTTGAACGAAAACTGGTCTCTTCTACATAGACACCAGGAGCACGATATTCAGGCATTTCTCTCTCCTTTCTATCCTATTATTAATCGTTAGGTTGGCGCAATAAGCAGGTCACCCAACTGCTTAACACCGCCATAATTATCCAGGGTGACGGTAATATTAGAATTCAAATTGCTACTACTGGTATCAGATGAAATCTGATACCCGACAAACAAATCAGGATCGGCAGTCCGACTCGGGGTTAAACCCGATACTGCTTCAACGGTAATTGTAAACACTGGCTCTGTACCATCATCGGGCATCTGCAAACCACTCAGATCGATAACAAACTCACCCCTGGCATCGGCCTGGGCAACAAAATATTCCTGCTCAAGACTATCCTGTGGTAGATAACTGGCCGTCACCAACACCCAGGCAGCATCCTGATCAATGGCCAGCTTCAGCCTGCCTCGAATACCGCCGTCTGGCCCTAACCGGGTTGCATGTTGCTGCTGATAGAGTTTCACATCTTGTAATGCCGTTGATTTCACTGCAAAAAGTAACCGGGGGTTAAGCTGATTAGCCATATCAACAAGCTTAACCAGCCGGTTAGCAGGGTCCCCCACTATTAAACTATTACCTGGCTTGTCCACACTTCTAATCCCATAACCAGGATCAAAACTGAGCTCCAGTATCTGTTCATCAAGGTAATCGTATTGCCCAACGAGCCCACTCCCTTTGATCCATCTCAAACCGAGATAACGATCATCATGTGGAAAAGTCTGAGTTTCGAGAATAGACATCAGACTTCCTCCATCTGGTATTTAATTTCGCTAACAACCGGACCCGTTTCCTGTAATCTTGCCGGCAGGAGACGAAGATTTTTAATAATATAGGGCGTTGATAAACGGTAATCTGCGGGTAATCCATCCCATATACGGAGAAGATCTTCCGTGTTCATTGATTCTGGAAACACCTGTAGCCTGTCATTCTGATGCCATTGAGCTTCCGGTTCTGCAGAGGAAAGTAATGCATAGTCCAGATCGAGTGCATTACCGATTTGTTGAATTGCCCAACCCATAATACTGGCTTCCGCATCGCTTAAAGCATTGACGGCGATTAGCATAAAATGGAGATTTATGGGTAATTCAACCTGGCGTGGTAAACCGTTACGTGGAGGCTGCATGGTTCGTCCAGCGCCAATAGGTTCTATGGATATTCTATGTAGATAAATAGCCAGGGTATTACTGGCTAAATCATCCAGTTCATCTTCGTTGAGACTTGAACTGTCGAGGACACTAACACTAACATTAACACCCAGCGCTACGAGCACAGGAAGTTCCTGTTCCAGTCTTAATTTCAAGCCAACAAGAGCACCGGATATACCCCGAAAATCAGACACCCGTCCCTCCAGAAAAATGAAAAAAAGGCAAAGGTAAGTCGGTTATAGCGTTAGATTTGGCAAGTAATTTCATTACTAAACAGTCTCCTTTCCTCCAGTTATTTTTTTTCCAATACGACTACATTATTCCCTAACTATTCCTGTGTCAATACCAAAATTAGTATTTAAATAATACATTTTCCAGCTAAGTTAATTGCATAAAAATGAAACATTTAATTGATTGAATATAACTCAGGTCCCTTTGTTGAACAGCATCCAACTTTAATCCAAAGCTGAACTTTAATTGCATATCTCTTTAGCCGGCACTGTCAACTTAACTTATCCCTGTATACACTTCAAGCGACGAACCTTTACAAAAACACAGTCTCGTCAGGTCGCTATTGGCGAAAGAAGAAAACCGTGCCCTGAAGGAAAACCTGGCTACATTCGCATTGATACGGTGCATCAGGGCGATCTTGATAAAGTAAAAGGCGTCTACCATATCAATGCCGTTGACGAAATCACGCAGTTTGAAATCGTCTGCTCAGTCGAAAAAATCAGTGAGCAATACCTCATGCCCGTACTCGAACAAATGCTTGCTTCATTTCCTTTTACCATACTCGGTTTTCACAGTGACAACGGTTCTGAATATGTTAATCGTCGCGTCGCAGAATTACTTCAGAAGCTCTTTGTTGAGTTCACCAAGTCGCGCTCAAGGCATTCTAATGATAATGCCTTAGCTGAAAGTAAAAACGCTTCTGTGGTCAGAAAAATATTTGGCTATGAGCATATACCTCAAAGGTGGGCGACTGAAATAAATACTTTCAACCGGAAATATTTGAACCCATACATCAATTATCACCGGCCTTGTTTCTTTCCAAAAACAACAACGGACAGCAAAGGCAGGCAACGTAAAATCTATCGCTATAAAGACATGATGACACCCTACGACAAACTAAAATCACTCACTGATGCAGGGC
>NKAJ01000007.1_pt2 | contig 17684 bp, 21 predicted proteins | sample 1556001 | NCBI WGS metagenome assembly NKAJ01 (sample SAMN06204642, study PRJNA360343) | marine sediment metagenome | isolation source: Jiulong cold seep at northern South China Sea | place: China: South China Sea, Jiulong cold seep | collected 2013-06 | reverse complement strand
ATGTCAATCAGCTTCTGGAACTCATTGTCGTTACACCATATTCGTCATCATAAGAACAGCCACCAGGCAAACAGCACCAAAAGCATCAACAATACTGGACATCATGGGTATGCTGTGGTTATCAGGGTCCAGCCTAAGCTTGTAAGCTGCAACAGCCACATAATAACCCACAAGATTCACAATTGTAACAGCAATCAATCCTGCAGCCGTGCTGATAAATACAAGAGTCCATACGTCCGATGTAGCAATTCCAATTAACATACTTGCAACGAAAGCAGATATCCCTACAAGTGGGAACACCACCAGTGAGTACAGGTATATCAGCAGAAAATTGGGTAGTATCTGTTTTCCGGGCAATAAATTTGGTTTGAACATACCGGTATGAAGCATTGAGGACAGCCTGGACGTGAGAATACCTCCAAGTGCATTGTTATCTTCCAGGAACAGTGGCACCATAACAAGCAGGGCAGGCAGCAACAGGAAACCATCCATTTTTGAGTTAATTACCAGTCCAGCGATGGTGCTCATAAAACCTGCAATGAGCAGCATGGGGATGCTCTCATACACAATCCGCTTCATAATATCCAGCCCTGAGCGAACGGTAAGCCAGATAATTGCCAGTACCAGTACACCGAACAGGATGAACACAATATTATGGAGACTCGCCCCCTCACCGCCTATCAATATCACGGCAAAGAAGAGGGCGGGCAGGGTGACCATATCACCGGCAGCCGTGATAATGGGCGCGCTCATATTGTCGATATCCCATCCCCGGTTATGTCCGGTAATTGCAACGCCAACGGTAATTAACAGGACGAAAACGCTTGAGATAATTCCTCCTATCATTGAAATTAATACAAATTCAACCATNGTGTGATGGCAAGGGTGCTGGCGTTATTACTGTTTATACCCAGTAATAACGCCAGCACCCTTGCCATCACACCCAGGGCGAAGGAAACCAATAAAGTGTTGACCATAGATGCAAAGATGTTCTGGCTAAGTATGCTGCTGGACTTTAATGAAGTGGAGAACATACCGGTATGCAGTGCCGTACCTAACCGGGAACCCATGGCACCAAAGATGTTACCCCTCATACCGATGGCAGGGGTGATAAGTAGTATCAATCCGGGCATGGTCTCAAGCACACCAGTCATCATACCAAGTACAATTCCAGCTGCCAGACTCATGAAGCTCATTAATAGAAGACCTGAGAACCCTTCTTTAAGGGTAGAGCGGGTGATTTGATATTGCAGGGATATCCAGAATGACATATCCGTGAATGTATCTTCCTCAAAATCTGGCATATCAATCCCTCATCGGTGGTTTTATGTATCGTTAACATAAATAAACTGCTATTTAAGGTAGATTTGTTATGCCCAAAAAGATTGAACATTGTTCACTGAACATGAAAGAGCTCCTTGTGGGGATGAAAGATACTTCTGAACTAATGCTTGACCTGGCATATTCTGCGGTTATCTATGACGATGACGATATAGCAGAAGAAGTACTCCGTCTGGAAGAAAAAGTTGATACCCTTCAGTATCACATGCAGATAACTGCCATGCAGGCTGCCCGTAGCACCGACGATGCCCACCAGCTATCAGGTGTCCTGAAAGCTGCATCTGCAGCAGAGAATATTGCCAACGCTGCAGGTGATATAGCCAATATCGTACGGCTTAAGATGGGCATCCCACCAGAACTCAAGGCAGATATCCGTGAAGCCGAAGAAACAGTGACACGGGTAACAATTGAACCAGATAGCCCCATTATCGGTAAGACACTTGGTGAACTAAAACTTGAAACCGAAACCGGTATGGGTGTCATAGCCATACGGCAGGGTTCGTCCTGGATATATGACCCGGAGTGGGATACATCTGTTTTGGCAGGGGATATCCTGTTTGCACGAGGTCATGATGAAGGACTCCCCCTTTTTACGGAATTGGTCACAGGAAAGCCCTTTGTAAAGCGTGAGTTCAAATCCACTGGCACCCTTGACGACCTGGATAAAGCAGTGGATATTGTAATAGAGATGAAGAACAAATCTGAACTCTCGGTTGGTCTGGCATATTCTGCTGTACTGTTCTATAACAAGGAAATCGCAGATGAGGTCAGGATACTGGAAGAAGAAATGGACCAGATGAAGCACGACCTCCAGCACTGGGTGCTTGAGAGTGCCAGGCATATGGATGATGTAGACCAATTGAGGGGTCTGTTACATCTTGCAAACGCTTCTGAATATATATCTGATGCCGCCTACGAGATTGCAGATATTGTACTTCGTGAGATAGAACTGCATCCTATCTTCATGATGGCGGTCCGGGAATCAGATGAGGTGATATCAATGATCAATGTATATGACTGTTCACCCATTGTTAACAAAACCCTGGGTGAACTTGAACTTTCTACAGAGACCGGTATGTATATTATGGCGGTTAAACGAGGCAGCCGATGGATATACCGACCCAGTGCAAGGACCCGAATAATGGGCGATGACGTGCTCATTGCAAGAGGTTCCCATGAAGGTGAAGCCCATCTACTTGAAATGACAGCTTGTCAGGTGGAAGTGGAAAAATAACTGAAGTCGAAACAATTTTTTTGACAATTAAAATAGCTAAAAGTATTGCTAAAAAAAACAACTAAAAGAAGAGCTAAAAATAAGTAGTGAGGCTGGAACTATCAGTCCAGCCCGCACAGTTTGAAGAATTAAGGTACTGTTTAACCGAACAGTGCGCCAAGTCCTTCCATTCCGCTCTCTTCTGCCTCTTCTTTAGATTCTTCCTCAGCTGCTGCCTCTTCGGCTGCTACCGGGGCTTCGTCTGAAGCGGCTGGTGCTGCTGATGCGGCAGCTGGTGCTGCGAAAGCGGCTTTCTCGATAGCTTCTGTAATGTCGATATCTTCCAACGATGCTGTCAGGGCTTTTACCCTTGCTACATTCACTTCCACACCTGCAGACTCAAGTACGGTTGTGATTAATTCTTCCGTGACTTCTTTACCTGCATTGTGCAGTAATAGTGCTGCATAAACATATTCCATTTCTTATCACCTTTTATCAATTGTTGACTGTAATTTATTTAAATTCTATCCGAACAGTGCGCCAAGCCCTTCGGCGGCATCCTCTTCGGTTACTTCTTCAGCAGTTTCTTCTTCTGCTTCTTCATCTGTAGGGGCTGCTGTTTCTTCGGCTGTCGGTTGGCTTGCCGTGGCTTGTGCGCCCAGTAGACTTTTCATATCATCGTCCAGTGCGTCTTCAGACAGTACACTTGCCAGAGCTAACATCTCACTCTGGGCTTTGGACATCAATATACCCATCACATCAGGACTATATATTACTCCATTGACAGACAGGTTCCTTGACTCTGAAACTGCCTTTGCTACCAAAGCCTGTATTGTAGTACTGGTTGGATATGCCGCATTGACAGACAGGTTGAAAGCCTGTTTGGCAGCTGACATGAAGTTCTGTGTGTATAATGCCTCATCAATTGCAAGGTCAGAGCCTTCCAAGAGTGTACCGTCCTCGAAAGTTGCCCTCAGGTCCAGTCCCAGCTCAAGAGGAAATATCTCAAGACGGGCAAGCATTGCCGCCAGTTTTTGAGAAACCACTTCTCCTTCTTTTGCCACGACCTTTGTTTCCCTGACAACAACTTTTCCACCATCTATGGCGGCAGGTATTCCAGCTGTTTGCAGGTCACCGACAATTGGGCCTGGCGGGAATGACGTAGGACCTTTCTCAACAATAATATCCTTTGGAGACACCATACCGCCCTTTATTGGTGAAGGTGTCTTGCTTGAATTGAGGAGTTTGAATATTTTAAACGAGTTGGTTTTGGAAAAAATCAGACCGGTTTCCTGGTCAATATACTTTTCCAGGGATTTGATCTCATCAGAAGACTCTTCCATTGCCCTGCGTATCAAGGAGTTCTTACTTACCTTGATGTGCACTGAATCTCTCAGGCTTGAACGCATCTGCTGGAACTGTTTTGAAGGCAGTCCGTGGATACCAATCAGTCCGACAACAGGATACTCATTAATCTTAGCCTTGATATCCTCGATCTCGTCCTTCTTCCACTTGGGTATATGTTCACTATGATGTACTTCGTCCATATTACATCACCTTCACTGCGGGTCCCATTGTGGTCTTGACATAAACAGACTTGATATTCTGTTTACCTTTCTCAAGATTGTGTTCGATTCTGTCAATGACCGACTGCACATTTTGGGCAAGTTCTTCAGCGTCCATGTCTCTGCGTCCAACTGGAAGATGGAACGTGAGCTTGTCTTTGCTGCGTACCCTGATGGAGTTCTTGGCCTTTTTGATGACATCCTCGATATTCTTATCAGGTGTCAGTGGTTCCGGCATTTTACCCCTGGGACCGAGAACAGGTCCGAGAGACTTGGCAATGGTAGGCATATAAGCTACATCTGATACAAAGAAATCTATATCATTTGCCAGTTCTCGTGCTTTGCTCTTGTCATCCCCAAGATTTTCAATCTCTTCAGGGTCTAATATCATCTCTGCGCCGGCTTTGGTTGCTCTCTGGGCAGTGTCGCCCTTAGCAAAAACAGCTATCTTTATTGATTTGCCCAACCCGTTTGGAAGGATGATCTCTTCATCCACACGGTTTGCAGGCTGACTCATATCAATATTTTTAAGATTAAATGCAATGTCAACGCGTTCAGTGAATTTACGCTCTGGCGCTGCTTCAAGCGCCTGTTTTACTGCTTGTATTGTCTCATCTAACGTCATACATACCTCCGTAGTATTTGCGACATGCGCAACCGACCTTTAGGTCTGCTACAGTTGTGTAGGGAGTTCCTTTTACTGCACGATAAGTACTTTAAACTATCGGTCAAATCACTTATTATTCGAGCCTGCCGTCGAAATCCCCGTTCTTTACTCCCTTTTGTGCTTCCCGGGGGTCCATATCTTCCACAGTCACACCCATAGGCACACAAGAGCCGATAATTTCATTAACTGCAGATTTAAAATCCGTAGCCAGCAAACTATCACGTTTCATCCTGGCCACTTTTGCAGCCTGTTCAATGGTCAGATTGCCAACAGTTTCAGTTCCAGCAGTTCCTGACCCCTTCTCCAGGCCGACTTCCTTCAATATCAGAGCAGACGTGGGAGGTGTCCCAATCTCGATAGTATAATTCTTTTTATCATCAAAGATAATCTTCACAGGGACCTGCATTCCGTTAAAGTCTGCAGTTTTCTCATTAATGCTATCCACGATTTCCTTGATATTTACGCCCATGGGACCAAGGGCCGGACCCAGTGGGGGACCGGGATTGGCTTTTCCGCCAGGGACTAATGCTTCAACAACTTCACCCATTTTCAATACCTCTAATTATAATTCTAAATATAGGACATAATCCTAATCTTCATCCTCACGCTTTAGCACCCTCACATTATCACCACGTACCGTGATGGGTATAGGTACCATTGCCTCGAACAGTTCAACTGTGATTTCTTCGTGGGTCTCATCCACTCGCTTGACCCTGGCCTTCTCTCCCTTAAATGGACCAGTGATAAGTTCTACAATACTTCCCTGAGTGATGCCGACCACTGCAGTCTTAGGTGTCAGGAAATGTTCCACTTCGGTAAATGTGGATGCTCCTTTAATCAGACTACGGGCATGGGGTAGGGTCTGTATGACCTGTTCCACCTGTTCAGGTGATGGGGCCTCAACCAGTATATAGCCTTTCAACTCATCAGGTGCAAGAATCGCACGGACATCCATGTTCTCTTTCTCTGCCATCTTGGCAATAAGACCTGCTACCGAACGCTCCTGGTTGGCCGTGGTCTTTACCACATATATCTCAGTATCTTCCATTACGTCCTCATTCATGTGACTGCTCACTTCCCCCCATAAGGTCTGGTTAATATAATAATCTTTGCTCGAATCATATCAATTTTGGAACTTCAGTCAGGAAGAAATATATTATGAACCCGATAAACCCAATTATCAGAATACCTGCACCTGATACCTTAGCTATCATCGTAAACTCCTCTCGTGTGGGTTTGCGGGTTAGTTTCAATATCCGTGTATATTCACTGAGTTTTAACGGTATTGTAGGTGTAGATTTAGTTTCCTTTGCCAATTGGTTTCACTTCCTGTTAATAATGGTAAATAATCAGTCCTGTTGAGATGAAGTTTGCTCTAATCAGGTTCGGTACTAAAAAAACCTTTCGATTGACAGGAAATGGCCTGTCAATCGAGATGATAAGTTCATTTTACGAAATCGATACCAAAGCGGCTTGTAATGTTCTTGCCGCTGCCTTTACCATAGATCTGTGCAGATTTAACACCTGTCACCACCAGCATGGTACGGATTGAATGTTCCAGCGCGGGGTCCACCTGTGCACCCCAGATAAGTCTTGCTTCAGGGTCAATCTTATTGTAAACTTCCTGAACCACGCTCTCTGCCTCTGCTATGGTCATGTCAGGTCCGCCCACCACATTTACAAGTGCTGAGGTTGCTCCTGAAATATCCACATCAAGCAGGGGACTGCGCAGTGCTTTTTGTACAGATTCGGCAGCTTTGTCCTCGCCGTCTGCTTCACCAAGACCGATCATAGCCACGCCACCTTTTTGCATGACGGTCCTGACATCAGCAAAGTCCAGGTTGACCAAACCGGGTTTGGTGATCAGTTCAGTAATACCCTTCACTGCCCGCATCAACACTTCGTCCGAAACCTTGAAAGCCGCCTGCAGGGGCAATCTTGGTACTACATCTAATAATCTGTCATTTGGTACAACAATGACCGTATCGGCCACATCCCTGAGACGCTCCAGTCCGGCTTCTGCATTAGTGCGCCTGATCGAACCTTCCACTGCGAATGGTAAGGTGACCACGGCAATGGTCAATGCACCTTCCGCCCGGGCATGTTCGGCAACTACCGGCGCAGAACCAGTACCTGTGCCGCCGCCAAGGCCGCAGGTGATAAATACCATATCTGCTCCTTCGACCGAGGTTTTAATATATTCCTCACTCTCTTTAGCAGCTTCTTCACCGATCTGGGGCAAACTACCGGCACCCAATCCCTTGGTCTTTTTCTGACCAATGAGTATCTTCGTTTCAGCCGTAATATGCAGAAGATGTTGTGCATCCGTGTTCAGTGCATAAAGTTTAGCACCTGATATGCCCTCTTGGGTCATCCTCTGGATGGTGTTCGAACCGCTACCACCGCAACCGATCACACGGATGTTTGTTTTCAATTGTTGAAGAACCGCTTCCAGTTCTGCATCGCTCTGACCTACACTATTAGGTGCTGATGATGACACTTCCTGGTTCCTGCCTTCCATATTTGCCCTGGTGATGGCTTCTTTTATAATGGATTCCATCCTTTCATCCCTCAAACATTTAAAATCTTTAGTCTATATAAATGGTCCGAACCTTTATTGATTTTTGATTCGTTTCATAAACCATTTCCGGACTTATTGTCCTTTTGTCTACTCGTACTGTCTCTCCTCTTGCCAGCGCGCCGAACATAAGCCCGGAAGTTATTCCAAGTTTCCTGGCAAGTTCCGGATTGAACTTTTCGGTAATGAGGTATAGCATACCCTCATCCCGGTCGTATCGTATATCGTAGTGTTCTTTTAGTATATTAATGCATTCATTTGTCAATTCATCAGCCACAAGACGGGCGCAGTCGTCATCGATTCCTATGAGTACATGTGAGAATTTACCATTCTTGTGTTCAAGGTATGCAATGCTATGGGCTGCAAGGAACTCTTCAAGCCTGGACCTGTCCAGTTTTTCGGCTTCCTGTAACAGTTCCGGACTGATTGTGGTAACTTTTACTTTTGGACACACACATCTCTGGCAAGCATTCTTGAACTCACACTTTATTCCTTCTGTTACATGAGCACGACCGGACGGACAAATATCATTCATCTTCCTGCGCAGTTCCTTGCACAATTCCCATGGGACTCCGTCCATTTCCCTAATGTCACTTTCCCTTAAAACCTCATAACCAAGCACTTCGATGATGGAAATCAGGCGGTTGCGCTGTTTTGCACTCATTGATTTACGGTCCAGATATGCGAAATCCGCGCATGAACGCTCAAACGCCTGCCTGATAATTTCTTCATCCAGTTCATCCAGTTTATATGTGGGAAAGATGTGCCCAAAAGTTATCTCTGTGTCTTCCAACAGTTTGGTCTGGCGGGGAGCATAATGGTTACCTCCAAAGCCGATGGCTACAGGCACGTCATCATTGTCAAGCATAAGTATTGCATTTGCTACAATACGTCCTGCAAGAGGTTCTACCCATTCCTTTTCTGAACTACCTATCTCCACGAACAGAGATGGCGTTTTGAGATTGCTGGGGCCGTGGTGTGTACTCTCGATAGACACTTCAAAATCCTCATTTTTACTCAGTGTCTTGAGATTCATGTATATGGAGCGCAATGTCTGGGGTGCAGCCGAAGCCAGTTCCATAGGACTTCCCCCTAACTTTGCTTCTTTAGTATTGCCTGTATGATGGACCGTGAGTATCTGTCGCCCATCTTTACTGCGATGCCTGGATGCAAATATAATTATATCACAACCCAGTCCGCATTTTTCCAACCGTCGGTCCAGTTCATCCTGGCAGATATGCATCCCATCTATCTCCACTATCCTGAATTTCTTGAACTCGAATGAGGCAATCACAGTGGGACAGTCAATATTTGTAGATGCCCAATCTCTTATCTCCAGCAAGATATTCTTGATGTTCTGGCTGGCAAGGTCTTCTTTTGAAATGATTATGTTTATTTTTCCGGCTGAAGTCTGATTTGATTCTATGCTGAATACACCACCTGTTAAAATGAAAATATTAGCACTCGATATGACATATATGTATATTATAATATCATTGAAATAAATTGGTGCAAGAAACTACCTGCTGACGTTTGGAGGTTACTTGAGTACATAATGTCCATACACTGTAATCAATAATCAAAGAAAATCACCATAAATTATATATGTTATCATTTCAATAATTGAATTAGTTCGTCAAAAAATGAGGTTGGTATTTTTGTTAAATTTACATATGGATTTTGTAAGTCTTTTTATATGGCTATACAATATTGGTGCCGCATTTATAATTTTGTTTTTGATATTCCAGATACTGCTTATATCCAGGAAATTAGATACTGACATCATCCGTGCCCGTTTATTTTTAAACATGGATATCATGAATGAAACATGGAGATACATATCCATCGCATCTGCAGCCTTTGCCGTGAATGCTATTACAGGTTTTCTAAGGTTTAACGTCGATAAAAAAGTATACTATCTTTGGGAGATTTCTGAGATAATTTTCCTGGCTGCTTTTATAGCAATGATATATCAGTGGTACCAGTTCGTCGGTGGAATGATAATTAAGAACAAAAAGGTTGATGAATAGCTCCTTATTACCATTTCCTTACTACCATTCCTATAATATAAAATATGAAAATCCTTTTCAATAGCGATTTATTTCAATACCATCGGATGTGAAGATATAATTATACCTGCCCATTGCCTTGCCAGTGTACAGCAGATAGTGTATAATCATTTTTCTTTCAGGTATATCGGCATCAAGGTTCGCCTTTAACTCTAAAAAACCGTCCATCATGAATTTTAACCTTTCAATGGTCCGCGGGTCTATGCTCGGGCCCAGCGTGAAAAGCGCGACATGTTTCTGTAGCCTGACACGTCTCGTCATGGTCTCAATAAGGTTATTGAGTTCTTTAATTCCATCATCTGAAGTGTTTAGTATCAAACCAGTAAGGGAATCTAAAACAATTCGTATCTCTTTTTTGATAAGTTTGCGCTTTGCCTGATTTATCAAGCTTCCAATGGTGGAAATGTTATGCTCCACTTCTATGAACCGGGTTGCATGCATTTTTTCATCTACTTCAACACCACTTATTTCCATCGTTAATGGATTAACCAAAACAAGATCCCCCTGGGCTTCATATTTTCGGGCATCAAGCCCGTTTTGTCCCATCTTGGCCCTCATATCATGCAGGGGAAGCTGAGTGGATATATACAGTACCTGTTCTCCCTCTACAAGTCCGGTTTTTGCGAACTGGATACACATTGAGGCTTTACCGGACCCTTTTTGACCGTACAGAAGTATGTTGGTCTTTTTAGGGAAACCACCCTCAATAATCTGGTCCATTCCTGGTACACCGCTGGGGATTCTTTGGATTTCAGTTAGTCCTTGAATAATAACCACCTGTAAGAAGTATCTTGTTTTAAAGTATAAATTTATTATCTAATTAGACATAATCATGGATATATATATGGATAATAGTAGAAAGTTCAATGGAGTGGACTACAAAAATACATTTGCCCAACGTATCAGCGCTATGCACAAACTGGTTGGGCAGGTTCTATCTGCCCAGATATGCAACGGTGACCATATACTCGATATTGGGGGTGGTCCAGGTATGGGGGCCAGGATAATAGATGAGATGGGAATAAAAGCCACCGTAACCAACATAGAACCATCCACAACCATCAATGATGTTCCTGACCTGTTATCAGTGGAATATATCTCATTGCAGATATCGTTAAAAGAGGCACTTGATACCCGGATGCCTTATTCAGCCGACTGCATACTGATGGTAAGTTCGGCACATGAGATTGCCCTGTGCAATAATCTGGGATCAATGGAGAATAAAAAGATGTTCTTCCATGACCTGGATTCTTTCATTCGAAAAAACCTTGTGCCTGGGGGCAAAATGATAATCGGATTCCCTAACTATCGCAAAGATGCGTCCATGGCAGAGATAGAACATCAGCGCAGGTTGACCGAATCATTATTGGGACATTCCCATCCACCAGATGAATTATTCACAATCGAGGAGTTCTCATCTGCTTTCAACACCCTCCCTATGGTATTCATTCAAAAGCCAATGGACCTGACCCATGAAAATCCAGGAACAACTGCACTGATGGCGAACGTGGCTGTATTCAAACTAAATAGTTTGTAGAATCAGTGTCTATTTTTTTAGTTTTGTCGCCACGTCCTTTGCGAAATATGTAAGAATCATATCCGCCCCGGCCCGTTTAATGGAAATAAGTGATTCCATGATTGCCTTCTCATCCAGCCAGCCCTTATCCACTGCGCCCCTGACCATGGAATACTCTCCGCTCACATTATAGGCGGCCGTAGGCATCTTAAACTCATGCTTGACCCTGTAAATTATATCCAGGTACGGCAGGGCAGGCTTGACCATAACAATGTCGGCCCCTTCCAGGATATCCTGTTCCACTTCCCTCAGGGCCTCATCACTATTGGCAGGGTCCATCTGGTACGTAGAACGGTCCCCGAAACTGTATCCCGATTCAGCCGCATCCCTGAACGGTCCGTAGAACGAGGATGAATACTTGGCTGCATATGACATGATAGGTGTATTGGAAAAATCACTCTCATCAAGGGCACTGCGAATAGCTGCCACCATGCCATCCATCATGCCCGACGGTGCTACGATATCTGCGCCCGCCCGCGCATGGCTCACTGCAGTCTTACCCAGTATTGGCAGGGTCGGGTCGTTCAATACCTCTTCAGTCTCATAATCTACCATACCGCAGTGTCCGTGGGTTGTATATTCACAAAGGCACAGGTCAGTGATGACCACCATATCATCCCCCAGTTCGGCCTTGATGTCACGGGTTGCGTTCTGCACAACATCATCATCACCGTAGGCATGTGTCCCTGTCTCGTCCTTCTCTTTTGGTATCCCGAATAATACCACTGCCGGAACCCCCAGGTCTGCCAGTATTTTTGCTTCGTACACTACACTTGCAGGAGTTTCCCTCCTTACACCAGGCATGGACGAAATGGGTTGTGGGGCTCCCAGGTTCTCGTCTATGAACAGGGGGGCAATCAGGTCATCCACTGACAGAGTCGTGGCTTTGACCATGCGCCGTATTGCAGGTGTCCTGAGTCGTCTCAATCTTGTTGTGGGGAACTTGGTGGTATTTTCAAACATAACATCCGATTTTCCGTTAAATGTTCTTATTATTCTTGTTGCCATTGAGCCTGAACAGTTCGGCCACTGTGTCCAGGAACATTTCATCATCATGTTCAGCTGCATTACGTAAAATCTTTGTAGGCTCTGCCAGTATTTTGTTGGCTACCGAATGGGTCAGGTCGTTCAACACTTCAGTTTCAATTTCACCGATAGTATGGTAAGCTTTCAACTTATTGATGGCGGCATCCCGCTCATGACACCGTATTTCGTTTATCATGCTATATAGTGCCGAAATAATCCTGTCAGCCTGCTGGCGCTTGTACTGTATCTTTAGAAGTTCTAACTCTTCATCAATGATATTTTCGACTTTTGATATCTCGCCTTTGCGCCGATTAAGGTTCTTTTCACTGATACTTTTTAAGCTGTCAATGTTGAACAGCCTGACACCTTCAATTTCACCAGTTGACTCATCTATGTCCCTGGGATTTGCAATATCAATCATTAGAATGTCACTTTTGTGCGCTTTCATGACTCCTTCCATCATCTCTTTGGTGATGATCATGTGGGGTGCAGCAGTTGCACTGATAACAACATCAGATTCACTGATATATTCATTTATTAAGTCATATTTAATGGCCTTTCCATTTAGTTCACAGGCTAAGGCCTCAGCCCGCTCAAAAGTACGGTTGGCTACATATATTACTTTGATATTCTTATTGGCAAGAGCCCTTGCAACCAGTGACCCCATTTCTCCTGCCCCGATAATCATCACAGTCTTTCCTTCAAGACTTCCAAGTATATCGTCCGCTAGTTCCACAGCTGCAGAACCGATTGACACAGAACCCCTGTTAATGTCGGTCTCGTTGCGTACCCGTTTGCCCACCTGAATGGACTTGCTGAACACTGTATCCAGTATCTTTCCCGTGGTCCCGGTCTGCTTTGCGAGATTGTACAGGTCCTTCACCTGTCCCAGTATCTGGTCCTCTCCCACTATCATGGACTCCATGCCAGATGTCAACCGCATTAGATGGTGCATCGTCTCTTCGTGGTCAAGGAAGTCAACAATGAGGTTGGGAACTTTCATCATCTTGGCAAAATTAAATAGTACCTTGCTGCCTTTGGGCGAGACCACATAGACCTCAACCCTGTTACAGGTCATAAGCACGGCACATTCTTCCACCAGTTCATGAGAATACAATCGTTCCAGTATCTTATCAACGCCGCCATGCCAGGCATGAAGTTTTTCAATATCTTCCACGTTGGCCTTTACGTGGGTAATAAGCATACTTGAAATTTCAGTCATCAAAATCTCCTTTTTTACCCCTGGAATTTATATAAATTTAATCATTTCCATTTGATAAATATTTTAGGGCGATTTCCAATGCCTGTTCATATGAATGTGTCAATGCACTCCAAACATCTTCATCTTCAAGAATTGCCCATAATATGTTTGCCCGTTCTCTCTGGTCGGGAATACTCGCTTTGAGTCGAACTCTCATCTCTTTTTGCAGCAATGCCATGGTCTCGAACTCTGCTGGTATCACTGTTTCGATCTTTTTCCTCATATATTTTGAAAGGGCAGGACTGGCACCTCTGGTGGAGATGGCAATGGTTATGTCTCCTCTTTCGACAATTGACGGTATTGCAAGATCATCCAGTCCATCCACTGAATTTACCAGGCAGCCACGTTGATGTGCAATGTTTGCGATCCTAATGTTAAATTCTCGGTCGCTGGTGGTCGGTATGACCAGAAATGCACTGTCAAGGTAATCCAATATCTCATCATCGGACATTGTACCTGTGATTTTAATGAGTTTCAACTCCTTATCACCCAGGTCCTGAAGTATAGGGGTAAAATCGCGGCTGATAACAGTGGTTGGAGCATATCTGGAGAACAAGACCGATTTTCGCTCACCTACCTGTCCGCCCCCGAATATGACTACTTTGCGGTCAGTCATATCTATCATCAATGGCAGGAGTTTAGGTTTACTATCCTGCAATAATCTGTTACCGGATTTACCAGTCAAAGCCTGACTCCTGTCTTTTTAAATTCCTTCTCACTGAATAAGATATCATAATCTTCAATACCGGTGGCATTGGATATCTGTTTTGCAACTTTCCTGCATTCATCCCTGGTATATGCATGAACCATAGTGAACAGGTTATAGGGCCACCCGTCTCGTCTTGGTCGTTCATAGCAGTGAGTTACTTCAGAAAATCCAGCCATGACAGCGCCCACATCTTCTACACTGGAATCAGGCACATTCCAGGTACACATGGCATTTGCAGTAAAGCCAATGGCCCTGTGTCCTATTGATGCGCCAAACCGCCTGATAATCCCATCATGATGCAATTTACTTATCCTTTCAATTACCAGAGTCTCTGAAATTCCTAATTGTTCTGCGACTTTTTCGAATGGCTGGGAAGTTATCGGGATACCATCCTGAATAATTTTTAGTAGTTGAATATCAATTTCATCCATAAAACCAACTTTNTAATTGTTCTGCGACTTTTTCGAATGGCTGGGAAGTTATCGGGATACCGTCCTGAATGATTTTTAGTAGTTGAGTGTCAATTTCATCCATAAAACCAACTTTCCTGTTTTGATGTTAAGTAGATTGTTAAATATTATTACACTTAGTTACAATAGGTGTATGTATATTAATTTAAGATTATATATAATATGTCAGGTTCAACTTTTACGTTGATTGTCGACACGGTTGAGTTCATCAATCATTATGTCATAATACCCCTGACAATTTTGACATTTCTTATGCTGGTTTATTTTGTGGTATATATCAGAAAGAATGACCCTGATGTCATAAAATCAAAACTGTTCCTGAGATTCGATGAATTCAAAAATGCATTCACTATACTTGCTATTGCAGCATTTGTCCTGATTTTCCACGTATTACTCATCTATCTGCATAATTTAATTGACATGTCCTCAATGCTCGAATTGCTGGTTTTATTTTCCAATATANGATTGGCACTGGCAATCTTACTACTGATTTTCGCCTACAGGTTATTCAAGGTAGTGAAATAAAGCACTATCCGGGGTCATTCAGAAGGTACGGGAAAACTAACTATTTCCACACCTGCCTTATTAAAGAATTTTATTGCCTCGTCATCAGGATAATGATTTGAGAACACTACCCTTTTGATTTTGGAATTAATTATCATCTTGGCACACAATACGCACGGCTGGTGGGTGCAATATAGAGTAGCGTTCTCGATACTGACACCGTGGAGAGCAGACTGGATAATGGCGTTCTGTTCGGCATGCACTGCCCTGCACATTTCATGTCTGGTACCTGATGCGATGTTCTGCTGCTGGCGTATACATCCAATATCAAGGCAGTGCTCCAGGTTGCGGGGCGCCCCGTTATATCCTGTAGAAAGGATGCGCTTATCAAGTACGATTACCGCACCAACCTGGTTTCTTAAACAGGTGGAACGCTTGGCCACCACCCGGGCGATTTCCATGAAATATTCATCTAATGTGGGTCTTTGAACCATGTTTTTTTACCTATCCTTGTTTGACGGTTTGTTAGTAATGGGAGCAAAAGGTAAATATATTGTGATATATGGTATGCGCACGTGACCGATGTGTTACAAATTATGCGGTGCTGCTTATGGAGAAGGACATAGATAGTTATATTGATTCATATCTGGGACGATTTTCAACCAACCAGATGATAGGGATTCCGCTGGTGATATTTGTTATATCACTACTGATCCTTGGTTTTTCATTCTATACGACCGGGAGTCCTGTGAAGTTGGGCGTGGAATTTACAGGAGGAACAACGGTCACAGTTGTGTCGGAACTGTCCTATGAGGCGGTGCAGCAGGAATTTACTTCACAGTTCCCTGAAACACCACCATTCAGTGCCAGGGATGCCGGCGGAGGGCGCGTGAAGTTACAGTTCGGTCCTATGAGCGAAGCCCAGCAGACACAATTGAACGATTATATCTCAGCTAATTACGGAAATGATGTTTCCTTGAAACAGGTTAGTGCGTATATTGGTGAGAACCTGCAACACAGCGCAGTTAAAGCCGTAATCTATGCTTTTTTAGGGATGGCCGTAATAGTTTTTTTCATATTCAAATCTGTAGTCCCATCAGCAGCAGTGGTACTATCTGCCGCCTCTGATATCATAATCGCTGCTACTCTTATGGACCTGTTCGGCATAGCCTTATCCCTTGGCACAGTGGCAGCCCTGCTCATGTTGATAGGTTATTCGGTGGACAGTGATATCCTGCTTACTACCAGGCTTCTCAAGCGCAGGGGCGATACTGAAGAAAAGATACGTGCAGCCATGAAGACCGGGCTTACTATGACTTCTACCACAATGGCAGCATTTTTTGTCTTATTTTTGGTCAGCACCTTTGCAGGTCTTATCTCGTCCTTTTCAAAAATAGATATTATCAGTGACATTTCAGCGGTCCTGCTGTTCGGCCTGGTCACAGACCTTATGAATACCTGGATGTTGAACACTGGTATCCTCAAATGGCATCTCGCAAGGGGTACACCTGATAAAAAGGGCAAGAGGGGGAGAAAACGATGAATGGTGAGGAAGGGGAGAGAGGACTGAGCAGTGACCCGAGGGTCATGTTGATGGTGGGTGCAATATTCATTTCATTAATTTTATTGTTCCTGCCTGCAGTATTCCCTGAATTAGGGGTCGGTGGGCTTAAGTATGGCCTTGATCTGGATGGAGGTTCATGGCTGGAATTGAAACCTGAAGGCGCCATAGTGCAGGTCGACGCCGATATGGGACGTATTATCGCACAGGATTATGGGGTGTTCCTGAATGAAACAGTGACAATCACCCAGCAGACCATATCTTCAGTGACCTTTGAAACCCGGCAGTCCGTTACTGCCAAAGGGATAGAATCCCTGGGTTATGGACAGGCAGCCGTATCCGGCAGGGGCGGAGTTTACATAATTGTACTCCAGACAGACAAAAACACAGCGATTACAAAATATCTGGAAAACCAGTACAAAACAGAAGTCGCAGTCTTTGATGATGAGGACGGCATCTGGTATGAGATCAGGAAGAAGACATCTCCAGATGAACTTGCTGCCATTATGCAGCAAGTTGACGGTTCTGTGGTCGAGTATCAGGATGGGGTATCACTAGCTACCTTAACTGAGACCAAGGAGATTCTTGAGGTCAAATTGAACCTGTTCGGGTTGAGCGATGTAAAACCTGTCATTGAGGGTCGGAAATTTATACTAATTGATTTGGCAGGAATTGATATTGATACGGCTATGGACCTTGCCGGCACGCCAGGTAAGTTCGAGATACGGGTACAGATTGGCAATAACGAGAGCGTGCATGCTGTTTACGGAGAAGACATCCAGACAGTGGGTTACCACAGGATGGATAACAATGTTTGGGGTGTGCCGTTTACCCTGACGCAGCAGGGTGCTGATGCGCTGAGGCAGGTGGCAATTGAGACCAACGCGGTCGNGCAGATTGGTAATAATGAGAGCGTACATGCTGTTTACGGAGAAGATATCCAGACAGTGGGTTACCACAGGATGGATAACAATGTTTGGGGCGTGCCGTTTACCCTGACGCAGCAGGGTGCTGATGCTCTGAGGCAGGTAGCAATTGACACCAATGCTGTCAATGACCCGGATAATCACGAAATTACCATGTATCTGGACAACAGGGTCATATATAGTGCACCCCTGTCGCATGAGCTGGCGCAAAGCATGAG
>NKAJ01001239.1_pt2 | contig 17903 bp, 18 predicted proteins | sample 1556001 | NCBI WGS metagenome assembly NKAJ01 (sample SAMN06204642, study PRJNA360343) | marine sediment metagenome | isolation source: Jiulong cold seep at northern South China Sea | place: China: South China Sea, Jiulong cold seep | collected 2013-06 | reverse complement strand
TTTAATACGCCCGCAATATTTTTTTCTTCATTATAGGCAGGGATGATGATAATGGCCTTTTTCATTTAATTTTTCAAAGGTCTCAATCCGCCTACTATTTCACTATGGCCTGGTAGTTAAAAAAAACGACTCCAAGACTTATCATAAAGACGCCCAACCATTGAATAAGAGATAACCTTTCACCCAAAACTATCCAGCTTGCCAATGCCAGCAATATGTAAAAAAATGCCCCGGACATTGTGAACAGATATACGAGTTGGGTTCTTGAAAGGACATAAATCCAAAACAAAGCGATTATTCCTTGAAGAACAAATGCGCCCATAACATAGGGGGAATGAATTATTCTGAAGATTTCGACCATGATCCCGGATGAAAAATGCACTCCTCCCAATAATNACGCCCAACCATTGAATAAGAGATAACCTTTCACCCAAAACTATCCAGCTTGCCAATGCCAGCAATATGTAAAAAAATGCCCCGGACATTGTGAACAGATATACGAGTTGGGTTCTTGAAAGGACATAAATCCAAAACAAAGCGATTATTCCTTGAAGAACAAATGCGCCCATAACATAGGGGGAATGAATTATTCTGAAGATTTCGACCATGATCCCGGATGAAAAATGCACTCCTCCCAATAATAGAAGGCCTTTCTTGAGTATTATCTGTGCGGTAATAGTGCCAAAAGCTATAATAGATATGAAAACAATATTCGTTGCCATTTAATTACTTCTCAATATTGTTGTAGTATAGTAGACATTGTCTTTTTCGGTCCTACTTTGCTCCAGTGTTTTTCTTCTCACGCGCCACACGCCAGTCTATGTACCATTCCAGAACGAGAGGAGGTAGCACTCGCCGGAAGCATTCCTTCCAGCCGAGAAAGATTTGCCAGCGCCATCGTTTGGTCCAGGCTTCAGTCCTTACCAGGAAGCCATTCATAGTCTCTTGGGGCAAAGAGCTTTTAAACCCTACCCCCACCAGGGTGTGAGGGAAACTTTTACGTCCGAGAGCACCCACAAAAGAAGACGAAAAGGAGGCCAAAAGACTCTCAAAGGCAGCTGGTGTGAAACGCCAGTAGTCGTTCGGATAGCCATGAATCGGAAAATCCATGACGGAACTTATGATGAGAACACCATTGGGCTTCAAGATACGGTAGACCTCTTGGATGGCCTTTCGAACGAATTCTACGTGCTCAATGGTATCGATAAGAAGAACTGTACCTACTGATTCGTCTGGAAGACGGATGGCGTGCAGATCTAGAACCATATCCACTCCTGGGCCATTGCGGAAATCGGCTCCAACATAATCTCTGCCCGGGAACATAGACCTAAGGTTGATCATTTCCTCCTGCCGCGGGACAAGAAACGAGCCGAATTCATAAATCGGATCGGACAGCGGCAAAGTTTCGATGCAAATCTGAATAAGTTCTCTGATAGATGCTCGCATTAAATGCTCCTTTCTATTCTGTGACAACCTATCGGTTTACACTTTCCACCACACACCATAAGGCCCTGCGGGCTTAAGAGCGATAGGGAAGAGAAGTTTTGTCGGGGTGCCATCATTTCTTGTCAGCCGCCATTATACAATGTAAAGAAACCGGCCAGAGATAAAACGGGATATTTCGCGAAAAAGTAGAAATGAAGCCTTGGCCATTCAAAAAATTCCGCATTTCATGTGGAGTCCATTGTCGGACATGGCCTGGATCATACGCCGCCTCACGAAAACGTAAAGTGAGGATTCTTGCTATCTTGAAAAACCTGTCATTAGGAAATACGATCACCAACCTTCCGCCAGGAACTAAAACCCTGTGAATTTCTTGAATAGCGGTTTCATGATGCTCCANCGCCATTATACAATGTAAAGAAACCGGCCAGAGATAAAACGGGATATTTCGCGAAAAAGTAGAAATGAAGCCTTGGCCATTCAAAAAATTCCGCATTTCATGTGGAGTCCATTGTCGGACATGGCCTGGATCATACGCCGCCTCACGAAAACGTAAAGTGAGGATTCTTGCTATCTTGAAAAACCTGTCATTAGGAAATACGATCACCAACCTTCCGCCAGGAACTAAAACCCTGTGAATTTCTTGAATAGCGGTTTCATGATGCTCCAAATGTTCAATCACCTCCATGAACAGCACAAAGTCTACACTTTTCGAAGGCAATGGTAGATTATACACGTCACCTTGTTCAACTTTGCAACCATGGTGTCTGCAAATATCGATATTTTCGGATAGAATATCGATTCCGAGAACTTTTCTGTCCGGGAATAGTCGATGCATCTTTTCCATAGTAATACCCTCTCCACAGCCGATATCCACAAGCGTCCGGTGAGCAGGACGCACAAGGTTCAAGGCCAATTGATCCCTTTTATCCCAATGCCAACGGCCAATCCCACCTTTTACGTATTGATCTCGCTGATAAATTGTTTCTTGCTGTTGATTAAATTCCGTTACAGGCATTTTTTATCGCTTTCTCATCCCTATAATTTCGTTCATAGATAGATGAAACTTCCAAATCAAACGAAACATATCAATATTGCTGAGCCGACGCTTTTTGCGAAATTTCCGCCGTTTTAGTAACATGACCGGCAGTTTTGCAAACATATCAATATATGCTTTTATATAAATTGACAGTATTGCCTGCAAGGAATTACCTTCCGTAAATCTGTTGAGTTCACCAACGCCCTTCAAGACAAAATACGCCTGAGAAAGGTAGCGCCACGCCGTAACAAGCGGAAGGATAGCTAAAAGAAACCAGGGAAAGTTTTTTACCGTCACCCATAAGTGATTTCGTTCCACCCAATAGATTTTTTGCAAAGAAAACTTCCCTCCGGTCATGGAATAATAATGATGAACATAAGCGCCTGGTGCAAGCACTATCTTCCAGCCCGCCCTGCGCAGGCGGAGTCCAAGATCCGAATCTTCACAATAGGCAAAGAAGTCTTCGTCAAAAAGGCCGACTTCCTTTAATGCCTCCATTTTCAATAAGCAGGCACATCCGCTGAACAGCAGGACTTCTCTTGGTTGGGTCAATTCAGGGACAGGCATGCCTCGCATGGCCTGCCGGGACATTCCGTCAAGAGCAATGCCGACACCGCATGAATCCAAGACATCCGGTTGGTTGCCGTCAATAACTACGGAGGCTGCGGCCCCGATATTTGCATCAGACTCAGCGGTTGCAACTAACAAGCTTATCCATTGGGACGCGGCCACCGCATCATTGTTGATTAGTGCAACATATTTACCCTGCGCTGTTTCAATACCCCTGTTGTTTCCCCCTGCAAAGCCATGATTTTTATCCAGCCTGACAGTATGAACTTCNGTTGCCATCAATAACTATGGAGGCTGCGGCCCCGATACTTGCATCAGACTCAACGGTTGCAACTAACGAGCTTATCCATTGGGACGCGGCCACCGCATCATTGTTGATTAGTGCAACATATTTACCCTGCGCTGTTTCAATACCCCTGTTGTTTCCCCCTGCAAAGCCATGATTTTTATCCAGCCTGACAGTATGAACTTCCGGGAATTCTGCTGCCAACATGCCGCACACATCTTCCTCAGAACCATTATCAACGACAACAATCTCCAGCGGCCCGTAATCCTGGGCGTAAAGGCTGATCAAACAATTTCTGAGCAGATTTAAATTATTTAAGGTAACCACTATTACTGTTACTAATGGCATGCTGTCTTTCATTTATAGTTTAATGACCGGATGTTCTTCCGAATACCGAGTTTAAAAATCCGCTAAAAGCCTTTATCATATTAAAAACATTCAGAGGATTAACCAGAAGTCTCTTGAGGTAGTTTCCAATTATCCGAGGCTGCAGATAAAATTCTTTCATGAAACGCCGTTGATAATGCAAGAGTTTCTCTTTGGATAATCCGTTCGGGACGTAAACCACATCAAGCAGGTTCATTTTTTCAAAATCTTTGTCTAATGTCCCATGTTGTTCTGCAATATCATACATCTCCGATCCGGGAAAAGGAGTTAATGTAAAGGCGCTTATGTCATTTAAGGGAATATCCTTGGCAAATCTAATGGTCTTTTCCATGGTCTCTTCAGTCTCATACGGCAAACCGAAGATGAAGTAGCCCTTGCTCAAGATCCCTGCTTCATGGGTCAAACGCACTGCTTTTTCGATCTGATCTATCGTAATCGCCTTTTTGGCAAAATCGAGAATTTTCTGGTTGCCGGACTCTATGCCATAGCTTATCTGCCAGCAGCCGGAGCGCTTCATCAGGTTCAGCAATCCGGGATCATTTACGGAATTAACCCTGCCGCTGCAACACCAGGAAATATCCCATTTGGCTTTTAAAATGCCTTCACATATCTTTGCAACTCTTTTCTTTTTAATAAGAAACTGGTCATCTTCAAAAATAATCTCCTTTATTTTGAAATTCTTTTTTAGATAACCGATCATTTCCAGCACATATTCTGAGCTATGGAACCTGATCTGACGGCTGAATACAGATGTATCGCAAAAAATACATTTGTTGGGGCAGCCTCTGGCAGATATGATGTGTGTGGAAGGGAGTTTTTTGTACTTAAACAGAGCGGGATGATATCGGGATGGAAATCCATCTAAGAGTTTCCATGCAGGAAAGGGGAGGGAGTCGAGATCCCTAATAGGCGGGCGTGGGGGTGAAAAACGGACTTTGCCGTTTTCACGAAAGACCAAACCGTAGACATTTGATGGTATTCTGCCGGCGGAGAGGGCTTCAACCAGTTCGATTATCGTTTCCTCGCCTTCGCCCACAACACCATAATCAAAGACAGGATAATCCGACAGAGTCTGCTCCGGAACCGCAGTGAAATGCGGTCCTCCTATGACTATTGGTATGGAAGGAAAGGTTTCCTTCATCATCGAGGCCAGTTTTACGGTCTTGATGATTGAGGGCGTTACCGCAGTGAGTGCGATGACGTCGGGTTGGAATTTCTTTGCCTCTTTAAGAGTATCTTCATAACCTGTACTTTGGGCAGAGGCATCCAGAATTCGAACGCGGTAGCCTGCTTTGCATAGAACCGCCGCCAGCATAAGGAGTCCAAGATGTGGAAGGGTGGCACCGACGGAAGCCAGATTGCCATATCTTTCTTCAAGGGAATATGGGGCATTTGCAAGAAAAATTGAAGTCATGATTGTTTGACTTTTATCACTTTTGTGAAATAAGTCATATATTTTTTGCTGATTTTCACATCTTAATACTAATTTCAAGCCCAACGCCTTATTTTCAATTGTGATGTCAAACAGCAAATGCATCGTAATTTATTGATAATCAGCCACCACAGGTAAAATCGGTGGTATGAGGAAGGCCCCTAAAAGGGGGCATATTGAACAATTTTTAAGGAAACCTATCTTTGGAGATGGCAGAGGTCTGTCTCAGTCCTCTTACTTGGTCAGCTAAGCGTTATGAAGGAAATTCCAGTGGGAGACGCGCCCCTGGAGATAGTGAGTTCAGTGGGCCGTAGATGGCTCTATGTGGGCAATAGAAACCTATCGTACGTTCGGATATGGATTGCCGGGATGGTTCTCCATTATGTGATGTGTACTGTGGGTCATAATGACGGCTTGAAATAGTGTAGCACTAAATATTCCGCTACCAGAGTCAAACTCCGGTAGCGGAAGTCTATAATTATCAGGTTAGGCTAGGCTATCGACTAGTTAATCTTTCTCGGAATGGCACTTGAAGCAACCAGTGCCGGTGGCGGCGCCACCATTACCAGCGACCATTCCGGAATAATCCCAACGGAGCATATCGTCGTTGGGACTGCCGTGCGCTCTGTGGCAAGACAGACACATAACCATATCAGCGTTGTTGGCTACTAAACCGGTATCTGCTATAGTACCTAAATTAGGTCTCGCTACAGGAACACCAGGATCGTAAGTAGTGTAATCAGTGTATTCTCCAGTATTTGGCAGGACCGCATCAGAAGGATGTCTAATCCAGTTAGCAGAGGCACCCGCGCCATCTCGCTGCCAATGGAAATTGCCGTGACAGCCGCAGCAGTATGCGGTCATAGTATTGTTTAGATTGTAGAAACCTGCGGCATTTTCGTGATCACCAACATGACCAAGATACTCGTTATGATCGGAAGCACCGTTAGTGTATTGCCAGTCAGCATCTTCAATACCTTCAACACCGAAACCAGTTCCAGACTGATGTCCGGAAAGGAATCTGAAGTAACCATTTACTGCTAAAGCAGGGGTACCAGCAGCCTGTTGAGGAGCGTGGTGTTTAGGCTCAAGGTGACAGCCCTGGCATCCTGTATTGAGTGGATTACCACTAAGCTGTGGTGTAAACAGAGNATCTTCAATACCTTCAACACCCTTACCTGCTCCAGACATATGTCCGGAAAGGAATCTGAAGTAACCATTCGCTGCTAAAGCAGGAGCGCCAGCAGCCTGTTGAGTGGCGTGGTGTTTAGGCGCAAGATGGCACCCTTCGCATCCAGTATTGAGTGGATTACCACTAAGCTGTGGTGTAAACAGAGAAAGATGGCAGCTATTGGCGCAATTATATGGATTTCCAGGTGCTTCACTTAGAGTGTCAGCAGTCATACCCGGAATTCCCTTTACATTGTGGCCTTTTGCGTCGTTAGCAACTGCCCAATAGAAATTACCTCCAGCCAAAGTATCAGTTCCATAGGTTGGTTCAGACGTATTATAGACAAAAGGACGGCTACCTCCGCTGTTGGTTCCGGTGTGGCAACCTACGCAGCTACCTCTTGTCAGGCTGGGGTAGCCACCGCCATGAGCACCACCGCTGGTGCCGTCTAAGGTAGTGTTAAGAATCATGTGGATGCCGCCCTGACTGTTGTGCATTGTGGCAGTTTACACAATTACCAGTTACAGCCCACACAGGGGTGCTTAAGAATAATACCATTCCTACAAAAATTACTGTTAAACATGTCAATTTAAGCTGTTTCATAGCCTTCTCCTTTTTTATGCAAGTCGTATTTGATTTGACGATTGTATTGTGAATTTGTCATTTGTCATATATTACCCGCATCAAGCGTGCCACCTGACATTCGTGTTTTTTGGCCTGGAACAAAGGCTTTTTTAGATTTTATTTGAGGCAGAAGCTGAAAAGGGAAATAATTTTTTTGAAAGTGAGGGAAATACTTTTCCTGAAAGTCTGGTTCATGGCATCGGGTGTGGGAGTGAGGATCGCTGCCATGAGAAACGTCTGTAAAGGGGCAAGGGACGTTGTCCCCACCATACCCCAGCTACTATTCAAAAAGATAATCACTTAGCTCGGCATGTGAGCTGAGTACTGCGTCCGCCTCAGACAGGTATTCTTCAGAAAGGGTGGTGGTAAGGGCAACACAATGAAGGGCCGCGGCCTTGGCAGCCATGATGCCGGCAGGGGCGTTTTCCACCACAAGGCACGCTTCCGGATTCTGCCCAAGGGCTGAAAGGGCGGCCAGAAATGGATCCGGAAATGGTTTTCTTCTTTCAACCTGATCTCCGGTGACAACATGGTCCATATAGCTCTTGATCTCAGTTGGAAGGACTTTTTTGAGGATTTCCACGTGAGAGCTTGTGACCAGGGCAAGTTGCCACCCGGCATCGCAGAGCCGCTTCAGGATCTGCGGCACCTCCGGAAACGGCTTGATCATGGACTGGTAACGGGCGGCGAATATCTCCATCTGGCGCTCCAGTATCTCATAAAACATGTCAGCACCTATGGAACGCTCATTGTCCTGGAAGATCGCCGCGGCTGTATCCGGCTCAATTGCACCCTCATGGAGATAGAGAAGCTCAGCAGATACTGAAAACCCTTGCTCGTACAGGGCCTCCTGCCAGGCCATCACGTGATATGGCATGCTGTCAAGGATTACCCCGTCCATGTCGAATAATACGGATCTTGTCATGTCTCTCGGTGTATCATTTTTTTCTCAGCCAGGACGGACCTTGCTGCCTTAAGACCCTCTTCTGCCATATGGCCTCCTGGAGAAGGCGGCACCTCTGTGCCGTATATCAGGTCGACAATCTCCTCAGGATTGATTTCTTCAGCCGGTGCTGCGGGTACGAATCGATCTTTTTCCCCATCAACTCCCCTTAGCAGGCCCTTACTAAGGAGACTTTCCAGGACGCTCACTACACATGAATCCGGTTGTTTGAGACGCCGGGCGAGGCTGGTCCGGTCTGTAACCCGCCTTTCATGGAAGTCCGCCAGGGTTGTTTCCATGATGTCAAAAGCAAGAGCCAGCCGGGCGCTCGGGTTCAGCATCGTGCCTTTCCAGAGATAACTGCGCCATACCTGAACTGCAAAGGCCATTTCCGCCCCTGCAAGAAAGACCACCCAGCCCATCTGCATCCAGATCAGGAAGAGCGGCAGGGTGGCAAAGGAGCCATAGATGGCGTTGTNGCAAGAGCCAGCCGGGCGCTCGGGTTCAGCATCGTGCCTTTCCAGAGGTAACTGCGCCAGACCTGAACGGCAAAGGCCATTTCCGCCCCTGCAAGAAAGACCACCCAGCCCATCTGCATCCAGATCAGGAAGAGCGGCAGGGTGGCAAAGGAGCCATAGATGGCGTTGTAACGAGCCACACCTATCTGAAGCTTTATGTAGATGATCTGTATCAGGAGCCAGCCTATCCCGCCGCAGACTCCACCTATCAGGGCGGAAGAAATATTCACCTTAGTATTTGGAAGAAACCTGTATAGTATGGTGAAAGTGGCTACCAATAAGACTATTGGCACCATGTTGAGAAGGAGAGGTCCCATCCAGGTCCCGGGAAGCATGGCCTGAAGCCTGACCAGAAGGGCCTGGCTCTGAAGAGTTGCCATTGTGGCCATTACTGTATTTATGCTTACCGGGAGCAGAATCATAAGGGCTAAATAGTCCATAATCTTCCGGCCGATCGGCCGGCTGCTCTCTGCCTGCCAGATGGCGTTCATGGCCTGCTCGATGCTGCTCAGGACAAAGATCGCTGCGATTACAAGCCCCAGGATTCCAAAGGCGCCCAATGTGGCGAAGTTTGTACGATCTACATAATCAAAGACCTGGTCCACTGCCTTTCGGAGATGGACAGTAAGGCCCTTTGGGGCCGGCTCCGCTGCTGTCGCCCTGTCCGTATCAGGTTTGGGCGCAGGAACGGGTCCGGCAGCAGAGGTGATTTGTCCCTCACTTTCTTTGCCTGGGGTTACAGACAGATCAAGCTGGTCAATTAATTTATAGGCAGCCTCACGCATCTGGTCTCCGGCGCCCAGGCCCTTTAACACTGCGGTACCCAGAGCGAGCATTGGGACCAGGGACAGGACCACCGTGAAGGTCAGAGCACTGGCCCGAAGGGTTATGACATCACGCTGGAATTCCTGGAATACTATAAGATGAATCCGTATGACTATCCGTATTAACTTCAGCCATTTTTGTTCATCAGGCTCAGGGGTTGACCAGACCCAGGCCATCAGTGAACCACATGCCTGCCGGAGCCGGCACGAAAGACCATCTGATGTCTGTTGAGTTTCCTGCCTGTCTATATTTTCTTTATTGTCCACAATTTTGATTCAGGGGTTTTTAGTGACTTGGAGTATCACTACTTTTCCGTCAGGGATCGTAAATAGATCCGGGGCTGTAAGGATAATTATATTAAATTGCAGTTATACTTAAAAAATTAGGCATCCTTCATTCACCAGTTTACACTTTTTTCGAAAAAGCGTGTATTATCATTGAATGCCGATGTCGAAACTGGAAATTTGAAATTTCACTACCAAAATACAAAATCAACAAAGTGTAAACTACTTTTGACCTGTTGTGAAGGATGCCAATTTATCCCCTCAATTTATGAACGAACGTGACAAATGCCGCCCTGAGCCTCAGGGCCTGTGTGACTATTCGGCCTCAGTGGAAAGATATCTGCACAGACCTGTGTCAAAGGCCCAGGCGGAGATATGGTCTCTGGTGCTGACTGCCCGAGATGTGCCCCACAAGATCCTTTACTCAGTTAATAGGTGCAGGATAGCAGTTCCTCCAGACCATGAAAATCGGGCTGCTACCGAGCTTGAAAAATATGAGAATGAGAATCGGGCATGGCCTTTGATGTTTGAAGCTACTTCATGGTATCCGAATGCACAATCTACCTTTTGGACACTGCTTATACTAACCGCTGTATTTAGCATTTCCTTTTCAGAGAACTGGAGAGGGCGATTGATTGCGATCGGCAGCGGCGATGTGGACAGCATTCTTCATGACGGCCAGTGGTGGCGTCTGATTACTGCTCTGACACTGCATACAGACCCTCCCCATTTACTTGGAAACATGATGATGGGGGGATTACTGATGATTTGGCTTTGCAGCCTTCTGGGCATTGGCCTCGGATGGGGGATCACCCTCCTGTCAGGGATACTTGGCAACTTGATTAACGCCTTGGTCCATGGAGAGGCCCATAGTTCAATCGGATCTTCTACTGCCGTTTTTGGTGCATTGGGTGTGATAATAGCATTTCAGACACTCAGCGCACGACGCTTTTCTCTCAGAGACTGTGCAATTCCATTAGGAGCGGGCTTTGCACTCCTCGGATTCTTAGGCGCCCATGGTGAGCGCACTGATCTAGGAGCACACCTCTTCGGCTTCCTGTCAGGCCTGATCCTGGGACTACTCACAGTACAATTGTTGAAGACTTCAGGTCTTCCTTCTCTTAAAACGGACCATATTATAGGAATAATCACATGCTTTGTGCCGATCCTGGCCTGGCTTATAGCATTCCAATATTAAAATTATGTCTAGGCGTCGTCACGAAAGCTGAAAATTATTCGGCTCTATTTTCATCAGGGCCCAGGAGTTGAGCCCCAAGATACATGTAATGGAGTCCTGAAATAACAGTAATCAGGGCAGTAGCTATATAAAGAAAAGGCAAAATTTTGCAAAACAAGCCCAAGTTATGATCTACGAGGACCATAAAAATAGTCCCCAATTGGGCTACTGTCGTAATCTTGCCAAGCACAGATGGGTGGATTTCCACTCCACCCTGAAACAAAAAAAGTATCAAGACACCAAACACGATTATCACATCTCGACTAATCACAGTTACTGCCAGCCAGCCTGGCAGGAACCCTATGATTGCAAGAGTTACATAAGCTGATGTGAGAAGAAGTTTGTCGGCAATAGGGTCCAAAATGGCGCCGATGCGGGTCTTCTGCCTCATCCATCGAGCTATCAGTCCGTCCAGGCCGTCGGTTATTCCAGCTATAGTGAAAACAATCAAGGCTTCCACAAACTTACCGTCGATAAGCAGTATCACCAGCAGCGGCGTAAGTATAATGCGTATGAGGGTCAGTAAATTAGGTAAATTCAATTCCCGGCTCTTTCAATTATCCAATTTCTTGCCAGACTCTATGAACATCCATCAGGGCTTCAGGATGATACCATCTGATTTCAGGATCGGCCCGGAACCATGTAATCTGGCGCTTTGCATAACGGCGGGTATCCCTTCTTAATTGGCTTACAGCCTCATCAAAGGACACTTCCCCTTTGAGAAAACGGATAATATGCCGATATCCAAGGGAGTGCAAGGGTTTAAGATGGTATGAATATCCTTTATCCAACAAAAATTTCACTTCCTCTAAAAACCCGGCATCCAGCATAGCGCCAACCCGCGAATCAATCCGCTCATAGAGCTCTTCCCTGGGCCTTACAAGTCCTATCTTTGTGCACAACAGTCTCTGTCCTGAAGTTCTTTTATGCCTCTTCTGCCATATCGACACAGGTTCGCCGGTCTGATGATATACCTCAAGTGCCCTTATGACTCTGAACGTATCATTAGGATGGAGCCTGCTCGCTGCTTCCGGGTCTGCGCCGGCAAGGAGGTCATGTAGTGCCCTTTTTCCCTGATTTGCTGAGATTTTACGCAACATTTCCCTTACCATGGGATCACGTCCCGGACATGGGGCCAGTCCCTCAAGGAGGGACCTTAGATAAAGTCCGCTGCCCCCGACCAGCAAGGGCACCTTTCCCCTTAATGTCATCGACCTGATGATGCCCAGTGCCTTACGCGCAAAGTCAGCAACATCAAAGGGCTCATCAGGATCTGCAACGTCAATCAGGTGATGGGGGACCTGCTTCTGTTCCTCAAGGCCGGGCTTGGCAGTCCCGATATCAAGTCCCCTGAATACCTGCACTGAATCCACACTTATGATCTCAGCGCATATCTCTTTTGCAAGGCGAAGAGACAGGGCCGTCTTTCCCACAGCAGTCGGACCAACAAGGGCCACCAGGGGGAATTTGGTGATTTGGTGATTTGGTGATTTGGTGATTGAAGAATTGGAAGATTCGATCATTGATTACACCGCAAAAAGTCTTGAAACATGATTCCGCTCANCCTTTCCCCTTAATGTCATCGACCTGATGATGCCCAGTGCCTTACGCGCAAAGTCAGCAACATCAAAGGGCTCATCAGGATCTGCAACGTCAATCAGGTGATGGGGGACCTGCTTCTGTTCCTCAAGGCCGGGCTTGGCAGTCCCGATATCAAGTCCCCTGAATACCTGCACTGAATCCACACTTATGATCTCAGCGCATATCTCTTTTGCAAGGCGAAGAGACAGGGCCGTCTTTCCCACAGCAGTCGGACCAACAAGGGCCACCAGGGGGAATTTGGTGATTTGGTGATTTGGTGATTTGGTCATCGTTTTCGCCCGAATCGCCGTTCTATCTCGCTGAATCCCAAAACCTGAGAAACAGGCCTTCCGTGGGGGCAGTGGGTCACTTTTTCGGAAACCAGTTCCTTGAATAAGGCCTTCATCTCTTGCAACTCGAGATGGTGATTGGCCTTTATTGCGGAATGACAGGCCATAGAGGCCAGAAGATCGTGAACCAGGCCTTTTACATCCTGTTCGGGAAAGCTGAGAATACGGTCTATCAGCTCACCGACCACTTCGCTGGTCTTGGGGCAAGAGGCTACAAAATCCGGGACAGACTTGATAGCAACCTGGGAATGTCCAAAGGGCTCGATTGTTATTCCTAATCGGTTTAGTATGGGACAAATTTCCGGAAGTTTTGCAATATCTTCCTGGTTCCTTTCCAGGACTTCAGGAAATACAAGGGGTTGGGCATTCAGGGCATCAGTTCGCGCAATCTGTTGGTTTAGCCTCTTAAAGATAAGGGCCTCGTGAGCTGCATGCTGGTCCACAAGCACAAGGCCATCCGGTCCCTCTGCCAGGATATAACTCCCGGCCAACTGTCCGAGAATACGAAAGTCCTGCCATAAATGTGTTCTATCAGACTTGTGGATATGGTGGTTCTGATCGGGTGATACAGGAGGCTCAGGGCCTGGAATCAGGGCAGTTTTCTGATTTTGTCCGGATGAAGGGAATCCCCCGTAAGCGGGAAATTCCTCTGAGACCTGAAAAGCATCAGGAGGTATATCCAGTTCCTGCTGATCAATTGAAAGGCCTGCTTCTTCCAATCTTACCCGGGTTTTTCCAAACGGCGCAGCAACAACCTTTATGCCTTCAAGGGCCCTTTGTACAGAGTGGTAAACAATTCGGTATATCGCGTCTGAATCGTGAAAACGAACTTCTTGTTTAGCAGGATGCACGTTCACGTCCACCTGATCCGGCTGGACCTCCAGAAACAGGGCACCCATAGGGTATGAATTCTTCATCATGAAGCCCCTGAAGGCCTGATTAAGCGCCTTCCATAGCAGTCTGCTATTTATGGGTCTTTGATTCAAAAAAAAGTAAAAGGACTTGGAAGAGGCCCTTGCTTCCTCCGGTGGTGTCACATAACCTGAAACCAGGATTTCCCGGGATTTGCCTTCAACTGGCAGCATCTGAAGAACAAGCTGATCCCCTACCAACGGCCAGAGGCGCTGGGGGCCCTTGCAACCAGGCCGGGACCGGAATATTTCTCTCCCATCACTCAGGAGTTCAAAAAGGATCTCAGGGAAACCTACTGACAAAGTGCGTACTATTTGGGAAATATGCCCCAACTCGGTCTGACGCCTCTTGAGAAACCTGCGTCTTGCCGGTATCTCCAGGAACAGATCCTCTACTTCCACTGTAGTCCCGGATGGACATCCTATGGCCATGGTCTTTTTGTTTCTGCCGAAGTCCACCCTCACCCGCCACCCTTCGATATTGTCAGAAGGCCTGGAAGTGATGGACAGCCTGGAAACAGCGCCTATGCTGGAAAGGGCCTCACCCCTGAAACCCATGGTGCGTATAACAGCCAAATCGGCTTCATCCCTGATTTTGCTGGTTGCGTGGCGTTCAACAGCCAGATTGGTGTCTTCTTTTTCTAAGCCGACACCATCGTCTGTAACCCTGATGAGGTGTTTACCACCATCTTCCAGCTCTACACGGATCCGTTTGGCCCCTGCGTCTATAGAATTTTCAAGGAGCTCCTTCACTATCGATGCAGGCCTTTCCACTACCTCACCTGCTGCGATTTGATTGGCTATATGTGGAGGGAGTATATGTATTTTGGACACAAGAATTCCTGTTTACCGTATTTGCTCATTCGATGTAACCGCTCATACTCCCCGGCAGGGAATGAATAATTATTGACGACCTGTGAGCTCATTCAATCACTTCAGCGTATTGTTGCTCTGAACACGCTCTGTTATAGTTGGCAACTTCTTCACCGATTTTACCATCCAAAATCCTGAAAATGAATTAATAACAGAAAAAATTACAAAAACCATGACAAAAAAAGGAGTTTTCCCCCCAGAAATGTCTGAAATATATCTTGATTACAATGCAACCACACCGGTTGCAAAGCCGGTGCAGGAGGAAGTAAGTTCCGCACTGAAAGAAAAATGGGGCAATCCCAGCAGCGGACACAGGTTCGGCCAAACGGCCAAGAGGGCGCTGGAATACGCCAGGGCCCAAGTGGCATCGCTGCTCAACGCGGATCCTACTGAAATCCTCTTCACCAGCGGAGGCACAGAGTCCAACAATTTAACTATAACAGGCGTATGCCAGGCCATGTTCGGCAAAGGGCGACACATCATCACCACTAGTATTGAGCACCCATCCCTTATGAATCCCTGCCTGCATTTGCTTGAACAGGGGTGGAACGTGTCCTTTATAAAGGTAAACAGCCAGGGCGTTGTAGATCCACTGGAAGTTGAAAAGGTCTTACGCCCTGATACAGTGCTGGTCTCAGTGATGCTGGCAAACAATGAGACCGGGGCTATTCAGCCGGTAGCTGCGATTTCGCAGCTGGTCCGGGAGCGTGGAGTGCTGATCCATACAGACGCGGCCCAGGCCGTGGGCAAGATCCCTGTGGATGTCAAAAATCTTGGAGTAGACTACCTGAGTATTGCAGGACACAAGCTCTATGCGCCAAAAGGAATAGGCGCCCTCTATTGCAGAAAAGGCGCACCCCTTGGTCAGCTCATGTTCGGTGCAGGCCAGGAGCAGGGTCTTCGGCCCGGCACTGAGCCGGTTCCCCTGGCGGTCGGACTGGGAGCTGCCTGTGATTTTGTTGCCCGGGACATTGAGGCCGAGGCAGAAAGGGAAACAGGTCTCAGGGAGAAGCTCTATGCAGAACTGTCCGGACTGGGCCATCCCATAATCAGGCACTGTGATCCTGAAGATACAATTCCCAACACCCTGAGCGTCAGTTTTATCGGCAAGAATGGAGCGGGAATCCTGGCACAGGCCCCGGAGATTATGGCCTCTACCGGTTCGGCCTGCCACGACAGGGATATTAAGGTCTCCCATGTGCTTGCTGCCATGGGAGTCTCGCCAAAAGTAGCCTTGGGGACCCTTCGTCTCACACTGGGTCGAGGGACTACCGAATCGGATATAGAAATCGCCGCCCAGGCCATCGGCAGGGCGCTTGAAAGGATGTAAGCGTTCACAGGGCACCGCACCTGCTTTGTTGCCGGGCACTTGAAGTACAGGAAGTACGTCTGCGTATCCTCCGCCTCGCATCTGCAGCACCCTGTAAACGCTTACGAAAGGATAAAAATATGAAATTTGTTGATTTAGGCAAGCAATATCAAAGCTACAGACAGGAAATAGACTCGGCCATCCACGAGATAATTAAAAAGAGCCAGTTCATACTGGGCAAGCCGGTGGAGGATCTGGAGACAGCTCTCTCAGCTTATGTTGGGGTCAAACATGCAATAGGGGTAGGCTCAGGGACGGACGGGTTGCTCCTTGCCCTTATGGCCATGGACTTAAGGCCCGGAGAAGAGGTCATCACGACCCCCTTTACGTTTATAGCCTCTGCGGAAGTCATAGCCCTTCTGAAGGCAAAGCCCGTATTCGTAGATATAGACCCTAAAAGCTTCAATCTTGACACCGGTGAGATGCAAGACGCTCTGGCTGCAAGGCAAAAGGCCGGGGCCAAGGTAAGGGGCATCCTGCCAGTGAGCCTTTATGGCCAGTGTCCTGATATGGACGAGATCAATGAAATTGCGTCAGAGTTTGGCCTGTTTGTGATTGAGGATGCATGCCAGTCCTTTGGGGCAAGATACAAGAACCGGATGTCCTGCGGCCTCAACGACATTGGTATCACCTCTTTTTTCCCTTCAAAGCCCCTTGGAGCATATGGGGACGGGGGCATGGTCTTTACTGGTGATCCGGAGAAGGCGGATATGATAAGGTGCCTCAGGGTCCATGGCCAGAGGGCCAGATACAAGCATGATGAAATAGGACTTAATGCCAGGCTGGATAGCATCCAGGCAGCAATAGTCCTGGCCAAATTTGCCCACTTTGATGAAGAAATTAAGGCCAGGCAGGAAGCTGCCAGCCGTTATTCAGAACTGATTAACCAAAAAATACCGGAAATACAGACCCCTGCAGTAATGCCGGACAGGACATGTGTATATGCCCAATACACGGTGAGAATCCCCAAAGGGTTGAGGGACCAGGTGACCGGCTTTCTCAAACAGGAGGGCATTCCCTTTGCCATTCATTACCCTGTCCCTGTCCACCTTCAGCCTGCCTTTAAAGGCCTGGGACTTGGACCAGGATCATTTCCCCATGCAGAAAAGGCCGCAGAGGAAGTGCTGTCCCTTCCCATGCACGCCTTTATCACACCAGAGGAACAGGAGATCGTCATAGATGGCCTTGAGGGGGCCATTGGAGTCGCATGAAAAAATTGAAATGATGCCGGAAATGGGGTAGTTTCAGCAAAATTAAAAATGTTATCTTAATAGGAGACTCAATTCATGTCTCAAGGACCTGAAGCTTATATTGACAAATCCAGACAATTAAAAGATGAGGACACCTTTTGCTTTTCATGTACGCCGGATAAGAGTTGTTTTACAGACTGCTGTTATGATTTGAGCTTGGTCCTCATGCCTTATGACATACTTAGGCTCAAGAATCATTTAGGTATGAAGTCCGGGGACTTTCTAAAGCGTTATACAAGCATATACGTCGGACAGAATTCAGGGCTTCCGGTAGTGTTGGTCAAGATGGAAGATCCCTATTTAAAATGTCCGTTTCTGGAAGAGGGAAAAGGATGTACGGTTTATAAAGACAGGCCTGGTGCATGCCGCACTTATCCCCTTGCCAGAATGGCCTGTCGAAGCCGGGACAGGGAGGGAGTGGAGGAATTCTATTATATTATCAGAGAGCCGGATTGTGAGGGCTTCCAGGACGGAAAGGAATGGACCGTCAGGAGCTGGAAGGAAAATGAAGGCATTGAGCAATATAATGAAATGAATGATATTTTTGGGGAGATACTTCAGGCCAAGACATTGGCAGGGATAGCGTATCTGAACGCGGATCAGATCGATATCTTTCACATGGGATGCTATGATATTGATAGTTTCCGTCAATATTTCCTGGAGGGCCCTAACCTTGATCGCTACATGGAATCTGAGGAGGTGATAGAAGTCATCTCCAATGACGAAGAGGCCTTGCTCAAACATGGCATGCGCTGGGTTAATAAAAAGCTCTTCCAGCGTGGGTGTTCCAACTGTAGTTTGTGAGGATTC
>NKAJ01001669.1_pt2 | contig 18008 bp, 18 predicted proteins | sample 1556001 | NCBI WGS metagenome assembly NKAJ01 (sample SAMN06204642, study PRJNA360343) | marine sediment metagenome | isolation source: Jiulong cold seep at northern South China Sea | place: China: South China Sea, Jiulong cold seep | collected 2013-06 | reverse complement strand
GTCATTTTCTTGCAAGACTCAGAAGGAAGACGAAATGCTACAGTAAAAGTAAAAAAATGCTTCTGTGTTCCGTCATACTCTTAATGCTCAAATGGAACGATGGACTGTCGACTATATTAACTTAACAATGCCCATTTTTGTAGGGGTGGGGATAAACCCCGCCCCTACATCTCAGATTCTCCTTGATTGTTAATAATGTGCAACGAACTAGGGCTAGAAGGCCATGAAGGGTAAAACAGAAGCATTCCTTGTTTGTTTCCAGCGAACTCAGTGCGGTTCAGCAGTATGGTTATTTAACCATGATTTGGCGGAAGCCTTTTGGAATGGTCGATGGGCTACCCCTTCATCATCTCAGCCACGGAAGGGAATCTGGTAAGATCGGTATGGGGAAGGAAGAGAGAACCGGTTAGCTGGTTCATAAAATCTCCACGCACATTCATCTCGAGATAAGTTATCTTATCGCAGATTTCCTCCACCTCTTTTCTGGCTTTTCTCCATGTGAGGGCCTCAATGGTTCCGGTACCTGCGGCATTTTCCAGGCCCTTAAAGCGCTCAAGGGGCACATCAGGCAGCATGCCAATTGTTATGGCCTTTTTGGGATCTATGTAATTGCCAAAGGCCCCTGCAACATAAAACCTCTCGATATCCTCGAACCCGATCCCAACGCTCTGGATTACCACGTTCAGTATGGTGTACATGGCCCCCTTTGAACGAATCAGGTTTTTTATGTCGCTCTGACTGATATGGACCGGCTCTCCATGGCCGGTCTCATGAGGACCTGCCACAACGTAGACCCACTCCCCACCTACTTGTTGCATCCTGGCGCTATCCCGATCCACCACAAGCTTTCCGGTTGGGTCCACCAGTCCTGCAACAAACATGGCTGCCAGGAGATCTATTATTCCTGAACCGCATAATCCTTCCGGGGCCTTGCCGTCTTTGGTGTGAAACGTGACAGTCAAGTTGTTTCGGTCTATGTCCACCCGGTCTATGGCCCCTGGCTGTGCCCTCATACCACAGGAGAGAATCCCTCCCTCAAGTGCCGGACCGGCCGCTCCTGCACAGGCCACGATCCAGTCCCTGTTTCCCAGCACTACCTCTGCATTGGTGCCGACATCCACGAGCATGGAGATCTCCTCCTTGAGGTGCATGCCTGAGGCCAGGATGCCTGCCAGAAGATCACCGCCAAAGTAGCTCCCCACGTTTGGAAAACAATAGAGCCAAGCCTGAGGATGCACGTTTATTCCAATTTCCCCGGGCCGGATCAGATCAAAGCGGTTAACCACGGGAATGTATGGTTCCCTGCAGATATGGCCTGGATCAAGACCTAAAAAGAAGTGACACATAGTGGTGTTGCCGGCCAATGCAATAAAGCAAATATCCTCCGGGATCATGCCCTGTCCTGCCACAATTTCCCGTACAGAGGAGTTTAAAAGGCCAACGACCTCAGACTGCAGTGTCTCCAAGCCATTGCCTTGCCCTGCAAAGAGGATCCTTTCCAGGATATCCTCACCGTGGACCCTTTGCGGGTTGGTTTTTGATAGAGTCGAAACGACCTCGCCGGAACCAAGGTCCACCAGGTAAAAGACCACGGTCGTGCTCCCAAGGTCCACAGCCAGTCCGTATGGCCGCAGAGAATCGCCAGCAGCGCTGACCTGGGCGACTTCCCAGCCGGAAGGCCCATCTAGCACCAATGTTTGCACTTTGTAGCCAGAGAAAGGTAGAATGTCAGGCAAAACTTTGCATGTCTTTAAGGGGAACAGGGGCGGCTGACCCAGGATAGACTCTAGGGCCGCTCTTACACGTGACTCGTGACTGCGGTTGTCGCTCAGAGACGGACCAGGTAGATCCAGACTGATTGCGAGGGCTACAGGGTCAAAACGCATAAGCGCTAAGTTGTTTTATAAACATTCACAGGTTGTATTGAAAGATGAACGTCGAACATCGAACGTCCAACGTCGAATGAAAAACGAATATCCAATACCGAACATTCAACGGCTATTTCTGTTTCTTTTCGGCCGTTTTGATACTCGCTATGTTAGCCATTTAGGTTGAAGGTTGAAGTATACTGATATCCCGCCTCCTGCAATAATTAGCAACCTTTCTTCCTGGTCATAGGTCTGTTTCTTCTTCTTTTCCCATTCAACATTCGATGTTGGACGTTCGATGTTCGATGTTCATTAGTCCATCCGTTGATCTCTTTCCCGCTCGGTCTGGTCCGGAGTCACATCGATAATAAGAGAGCTTGCGTCCAGATTACTATTGGTTTCACTACGCCTTGCACATTCTTTCTCAAACTGGCGCATGACCTTGCGAACACGCCATGCCATATAGACGGCTGCAATGGAAAAGACTACCAAAGCGCCCAAAAAAAGCGGCAGGGCCACAAAAAAGGCGGCCACGGCAAGCAGTCCCAACCCGAACAGGGTCAGTGGAGAAATATTAGTTGATTTATAGTATATTCTGCGTTGTGTCATTTTAGTCCTCATTAATTTCCGTATTGGATTGTTGGTTGTTGATTGTTGATTAGCAGCCTTTCTTCCTGGTCATAGGTCTGTTTCTTCATCTTTTCCCATTCAATATTCGATGTTGGACGTTCGATGTTCGATGTTCATTTGTTGTAGTTAAGGATATTCTTCAACGAGAAAAAGGAGTCGAGATCCATCTCTTCAAACTTGATTCCCATTCCTTCTTCATCCGTGCGGACTACACGCCCTTTTAAAAAAAGCACGAGCTTCGAACTGGTATCTGTAAAATGTAATTCCAGCTCACAAGTAGTGCCGACAGAAAACTTGATATCACTATAACAGTAAATTCCTTTTAAACTGATATCTCTTGTTTGATCGCAGCGTATCTCCTTGGCATCCTGTTTTAGAGGCCACAAGCAGGCTACGGCTTTAAATGGGACCCGAATATATTTGCGCTGCTCATTATCTGTTACCATAATACTATCTCCTCAAGATCCTTCCACCATGGACCTGATCTTAAGACGCAGGCCCTGAAGCCTGATGAATCCCTCGGCATCTGCCTGGCTGTAAACATCGTCTTCCTCGAATGTGGCAAACTCCGGCCGGTATAGTGATTTCTCCGCCTTTCTTCCCACAACCTGACAGTTTCCTTTATAGATCTTGAGTCGAACCCTTCCGTTCACATTAGCCTGGGATTCGTCTATGAGCCTTTGAATAAGCTCACGTTCGGGCGAAAACCAAAAACCGTAATAAATAAGCTCTGAATAACGGGAAACCAGGCTATCCCGCAAGTGCATAACCTCCCTGTCAAGAGTTATGGACTCAAGGGCCATGTGGGCTGTGCGAAGAATAGAACCGCCCGGCGTCTCATAGACCCCTCTTGATTTCATCCCGACAAAACGGTTCTCAACCAGATCCACCCGTCCAATCCCGTTATCAGCACCTATAAGGTTCAGCTTTGACAAGAATTCTGCTGCGGAAAGACGCTCACCGTCAAGGGCCTTCGGATCTCCCTGCTCAAAATCGATCTCCACATAAGATGGCTCGTCAGGGGCATTTTCAGGGCTTTTTGTCCACATAAACATGTCTTCATGTGGTTCTGCCCATGGGTCTTCCAGGATTCCACCCTCATAACTTATGTGTAGGAGGTTTGCATCCATACTGTAGGGCTTTGCCTTTGTGACCGGTACTGGTATGTCATGGGTCTTGGCGAAGTCTACGAGCTTCTGCCTGGAATTGAGGTCCCACATGCGCCAGGGAGCTATGATCTTGAGGTCAGGGGCAAGGGCCATGAAGGAGAGCTCAAAACGGACCTGGTCGTTTCCCTTGCCGGTTGCCCCGTGGCTGACTGCATCAGCCTCAAATTCCCTGGCAACACGTACCTGTTCCCTGGCAATGAGGGGCCTTGCGATGGACGTACCCAGCAGATAGGTACCCTCATAAATGGCATTTGCCCTGAACATGGGAAAGACAAAGTCCTGAACAAACTCTTCTTTGAGGTCCCTTATCACTACCTCCGAGGCCCCTGTATCCAAGGCCTTCTGCTGGACAGCTTCCCAGTCCTCTTCCTGGCCTATATCTGCGGAATAGGCTACTACAGGGCAGTTATAGATCTCTTGTAGCCACTTGAGAATAACAGATGTGTCGAGTCCGCCTGAATACGCAAGGACTATTTTATTTATTTTTTGTTTCGGCATATAGGAATTCCCCTACCATCAATCCCTCAATTTATAACCCAATCTATCAAATAAAAGTATTTTTTACAATGGAGTAAGAATTCTCTATATCATCCAGCCCGGCAGGCAATAAACTCCTTCATTGTCTGCAAATTAATTTGTAACGGTTCTGAAACAGATGTCCCCCAGAATACAACACACATTGGAAACGAAGGGGAGTGATTCATCTTTCCCCAAAATCCTGTTGCTATTAAGTCAAATCAAGTAGTAAATACAGTAAAAACTCGTGGAAACTGAGTTGGGAGGAAAGAATTATGGATTTTGTGCGTATCAGCGGGACTGAGATTGAGACCTCACGCATTGCCCTTGGGACATGGGCTATAGGAGGCTGGATGTGGGGAGGTACTGAGGAACAGCAGGCTGTAAACACCATTCGTACTGCCCTGGATCTGGGTATAAATCTTATCGACACAGCACCGGTCTATGGATTCGGTAAATCAGAAGAACTCGTAGGTAGGGCCCTGGCTGAATACGGAAAAAGGGATCAGGTAGTAATTGCCACNTGCGTATCAGCGGGACTGAGATTGAGACCTCACGCATTGCCCTTGGGACATGGGCTATAGGAGGCTGGATGTGGGGAGGTACTGAGGAACAGCAGGCTGTAAACACCATTCGTACTGCCCTGGATCTGGGTATAAATCTTATCGACACAGCACCGGTCTATGGATTCGGTAAATCAGAAGAGCTCGTAGGTAAGGCCCTGGCTGAATACGGAAAAAGGGATCAGGTAATAATTGCCACAAAGGCGGGGCTGGAATGGGATGATAAGGGGAGAGTTGTCAGGAATTCTTCCAGGCAACAGATACTCAGGGAGATCGAGGACTCTCTTCGCAGGCTCCGGACTGACTATATTGATATCTATCAAATCCACTGGCCGGACCCTGCAACGCCCTTTGAGGAAACTGCCGAAACCATGCAGGATCTCTACAAAAAAGGAAAAATCAAGGCCATAGGAGTAAGCAACCATACCCCGCAACAGATGGATGCCTTCAAAAGGTCTTCTGTGCTTCACACCAGCCAGCCACCTTATAATTTGTTCGAACGGAAAATAGAGAACGATATTCTCCCGTACTGTATTGATAACAATATTACGACACTTGTCTATGGCCCACTGTGCCGGGGTCTTCTTACAGGCAGGATGCGAAAGGAGACTGAGTTTAAGGGAGATGATCTCCGAAAAATAGATCCAAAATTCAGGCAACCCCGATATGATCGGTACCTGAAGGCTGTTGCCCGGCTGGATGAATATGCCCGAAAAAACTTTGGGAAAAATGTAATACACTTGGCTATAAGGTGGCTGCTGGACAGACCGGGAGTAAACATTGCCCTTTGGGGAGCGAGGCGACCGGATCAGCTTGATCCGGTTTCAGACACTTTGGGATGGAAACTCGACGACTCGTCCATGGAAGCCATTGATGAAATACTGAAAGAGACGGTAATTGATCCCATTGGGCCTGAGTTTATGGCTCCTCCGGCCTCCGTACCTTAAGATTCAGAAATTCGCAAAAGGAGACAGGTATGCTCATATTGGTTGATACCTAATTACATGCCTTAATTCAATACAGCACTCCGCTTTGAAACATTTTTGCCAGAAATTTCTTGTGATATGAATCGTCAAAGATTCCCTTTCTGCGCATCAGCATATAGTATTGGTCTAAAGATAAGCCCCTTTCAAACGCCTTAATCGTCATGCGATATGTCTCATAGGGCATACTCATGATTTCATCCGCAAGGAAGACAGACACGGTCTTTTCATGCCTCAGGTTAGCTGGTCCTTCTTTTTGCAGGCGTTCCAAGAAGCCCGGCAGATCAAGGTAATCATGATCGTGGATGGAGATAAGGGCATNTGATATGAAGCGTCAAAGATGCCCTTTCTGCGCATCAGCATATAGTATTGGTTTAAAGATAAGCCCCTTTCAAACGCCTTAATCGTCATACGATATGTTTCATAGGGCATACTCATGATTTCATCCGCAAGGAAGACTGACACGGTCTTTTCATGCCTCAGGTTAGCTGGTCCTTCTTTTTGCAGGCGTTCCAAGAAGCCCGGCAGATCAAGGTAATCATGATCGTGGATGGAGATAAGGGCATGATTCAGCCTGGGGCGCTTGGTTCCATTAGAGTTCCCTGACTGCCTGGGCCTGGACTGATGCTGTGCCTTTTTGACCTGGAGTCTGGTCAAGTCCTCAATAAATGGAATTTTGGAGAGCATAGACTGGTGCTGTATAATTGTTTTTTTCAGATTAAGGAGCAGCTCACAGTGATCCAGTGACTTAAAAACATTTTCGGCCCTGTTTGAGTATTGGTCTGTGATCGCCTCTTCAAGCGCCCTGATAACCAGTTCATCAAGACACGCGAACAGGATGTGAAAGAATTCGTTGGATTGCTTTTCCAAGGTCTTTAGCATGAATACCAATAACTCACACCTGAATATCTCCTGTTCAGAGAGGGCTTTCGGAATAAATACACATAGGTTGTCCAATGGAAAGCTGTATTGTTCCCGGTCCCTGAGCCTTCTTTTCCAGGAGATGAGCGTATCCGGGTCATGCGGCTTCTCAACATATCTTTCCCAGTAACGGCTTCCGACATCTGTGGATAAATGGTCGTAGTATATCTTTGCGTTTATATATTTTTTGGCAAATAAATCATGTTTTAGCCGGAAAATACTGAAAATTTCATCCCTTATTGCGGCGTATGTCTGGGCCGTGTCGTGGTATCGGCTGAAAAAGATGCTTACCTTTATGCCGGTGCCCAGGCAGTCATTGATAAGACCCAGGTTTTCTTTTAGTTTCTCAATTGAATAGGTCTTATGATGTTTAATTTTTTCGCGGCTCCTGTCATCGAATACCTCAGGGGATATCTCAAAGAGCGGTTTGTCTTGATTGTCGATGATGAAGATGTCTTTGTATAATTCCAGGAACTGCCTGTCGAGCAATTGCCAGGCCCCGTAGTTTAACCGAAATGCCTTAATCAGCGTTCTTTCTTCTTTCATGGCCTCGAACAAGGCCTTTATGTAACCCTGGTCGATCTCGTAGCAGATATATATTTTTCTGGTAAATTCTTTCAGGCGTCTCAGGTCCGCGATAATTGCCGCAATGGACCTTGAGACCGGTTTTGCCCGTGCGCTGTGGAGCTTAAAGGACTCACGGCTTCCGCCACAATAGTCGCAGTTAAAAACACATCCTCTACCAATAAAAACGGGAAATCCCAGTGTTTCTTCCACGGCTTTTATGTATACATCGTGGTCAAAAAGGTAGGTCAATTTGGAAAAAGAAATGCTGGAAAAGGTTTCTTCATCTATGAAGTAGGCAACCTCATTGACTCGAATATCAGCCCCTTCTCTACAGATCAGATTGGGTATCTCCTGCTCCTCAGCACCCTTCAGGAGGAGTTCCATTGGTCTTTCCGGATCGCCCTTTATAACATAATCAACAGACGGACATCTTCTGAGCAACGCCTCTCCAAAATATCCGGCTGTGAAACCGCCGCAGATGATCTTGACCGGGTCAGTCCTTGATTTGATGTGCTGAGCTACCCTGATTCCTTCTTCTGCAGTTTCCTGCCAGTGCAAGATCAGACCGATATGCGTGGGGCGAAATTGCTCAATATAATGGTTGAGGAGCGACGACCTATCTGTCTCATCATAAAGGGCCAGGTTGAGTATTTTTGCCGGGATTTTTCTCTGGTTCAGAAAATCACACAGCCCAAAGGTTCCCATAGGAATATGTAAAAAATTCGCCCCTGGGCAGTTTATGATAAGAAGTCTGGCCTGCATATGAATCCCCGGTTTTATGATCCTGCCGGATTAAGCCTTCCAAGGGATTCTTCAAATGCTTCAAGGGCCCTCTGATTAAACAGCACAAAACGAACCAGCTTGATTTCAGGATGGGCCTGCAGAAAACCAATAACAGTACGAAGGGCCACAGAAGCTGCCTCTCCCAGGGGATATCCATAGGCCCCTGTGCTGATAGCAGGAAAGGCTACTGAACAGACATCCTTTGCCAGGGCGACTTCCAGGCTTTTTCGATATGCGCTTTCAAGCAGGCGCTCTGTGCTTGGATTCGGTCCCTTATAGACAGGTCCTACCGTATGGATCACATACTGGGCCTTGAGCTTATAGCCTCGGGTGATCACCGCATCTCCTGTGTCGCAGCTTCCAAGGGTCCGGCACTCGGCAAGCAACTCCGGTCCTGCTGCCCGGTGAATTGCACCATCCACACCACCTCCACCCAGAAGCATGCGATTGGCTGCATTTACTATAGCCTCGGTATCCTGCTGTGTGATATCCCCCTGTATCAACTCCAGTATGGACGATCCGATTTTAACTTCCATGATGTTATTCTCCTGTTATTCTGTGGAGCCTCTTGCAAAATCCAATCTATCTTATCCCAATCTCTTAACCAATTCACCTACCATTTTTCAATACCGTACGCACTCATCACGGACCTCCTGATCCGGGGCTTTGATAGACACAGGGCAGACACTAAAATGTCATGCAAGCCAGGATGAGTTGGGCTAATATATTACCCTATTATGAATGAAACAGTTCCCGCGGTAAGAAAAGATTTACAATTTATCCCTGTCCAGCAAGAAGGACATCAGCTCATCTTCATCCAGGACCACCTCGGACTGGCTCAGGAGGGCAGATCCATATCATTCCCACTTTATCGGGTCATGGCCCTATTAGACGGCACCAGTACTATAAGCGACTTGCAAATGGAGCTGATGAGGCAAAAGGGAGGAACCCTGGTCGGTAAGGACGAGGTGAAAGATCTGATTGCCCTGCTTGATGAGTCTTTTTTGCTTGATTCAGAGAGGTTTAAAAAGGCCAGGGATCAAATCGTTGCCGCCTTTGCCTTAAAAAAAATCAGGCCCTGTTCCCATTGCGGACGTGCTTATCCGGACAATCCAACTGAATTAAAAAGAATGCTGGATGAGATTTTAGCCAGCCAACCGCCTGTCCATGAACCGGAAGGGAAAATTGTAGCCCTGATTGCACCACACATTGACCTGTCCGTGGGATATCAGGTTTACGCAAGCGCCTATCAGATGCTCAACCATATGGCACCGTCAAGGATTGTATTGCTGGGTGTGGGTCATAATATGGTTGAAGATTTTTTCTGTTTGACAGAAAAGGATTTTGAGACCCCGCAAGGGATCGTAAAAAATGAACCTTCAGTAATCCGCAGATTGCGGGATACCGGAGGAGATATAATCTCGGCCAGTGATTTTGCTCATCAGTCCGAGCACTCCATCGAGTTTCAGACCATCTTTCTACATCATCTGCTTGCCGGAAAGGATTTTACCATCATCCCTATCCTCTGCGGTTTTTGCCAATCAAACCTCAATGAATATAGTAGAAGCGCTTACCTGGAAAAGGCCGGTCCATTTCTTCAAGAGTTAAAACAGATGATCATGGAGCCGGACAAAAAGACCCTTGTTGTGGCAGGAGTAGACTTCTCACACACAGGCCCTAAATTCGGCCATGAAATGCCGGCCAGGTCCCTTGAAAGTCGATCGACAGCTCATGACAAAAACCTGCTGAAACATCTATCCCAGCTTGACGCTGAGCTTTTCTGGGAAGAGTCAAGGAGTGTAAGGGACCAATATAATGTTTGCGGTTTTTCAGCCTTGGCCTGTCTGCTTGAGGTATTGCCCCGGTGCCGGGGAAATATACTCAATTATCAGATATGGCATGATGAGGCCACCATGTCGGCAGTCAGTTTTTCGTCTGTTGTTTTTACCTCATAGGCTTTTGCAAAACCCAAACTTTGCTTGAAACTGCCGTTCAGGGAACAATGTCCTGATGGCTGCGTTGATCGTAAGTGAAAAATGGCTTGTGCCACCTGACCATTCCCTTTGGCAATACCCCTGCGTCTGCCAAAAATCACAACCGGTATAACGGGCTTATAGAGCGTTATAAGGGTTCTCGACGCGGCTCGTAGCGGTCAAGTTCCCATTTATTCATAGGTTCTTACCGCTATGGCAGTGATGGTTCGATCTTCGTCGAATCGACTGCCAATATTGATATCGGTATCCAATTGGGTGGTAAATCTTTTTTCGATGATCAGCGCATTTGCTCCTCGGGAGGCTGCCTCTTTTTGCATCATCTGAAGCAATTGAGCCCAGGGATGGTTGAAATCGCCATCGGCGGTGACCCACCCGATCTCCTCGTATTTTATATCCGTGGGCGGGGTCGTATATATTTTCACCGGACCTTGGTAGGGTGGATAAATTTTTCCAGTGGGAGCAAAATTCACCTTTGCACAGCCATAGAAGATAAGGCTGGCCAATATCAATACAAATACCGCTTTTCCCCTTTTCATTCTTACCTCCTTTCAGCTCAATGACATTAAGTTATGGCCTATCTTCCTGCTTATCATTTATCACTCAGCTACTTTACCATAATTAAGGCAAGTTAATCCACAGATTACACCGATTACTCTATTCTGCCTGATCTGTCCTCTTCCAGACTTCCTGCCTGGCCTTCGGAAATGGCTTCTCTGGCCAGTTGATCAGCCAGTTCGTTTTCCTCGTGTCCGGCATGACCCCTGGTCCATTCCCAACGCACCCTGTGAAACCGGCATAAAGAATCAAGTGCCTGCCATAGATCCTTGTTTTTAACAGGCCTCTTGGCGGCAGTCTGCCACCCTCTGCGCTTCCACGCAGCTATCCACTCGGTTATACCATGTTTTACGTATTTTGAGTCGGTGGTGATAATCACATCACAAGCCCTTTTAAGGGCCTCAAGGGCCCGTATTGCTGCCAAGAGTTCCATCCGGTTGTTTGTGGTGTTTTTTGACCAGCCCTTGATGCTTTTTCTATGTTTGTCATACTGCAATATTGCCCCCCACCCACCGGGCCCGGGGTTTCCGGAGCAGGCACCATCAGTGAATATATGGACTATAATTGGCATCATTCATTCACCAGTTTACACTTTCTTCAAAAAAACGCGCATTATCGAATTGAATGCCGGAGTCGAAACTGGAAATTCGAAATTCGAAATTAGGTAACGCATCTAAATCTTTGTATTTTCCCCAATTTCAAATTTCAAGTTTCAAATTTCACTATTAAAGCTATTTTCGTCCTGTATATAGTGTAACAATACCCATTGTCAGAGGTCTGTGCTTAACCTCTTGAAATCCCACATCTCTCATCATTGCGGCCAGGATCTCAGGTTCATAGAAGCCCTGAATAGAATCTGCCAGATAGCGATAGGCCTCTTTGTCGCCTGAGATGATGCCGGCCATAAAGGGGAGGAGTTTGTGAAGATAGAGTTTGTATATCGGCGAAAAAATGGGGTTTTTCGGGCGCGAGAATTCGAGAATCGCAAGTTTCCCCCCTGTTTTAAGCACCCTTAGCATCTCTCTGAGGCCCTGTTCCGGCCGGCTGAGATTCCTGACTCCAAAGGCTATTGTTATCCCTTGGAATTTCAAGTCATGGAGTGGCAAGTACTCTCCGTCACCGCATATGGGGACTATATATTTCGCCTTCTCGCTGCCATTTTCCAATTTAAGTGCCCCATGCCGGAGCATCTCATAACAGAAATCCACTGCCACCACCGGGCGCGCTATCTGCCTCACAATTTTAGCCGAAAGGGGCATGGTTCCGGCGCAGAGATCCAGGATAGGGCCTTGTTTGAACTCATCAAACTCACGCGTGGTTACCCATCTCCAGTAGTGGTCTATATAAAAACTTAGCAACCCGTTTAAGAGATCATATCTCCCGGAAACAGAAGCGAATTTGTCCCGGACAAAGCGCTTTTTCTCTTTTCCTGTTGGTATCATTACTTATAGGCGTTCACGGTTCTGGGTTCAAAGGTTTTGGGTTAGCTGAGCTGGCTGATAGGCTGATAGGAGCTGATAGGCTGATAGGAAAGCTGATAGCTGATAGGAAATCGCTTTTTGCGATTTGGACTGAAACGGCACTCCCAGGCACCACACACTGACTTCTATAGCACTTTTGGAAGCTGCAGGTCAAGGAATTTTCAATGTGTCGTGAAAAAGAGGGAAAAATAAATGTTTCGGCCCCTGGAGGAGTTAATTCACGCATATTTTGTGCGCACCTGGCCAATAGCTACCTGTGAAAAAGCTGGACGGGAATTAATGAAGGGTTGATTCCGAATGGTGAAATCCACGCCGTCCTCTTTTCCGGGCGGCTTATCTCCAGGCCTCAGCGTCCCCTCCTTCCGCCGCTGTCCCATGAAAGGGGGAACATAGGATGTCCCCCTTTCCCCTGCTCAAACTCCGCCCCTTCATACCTGTTCGGAGGATGCAGCCGAGTTTTCGGCAACCCTGCGGATAATTTTACTTGACGGGAAAGAATATCCGGATATAATTACCCTGATATGAAAATTATAAAGAACAGATTGCTGAATATTGAATTACCCCCCAAACGTTCCGCGTTCCTTTGGGGGCCTCGGAAAACCGGCAAAACCTATTGGGTTAACCGATATTTTCCTGACGCAATTCTAATTGATTTGCTCAAGACCGATCTGTTTGCAGACTACGCATCCCGTCCCTCATTGCTTCGCGAGCGTTATCAGGGGCATAAGGGACTTGTGGTCATTGATGAAATTCAGATGGTTCCGGATCTGCTCAACGAAATCCATTGGCTCATTGAAAATACCGACGTTTCCTTCCTGATGACGGGATCAAGTGCGCGTAAACTGCGACGTGGACACGCAAATCTGCTTGCCGGTCGTGCCTGGCGATATACGATGGCGCCATTGACCTGGGCTGAAGCAAAAGGTTTTGACCTGGAGCAGATTGTCATTTCAGGTCTTCTGCCCCCGCATTTCCTGTCGCCTGATCCCATTCAGGACCTCAGGTCCTACGTGGCGGACTATTTAAAAGAAGAAATTGCGGTCGAGGCCCTTACGCAAAACATCCCTGCATTTGCCGAGTTTCTGAGGGTTGCGGCCCTGACTTCCGGTGAATTACTCAATTATACCAATGTTGGCAGGGATACCGGCGTCAGCGCCAAAGTTGTTAGAAGCTATTTTCAGATTTTAGAAGATACGTTGTTGGGATTTAGAGTTCCGCCTTGGCGCAAAGCAAAAAATCGGAGGCTCATTGAAACTGAAAAATTTTATCTCTTTGATGTGGGGGTGTCCAACTATCTGGCTCGTCGTACGCCTAAAGTCGGCACTCCCGAATTCGGTCATTCCTTTGAACACTACATATTGATGGAACTAAAGGCATACCAGGCCTACAGGAATCCTGAGCTTGACATTCGATACTGGCGCACCAGCACCGGTTTTGAGGTTGATTTCATACTTGGCGATATGGATGTGGCCATAGAGGCCAAAGGAACTCAAAGGGTCCATAGTGGACATGCAAGGGGTTTAAAGGCCCTGCTGGAAGAACATTCAGTAGAACGTGCTATTATCGTTTCGTTGGAACAACAGCCAAAAAAACTTGGATACTCTTTGGAAGTTCTGCCGTGGCAGGTCTTCCTCGAGGCCCTGTGGTCGGGGGAACTTGTATAGAGGCTGATAGGAAATCGCTTTTTGCGATTTGGACTGAAACGGCACTTCCAAGCATTACATACTAACTTCTATAGTACTATTGGAAGCTGCAGGTCAAGGAATTTTCAATGTATCGTGAAAAAGAGGGAAAAATAAATGTTTCGGCCCCTGGAGGAGTTAATTCACGTATATTTTGCGTACACATGGCCAATAGCTGCCTGTGAAGCTGATAGGAAANGGAACTCAAAGGGTCCATAGTGGACATGCAAGGGGTTTAAAGGCCCTGCTGGAAGAACATTCAGTAGAACGTGCTATTATCGTTTCGTTGGAACAACAGCCAAAAAAACTTGGATACTCTTTGGAAGTTCTGCCGTGGCAGGTCTTCCTCGAGGCCCTGTGGTCGGGGGAACTTGTATAGAGATTCGCTGATAGCTGAACGGTAGATTAGGAATCGTTGATTGTGCAACGTAATGCGCCGAGATGGATTAGGGCGCTTCGAAAATTTGGATTTTTGCCGCAAGTTCAACAGGGTTGCTCTGCCTGCTAGGTTTGTCTCCGAATCAAATCCTTCAATTTCATATCACAATTTCCCCAATGACTAATGACCAATGTCGTCAACAGGCAACATTTTTAACTCCGAGATCCTGGGAAAATCACCGCGATCATATAGCATTCTGAAGAAATGGAGTAGGCCCTGCTGCTTTTTTTCTGAGAGGTCGAGTTCTATGCCCTTAAGGTATTCCAGACAGTCTGATGAGGTCATTGGTATCTTGTGGGCAACCAGATTACTTATACGTTCAAGTTCCTTCAGACCTTTCTGATAGCATTCGCTGAGGCGCTTATGGAGGAGACGAATTTTTTCCGGCCGTGCAATCCAGCTTTCTTCCCTGACTGCCCATACGGCAAATACAAAAGGCAGGCCTGTATGGTCCAGCCATATTTTGGCCAGATCCGACCGGAAGAGATTGTCACGGTTAGATCGCAGCCTCAGGGCCTCATCCCCTATGGCGAGGTAGGCCTGGGCCACGGGATTTGCCGACAGTTCCTTAAAATTTCCTGTCCTGAATATGGGTCTCATTCCAAAAAAGTCTTCAAGTATTATATGCAAAAGGTTGACGGAGGTTGCGGATTGAGGAGTCAACAGCACAAGTTTTTCATTGAGTTCTTCAATTGGGACCTTGCTGAGGAGGATTACGCTCCCCACAGGGCCGGTAGCACTTATACTCAGGTCCGGCAATATGTAGTATCTGTCTGCATTGAGGCCGTATGCATAGGAGGAGACAATGCCTGCATCCAGTTTCCCTTGGGCCAAATGGTTGTTCAAAAGGGTAGGTGGGCCCTCTTCCACCACCCATCCGTTAAGAGGGTCCATTTCCTGCCAGGGGACATAGATCGGCGAAGTGTTAATAAAGTTCACAATGCCCAGTTTGGCATATTGGATATTACCGGCCTCCAGCCCCACTTTCATTCCTGATTTTACCTCTTCAATCACCAAATCACCAAATCACCAAATCACTCAATTCCTTGCATCCTTCATGGACCAGGAATTCCAGGACATCTTTATTACCAATAGGACCGGACTCTACTGCCAGAAATGTGNTCCATTTCCTGCCAGGGGACATAGATCGGCGAAGTGTTAATAAAGTTCACAATGCCCAGTTTGGCATATTGGATATTGCCGGCCTCCAGCCCCACTTTCATTCCGGATTTTACCTCTTCAATCACCAAATCACCCAATCACCAAATCACCCAATTCCTTGCATCCTTCATGGACCAGGAACTCCAGGACATCTTTATTACCAATGGGACCGGACTCTACTGCCAAAAATGTTGCGGCTTTGCCCCTGGCCAGACTCCCCAATTCTTCAGAGATACCAAGGGCCCTTGCTCCACCATAAGTGCCCGCCCTGAAAATGGCTTCTGGAGGAAGACCCGGGGCCAGCTTTGAAAGGCTTGCCATTTCGGCGAAAATGGAAAGCTGGTCGTTGCTTGCAAGGCTATCTGTGCCAAGGGCCAATGGTATGCCTGAGGCATGAAGCTCTTCCACAGGAGCCATACCCACTCCAAGGAATATATTGCTCCTGGGACACAGACAAACGCCGGCCCCTGTTTTTGCCAGGATTGAAATATCATCCCGGTCCACCTGCACACAATGGACACAGACCGTATGCCTATCAAGCAGCCCCAAAATCTCAAGATACCTCACAGGAGATGCTTTGGGGAGATCATAATTCAAGGGCCAGTGTCCTTTTTCTTTTAAGAGTTCTCTTAGGGGACCCTGCCCACCTTGCAGGAACTCTATCTCCTCTTCTGATTCAGCCACGTGAATGGGAAACGGCATGCCATGGCTCTGATCCCATGCCTTAATGGCTTTAAGGACCTGGGGTGCCACAGANTCTTATGGGACCCTGCCCACCTTGCAGGAACTCTATCTCCTCTTCTGATTCAGCCACGTGAATGGGAAACGGCATGCCATGGCTCTGATCCCATGCCTTAATGGCTTTAAGGACCTGGGGTGCCACAGAATACGGGGCATGGGCAGAAAAGGCATAGTGAAAAGAAGACCCCAAGATGTCCAGGGNATCTTTTCTGGAAGAAAAAAGGGGGATAACATCCAGATTTCCCACGTCTCCAACAGCAATTATCCCGTTTTCTTGCATCTCCTTTATCGCCTGACATATGGCCGGTTCCCATTCTTCAGGTCTGATCAGGTCGCGGGCCTCAATCAGTGCTCTCACCCAGTCAACAAAGGAGCCGCTTGGAGAAAGACGCCACCTGAGGGGAGAGAGCTCAAGGTGAGAGTGGGTGTTTATCAGGGCAGGACAAAGTATGGAGTCTCCATGNCCTCAATCAGTGCTCTCACCCAGTCAACAAAGGAGCCGCTTGGAGAAAGACGCCACTTGAGGGGAGAGAGCTCAAGGTGAGAGTGGGTGTTTATCAAGGCAGGACAAAGTATGGAGTCTCCATAGTCTTTTATTTCTGCCGGATAGCTTGAGCGGAGTTCCGATGCCGGTCCCACCCCTACTATTTTTCCTTCAAAGGTCGCTATTGCCCCATTCTCTATTGGAGGCCTTGAGACAGGAACCACCCATCTGGCTATGTGAAGATGGAAAGAATTTGGTGATTTGGTGATTTGGTGATTTGGTGATTTATTGTAGGTGTTCACCGAATTCACCAACTAAAGTATAGTCCATCAGGCGCTGACGCGGTTCAAAGCCTGCATCGGTAACAATTCTACGTATTTCTGCTTCCGAGAGTCGATGACTCACCCCGGCTGCTGCGACCACGTTTTCCTCAATCATTGTGCTGCCAAAGTCATTTGCCCCAAAAAACAGGGCAATCTGGGCCACTTTTGGACCTTGTGTGACCCATGAGGCCTGAAGGTTCGGGAAGTTGTCAAGGACAATCCTGGAGATGGAAAGCAGTCTCAAGTATTCCTGTCCGGTAGATGGCCTGACGTCAAGAGCGGTATTTTTGGGTTGAAAGGGCCAGGCAATAAAGGCTGTGAATCCGCCGGTGCGGTCTTGAAGGTCTCTCAGCCGTAAAAGGTGTTCAATTCTTTCCTCCAGTCGCTCCACGTGGCCGTACATCATGGTGGCAGTGGTCTTAAGCCCTAATCCGTGGGCAGTCTCCATTACATTCAGCCACTCATCTGTTGTGGCCTTCCTTGGGGAGATCTGCTTTCTTACCCTGTCTGTCAGGATTTCCGCTCCGCCACCCGGGATGGAAGCGAGACCGGCCTTGATAAGCCTGATCAGGACCTCTTTTACAGACAGACCTGATATTTTGGAAAAGTGAACGATCTCAGGAGGAGAAAAGGCATGGCAATGGATTGCAAAACCGTCTTTAATAAAAGAAAGCATTTCCTCGTAGAAGGTAAGGGGGAGATCAGGGTGGAGCCCGCCTTGCAGCAGGATCTGTGTACCCCCGAGCGATTTTGTCTCCTCTAACTTCTCGGCCAGTTCTTTCCTGGAGAGTACATAGCCTGAAAGGTCACCCGGTGCGCAGTAATAAGCGCAGAACTTGCAACCGGAGATGCATATATTGGTATAGTTAATGTTCCGGTCTATGACATATGTGACAATGGGGTCTGGATGCAGCCTTTGCCTTACCTCGTCAGCAAGCTGGCCCAGTATATTCAGGTCTGCCTCTTGATAAAGCAAGAGGGCATCATCTCCTGAAAGGCGTTTGCCGGCCCGGACCTTTGATATTATCGGATCAATCATGGTGGAAAGTGAGCTCAGACCGGCTCGTAGAGAGTGTCGCGCTCTACCGGCTTTCTTCCTGCCTGTTGGATAAGGTGTTCGATCTCACTGCGGGTCATGGCCTGGGAGG
>NKAJ01000279.1_pt2 | contig 18205 bp, 23 predicted proteins | sample 1556001 | NCBI WGS metagenome assembly NKAJ01 (sample SAMN06204642, study PRJNA360343) | marine sediment metagenome | isolation source: Jiulong cold seep at northern South China Sea | place: China: South China Sea, Jiulong cold seep | collected 2013-06 | reverse complement strand
TATAAGTCCTATCAGTATTCCACCTACCATAATATATTTTGGATTCATGTGGTATGTGGTCTCATCAACCTCATAATACCGCATCAGTCCAGCTGATGACTGCAGGCCACTACCTGTCTGTTTCTTCTTTGCCAAGATTACTTATCCTCCGTAATTGTATGTGTGATTATCACTAATGAATGTATCGAACATTACCATTATACCAGTGCCTTTAGCAGGTCAAAATCGTGCAGCATACCAATTAGGTTATTATGTGCGGACAGAACCGGCATCTGGTCGATGTTGTTGCGTTTCAGTTTCCTTGCAGTGTCACTCACTGTAGTATTGGGTACAACGGTCACAGGTTCTCCCTTAAGGTTTATGACCTCACTCACAGTTGAATCCGGAAGTTTTATCCTGGACACACTGTAATACAGGCTCATAGTATCGCGCATTGATTCCCATGTCCATGCATCGTCATCCGAACCCGCAGACATATCCGAATGCTCAAGCGAATCTTCGATGACGCTCATATTTATCAGGTCCTTATCATTTATTACACCCAGCACTTCACGGTTCACATCCACTACAGGTGCAGCTTTTACCTCTGCCATCTCCATCATCATTCCCACAATTGAAACAGGGGTTTTGTCCCAAATAACAATTGTCTGGTTACTTATGATGTCACTAATAGGCTCCGAAATGCTTAAACCTGCAACGGCACCCACAATATCTGCTATGGTAATCAGACCTACGAGTGTGCCATTTTCAACAACGGGTAGCCGCCTAACTCCGTGTTCCAGTATTGTCCTGGCAGCATCCACAATAGACTCGCCGGGTTTGATTGTAATGGGGTCTCTCCGCATCAGGATAGCCAACTGCTCTTCTTCAGGATACTTCAAAAGGTCAGTCCTGGTAACGATACCCACAAGTTCATCCTTCTTTACCACAGGCACGCCAGATACATGTTTATTTTTAAGTATTTCAAGTACCTCGTCCCTGGAACCAGGCAATGAAGCATAAGCAACATCCCGCACCATTACGTCTTCAACTGTTGTAAAACCAGGCATTTTTGTAAAACTCCTATTTTGGCTTTTGATGGTGCTTGTACTATTTGGGTTTTTCCCCTCTTACAACCATCACTGGCATATTTGAGTTCCGTGATACTTTTTCTGCCACACTGCCCAGTAAGAATCTATCAAGACCACTTTTACCAANTTTTCTGCCACACTGCCAAGTAAAAATCTATCAAGACCGCTTTTACCAAGAGTTCCCATAACAATGAGGTCGGCTGAAACATTCTCAGATATTTTAATTATTTCCTCAGCAGGATGTCCTTCAACATTGAAACTTTCGATTTCAACACCCGCAGCCTGGGCCAGGTATTCCACCTTTTTGATAGCATCATCGCCTTCCTTTTTCAAAATCTCATACATGTTCCCCATTGCCATATCAACAGGAATAGAAGCAAAAGCCCCCGTGTCCAAAACATACACAGCAGAAAGACTGGCTTCTGATATCCGTGCAACTTCAATAGCGTGTTTGACGGCATTTACTGAGTTTTCTGAACCGTCCGTTGCAATAACAATTTTTTTAAATATCTCGCTTTTCATGAAATCTCCCTCCGTTTAAGTAATGATGGTCTTAATGTCATCAGGTCTGCCCCGCCTTACAAAACTGGCAAGCATATTATGGCTGTTTGATAAATTGGAAGATCTTTTATCCAGCACCATTATTTTTGCCTGCTTTCCTTCCTGTATTGAACCAAAATGTTCAGCCAGTCCAAGTACCCGAGCACCATTTAGTGTACAAATATTAAATACCTGTCTGTCCTCCAGTCCATATACTTTTGACAGGAATTCCATTTCGGAGAACATATTAGCCGAATTCAACATAACATTGTCTGTGCCTGCCGCAACCGTGACACCCATCTCCAGCATCCTGGCAATGGGAGGACGGGCGGGAGAACCCACACGAGTTACGAAATTCGACCTTGGACAGACCACTGCAGGTATATCTGCATCCACGAGCTGTTTAATATGTGCCTCCGAAGCATGTGTCATGTGCACAATGAAATCAGGCTCCAGTTCAATTGACCTCAGGATGTCTGATATATCTTTTTCACCTCCATGTATGGCAAAAAGTTTTCCTGCCCTGCGGGCAACACGGGATACAACTTGTAGCACTTCGAAAGGAACGTCATTGACCCCACTCATACCGATTCCGTTGCAGACATCCATCAGGTCATCCAGTTCACCGTTGCCTGGTCTTTCTGGCTGCTGCGGCCGGCCCATTATCATTCCTTTAAGACCGCCAGCAGCGTATGTTGGTGTGGCAAGGGCATCTGCCAGCATGGACGCACCTTCTATGCCGCCTTCCCTGAAATCGCAAAACGCACAGGTGCCTGTCCGTATCATATCATTTAATGTCCGGTGCATGGCATCCTTTAAATCGACAGCTAGCGATTCACCAAGTACACGGTGTTTTAAGCCATTTGGAGGTCGCACCAGGCTATCCAGGTCAGACAGTGGCGGGTCCTTGATTATAGAATCACCGATATGAGTATGCGCATTGACAAAACACGGAGTCACCAATCCATCCAATGTGGCATCTACTGCCAAATCGGTCCCCACTTCTGTAATTATGCCATCTTTCACGCACAGGTATCCTTCGATGAGCCTGGGCTCATCGCCATAAAAAATGGTCCCCGAAATAACATGCTCATCAGACATCTTCTTTCTAATATTCCTTTTGATTGATATTGATTGTGGAGCAGAGAGATGCATCTTATCACACTCACACATTTACAGGTTTCAGTGCAATTTGTACTGGTGTGAATAGAATATAACTGTGTTAAGCTTCCCTTTGCAATTTTAATGCGTGATTGGTCGTATTCACCTGTAATAAGTCAACCCCCCTATTTCCTATGGAAAAACAAATTGAAAGATAATAGTTTATATTTAGTGTGAATGTGTATTGTGATAGTGTGGATAAGAAAAACAACACAAATTAGAGTGTTTTTGCTTTAAACATGTGTTAAATAGTTTTTTTTAGGTACAGACTGACATTTTCCTCCGTTTCTACTGCATACTATATATATGATTAGTGAAGTTTAATTACATGTTAACTACAACACTACTTGTGAATTACACATTCACATCGTAAAAGTGGATAATCATCGGAGGGGATGGAATACTTCCGAGGCGAGGGATGCCGGCCGCGATCTGAGGGGATGTGCGGCTGCCTTCCTTTGATATATATATCTCCGCTTTTGAGGACAATAAAATGGAAATACGTGTCGAAATAAAAATGGACGACGGTTCTATTGACAGGACCGAGATTAATGGCAACCTTACTCCTGAAACTTTATTAAATCTCATTAACAAGTTAACAAACCTATACAATTTTTCACATACAACTTCACAACAGACTGCTTTTGCTGCGCCTCAAGTGGCTCCTAACGGCCCCACCGTGCAGCCCCACCCAGTACAGACAACTCCAATTGAACAACCTACCTTTCATACAACTCAGACCACCCAACCCAAAACCCAGGGGGCTCGTAACTTTGGCATTGCTATAGAAGAATACAACCAGCTAAAGAACGAGTCCCTTACAATTAAAGAACGATTGGAACTTTTCCTCAATTTTGAATACAAGGGCCACTGGTTCACATCACTTGAAGTAAAAAGTGACTATGACCGGATATATGGTCCCATCAACCTGAGCACTGTGTCCACATACCTTTCCAGGCTATACCGGGAAGATAAACTTGAACGCACAGGTAACCGCAACCAGCGGAAATATTGTATAAAGGAACTATCAGAAATGCCGGTATATCCCTATGAGGCAGTCCAGTTCCAGAAAATCAGACAAAAGTAAAACTGATTAATATAAATCCCACAATAATAAATCCGGGAATTGTAAAACCGATAATTGTTAATTCGCTCTTATTGTTTCGAAACTTTTTATAACCAATTCACTTAATCCAGTTCACAGCAGCTCAGGTCCGCTGACATCATGTATTGGTACTGGTCCAGCATTGAGCTATGGATACGTCTTGTGAACCTAGCCTGTATTATAGAAACAAACAGTGAATTTTCACCCACCTTAACCTCCACGTCAGTAGGTTTGGCCGGAACTAGGTCCGTTGGAGCCAGCACGGGACCACCGCATGATGTGCAAATCCTAAAATCCCGGTCCTCCTGGTTAATGAAATCCTTGACCTCATCATCCACGATAAAACTCTTGGCCACGGCTTCACGGTAGGACACGGCAATCACCACAAAAAAACAAGAATCAGAGCAAAGACATGCTCTCGAGTTGTTCCCGTACTATCTCAACACCACGCTGACAATCTGCTGGAGATTTTCCCCCGGTTACCACCAGTTTACCTGAACTGAATATGAGAACCACTATCTTGGGCGATTTTATACGGTAAACAAGTCCGGGGAACTGCTCAGGCTCATATTCAATGTTCTCGAAGCCCAGCCCCACAGCGATTGCATTTAGATTTAGGTTAGTACCAAGGTCAGCTGATGCAACAATGTTCTGTATGGTTATCTCAGGGTCTTTCAAAACCTCCATGCCAAGAGATTCAATCTTCTTGGCAAGATTGTTAATGACAATTACTACATCGTCTACATTCTTCGCCCCAGTGCAGACTACCTTGCCTGAAGTAAAAATTAAAAAGGCTGCTTTGGGATTGGTTACCCGGTAGACCATGCCTGGGAATTTGGCTTTATTATATTCTGCACCTTCAAGTACTGATTCAATGCTCACTAAATCAAAACTTTCAGCTAATTTAGTTGACGCAACTACGTTCTGAATCTTTATATCCGATTCTGGCTTTATTTCCGATTCTGGCATTTTTTCACCGATATGTTATCTCAATATATTCAATCATTGATTAGAATATTACATATAAACGTGGCATTAACGATAAAACCTACGGAAAGTAAATCCATGTTTTTTTCAATCCATATTACCTTTAAGATAAAACTTAGCTAATGTTTTATACTTCCATCAACACTTTATTGTATATGACAGAATGCCTGGATGCTATATACCAACGGCGCAGCGTACGCAAATTTACATCAGACCCAGTAGACCGCCAGATTGTAGAAAAACTCATCCAGGATGCCCAGATGGCACCCTCTGCCGGCAATCTCCAGGCAAGGGACTTTATTGTGGTAACAAACACAGCGGTCAAGAAAAAACTAAAGGAAGCTGCACTTGACCAGAAATTCCTGGTGCAGGCGCCAGTGATAATTGTGTTCTGTGCCAACACGCCCCGTTCCAGTCGTATCTACAGCGGCCGGGGTGAACTCTATTCCATCCAGGATGCTAGTATAAGTGCAATGGTAATGACACTGGCCGCCCATGATATGGGCCTGGCCACCTGCTGGGTGGGTGCATTCAATGATGCAGATATATCAGAGATACTCATGATTCCACACAACATCAGGCCTGTATGTATGCTTGCCCTGGGCTATCCAGCAGATACTCCTGACACACCTGACCGCATAGATGCCTCAAAACTGATACACTGGCAATCCTGGTAAAAAAGAACTATTTATTGCCCTTATTGCTTTTTAATTCCCTTATTGCCCGCATTTCCTTCAATCTCACCCCAGGTGTGCAAAAATCGCTGCACTGCCGTGAAGTGGGACGTCAATGCAATCACCACAATAATCCAGCCCAGCAGTTGCATGGAATAAATTTGTGCAGGATAGATGATGTTAGCAGCACTTACCATAATTATCAGGGCCAGCCGGTCAGCCCGTCCCATGATGCCGCCGTAATGCCGGGTGCCCCCAACTGCCTGGGCCTGAGTGCCCATGTAACTGGTTATCAGCACACCGGTAATGGCAGCAACCCCAATCATCCAGTGGACGTAGCCTGCAAAGAATATGCCGCAAATGATGAAAGTATCTGCATAGCGGTCGATAACATGGTCAAGGAAATCACCCCTGTCAGACTGCATATTGAACATCCGTGCCATGACCCCATCGACGGCATCAGTGAATGAGTTTAATATCACAAACACCAGTGCTGCAATCAGGTACATCCTGTTGTCGTAGGAATAATAATACGACACCCCGGCCAGTATCGCAAAGATGAGAGACAGTACCGATACCCTGTTGGGGGTAAGACCCAGGCGTACAAGGGCAGAAGCACAGGGTTCCAAAATAAAACTCACATACGGCCTGTAATTATTCAGTGTCATCCAAACACCTCCTCGCTCCAGTCAAAACGCCCTGGCAGATATCCACTTAATTGCTCATAGTCCCCGGACTCAAGCCGCTGTATCATTGAGTGTACCTCCAGTGCAGCATCTTCGGGTATGGTCGTGGTAGTCTCCAGTTCATAAACCCTTTCATACCGTTCTACCGCTTCTACCAGTATCACATCCAAAGCTTCTGCTTCCATGTTCTCCTGCACCTTTTGGGGCGGGTAGCCCCTATTCTCAAGTCTCTGTGCCAGTACAAGTGGCCGGGTGCGGAGCACAATATGCCCATCAATGCCCGTTAGCAAGTGGGATAGGTGCCCCTCGATAATCACTGTTGCGGTCTTATCCGTTACCAGTTCATCCACCCGGTCCTGAAGAGCGTCCATGTCCGCCTCCAGTGAGCCGCGTTGTTCATCTTTACCAGTATGCAGGCCCTCCTCTTTTATCAAAGCATTTAGGTCAATTATACGGTAATGCTGTTCCAGCAAAGCGCAAATAGAAGTCTTACCTGTGCCCGGTGTACCGGTCAGTGCAATTATCATGAGCCTAATGTACCCTGCAGTGCATCTACTACCAGTTTGTTCTGGTCAGGGGTGCCCACGGTTATTCTTACCAGCCCATCGCCTGCGTCCCGAAACGAGGTGCAGTCGCGCACAATGATGCCTTTCTTCAGCAGCATTTCTACTACATCCTTGCTTTTCTTCGGCGACACATCTATGAGAATAAAGTTCCCTTCGGACGGATATACCCTGCAGTGACCAGACAAGTGCTTGGCAAGGAATTTTCTGCCCACCTCAACGTTATAAATGGTCTTCTCCCTGTAATCAACATCATCAAGTGCAGCCAGTCCGGCTGCCACAGCAATTCTACTGATCGCAAATGGAGTGGTGGCTTTCATATATTCCCTGAATATCCAGTTAGGTACAACTGCATACCCTATCCTCAGTCCTGCCAGGCCCATGGCCTTGGACATGGTCCGGCCCACCACAAGATTATCGTACTCTAAGACCAAACCGACCAGGCTATTCGAAGCGAATTCAACATAAGCTTCATCTAAAAACACGATGGCGTCTGTAGACTCCACTACAGCCCTTACATCTTNAGAATCCTCTATAAAGGAGATTAATGTTTGAATTGGCACACTGTAATCATCCTGCCGCTTAACAAACACGGGCGTACCGCCCGCTGCCCTTAATGCAATTTCAAAATATGAAAAAGTAGGGGTAGGGATAATGNTAGAGGAGATCAATGTTTGAATTGGCACACTGTAATCATCCTGCCGCTTAACAAACACAGGCGTACCGCCCGCTGCCCTTAATGCAATTTCAAAATATGAAAAAGTAGGTGTAGGGATAATGGCACTGGTACCGGGCTGGACGAACAACCTCATAAGGGTGTCGACCACACCATCCATACCAGCTCCCATGACCACCATATCATCCGGGTAGCCTACGTATGCTGCCAGTGCCTGGCGCAGTTCTCCTGCATCAACTGAAGGGTACACGCTTATGCTGTCTGCCATTGTGCGAACGGCTTCTACCGCCCTGGTGGACGGGCCCAGTGGATTCTCATTTGAACCAAGTTTGATTATAGCCTCAGGTCTTAAGCCATAACCTGCGACAATATCTTCAGTAGACTTACCTGGTACGTACTCAGCTATGCCTTTGATGGATTCTTTTAGCAGGTCTTTCGAATCGGTCATTCTACTTCCTTTATACCCTGGGCCACCACTTCTATTACGCGGTCTATCTGCTCTTTAGCAATAATAAGAGGCGGTACGAACCTGAGCACTGATTCTGATGTGCAGTTCAACAGCACCCCGTGCTCTCTTGCATAATCAACTATGGAGCTGCATTTCATATTCAGTTCAATGCCCACCATTAGCCCTTTGCCCCGGATTTCAGTAATCCGGTCAAGTTCAAGGGTTTTCAATCCCTGCATCAGGTACTCACCCATTCGGGCCGAGCGTTCGACCAGTTTCTCATCTTCTATTACTTTCAATGATGCCAGTGCCGCAGCACATACCAGCGGACCGCCGCCAAATGTGGCAGCATGGTCGCCTTTTTGCATCCTGGCTGCTGTGTCTTCCTTTGCAAGCATGGCACCCATGGGCAGACCGCCAGCCAGTGCTTTGGCCAGTGTCATGATATCGGGCTCCACCCCTGAATGCTCCCTGGCAAACCATCTGCCAGTCCTGCCAAATCCGGTCTGGACTTCATCAAATATCAACAGTGCGCCGGTATCATCACATAAATCCCGGGCTGAGCGCAGATATTCATCAGAAGGCACCTGCACCCCACCCTCACCCTGGATGGGCTCAATTATGACTGCTGCAGTATTCCGGTTCACACTGGCCTTCAATGATTCTACATTGTTATAAACTACAAATTCTACCTTCTGCAATAGCGGCTGAAATGGCTCACGGTACTGTGACTTGTGGGTTACGCTGAGCGCACCCATGGTACGTCCATGGAAACTCTGCTCGGCAGCCACAAAATTGGTTCGTCCTGTAGCCCGGCGCGCCAGTTTCAATGCGCCCTCCACGGCTTCGGTCCCGGAATTGCAAAAGAATATCCGGTCCATGCCTGTCCTGGGAACCAGTTGTTCTGCCAGTTCAGCCTGCTGGCTGGTATAATACAGGTTAGAAACATGTATAAGTTCAGCAGCTTGCCGGCTAATAGCCTCAACCACTGCAGGATGGCAGTGTCCCAGATTATTGACTGCTATACCTGCCACACAATCTATGTATTCCCGTCCTCCAGTATCCCATATTACAGCACCCGCACCGCGGGAAATAGCAATTGGCTGGCGAGTATAATTCTGGAAAACGTACTTCTGGTCCGTGTCAACGATATTCTGATATTTGTCTGTCATTTGTACTTCCCATCCTTGATAGAAGTATAAAGTGATAAAATCTTTGATGTTGATGTATCACAAAGTGATAACAGAATGATAACAGAATGATAATAAAGTGATAATAAAATGATGACGGCGCTATTGTTGAGTGATACAATACTAAAAATAGGATGATTTCTCCATGATAATATCGTAATAGAAGCGAAATAACAATGCAATAAGAATATAATAACAACGATTGACAAGCGAGGATTGAAGTTACACAATCGATTTTACTTTTTCTGCAGCTTTCTTCAATTCATTCAATATTAACCCAAGCCCACCTNTATCACAAAGTGATAACAGAATGATGACATTGCCATTGTTGAGTGATAACAATACTAAAACAGGATGATTTCGCCATGGTAACAGCGTAATAAAAGCGAAATAACAATGGAATAATAACGTTTGACAAACGAGGATTGAAGTTACACAATCGATTTTACTATTTCTGCAGCTTTCTTCAATTCATTCAATATTAACCCAAGCCCACCTTCGTTGCTTGCCATTACTACAATAAGTGCATTCGGACCAGCCGCATAGGTTATAAGACTGTGCTCATTGGTTTCCACAATAATTGATTCTGGTTCTTCTTTACTAAGCCTTTTGGTGGTAGATTCAGCAGACATGTGAAGTGTAGCAGTCAAAGCCGCAAAAGCTTCACAATCTGATTCTTGTGTAGCTCTTGATACCATTAACAGCCCATGACGTGATATTATTGCAGATAGCTTGATGTCGCCTATTGTTTCTAGATTAATTAAAATTTCATCAAGCATTTCTTTTAAGGTTGCCATATCACATCCCCTCCCTTCCGGCCGGGCTTATAGATTTGTTTAAGGTTGCAATAAAATAAATAACCACCACCTGAAAAATGGTGATGGATACTTTCATGACCAAAAACATTTTATCTCCAATAGCAGGATGAAGTATATACTCTATCACGGCTGCAATCAAAAAAAATATCGAACCAACGAACATTAAATTAAATGACTTGGTTATTCGATTATAGCCAAGAAAAAGCCTGGAACGAATGACGTCCGGGTCTGAATTTTTGAGTGTGGATGCCATTAGGAAAAATATGACAACTATGATTAATCGGACTATAAAATCCACAGCATTAAAAAAAAAATACACATCAAAATCTGTCATTAAATTTCCTCTAAGCTAAACCTGCTCTTGTTATTTTAACGGTTTATATAATGTATAATACTATTTATTAATTACATAATTGCCCATCATATGAAAATTTTTGAATTCACAAAAATACTGAAATTCGTATTATACGAACATGGTTTCAGATAAATTAACAGATTTATCTTTATGCATCAACACTTTTGCCACAGCACTTTGCAAATCCTCGTATTCCACATGATCTTTATCATTACGTATGGCAAACATACCTGCTTCAGTGGCTATGGCCTTCAATTCAGAGCCGCTGGAACCTTCAGTGATCTTTGCTAATTTAGCAAAGTCAATATCTTGTGATAAAGTCATATTACGTGTATGGATCTTAAGAATGCTCTTCCTGGCATCTTCGTTGGGCAACGAGACTTCAATGAACCTATCGAACCGCCCGGGGCGTAGCATTGCTGCGTCAAGGATGTCCAGTCTATTAGTAGCGGCAAGCAGCCTGACATCACCTCTGGGATTGAAACCGTCCATCTCTGCCAGTAACTGCATCAGTGTACGCTGTACTTCCCGATCTCCGGCTGTAGCACCATCATACCGTTTAGCTGCAATGGAATCAAGCTCGTCAATGAAAATAATACTTGGAGATTTATCTTTGGCCAGTTTAAATAGTTCCCGTACCATCCTGGAACCCTCACCAATATATTTCTGGACCAATTCAGAACCAACCACCCTGAGGAAATTAGCACTTGTATGGTGGGCTACCGCCTTGGCCAGCATGGTTTTCCCGGTACCTGGAGGGCCGTATAACAAAACACCATTTGGCGGGTCTATCCCAATTTTTTCGAAAGCTTCAGGTTTAGTGAGTGGCAATTCCACTGCTTCCCTGAGTTCCCGTATCTGGTCATCCAGGCCGCCAATTTGTAAATATTCCACTTCAGGTGATTCTATAACTTCCACCCCCCTTATGAGATGACTTCTTGATGAAGGGAGCACACCAATTACAGCCAATGTCTGCTGGTTCATTGCTACCTGTATACCGGCCTCCAGTTCGGATTCCTTTATGAATTTGGATAGTCCAACCACGAATTGAGGGCCTGTGCTACTTCGTACAATAAGTTTACCATTTTCAAGCACGTCCACAACTGTTCCAACAATCAATGGAGCGGTCTTCAGCCGTTCAAGTTCACTTCTAAGTTGTCTCAATTCGCGCTCAAATTTCAATTTTTGAGATTCAGCATAACGTTTTTCAGCTTCAATTTTATGATTCTGCTCGCGTAACAGATGATTGCGTTCTTCAATTTGACTCATCCTGTCAGCCATGTATCTGGAAAAATCATCGTTTTCAAGTTCAGGTGGAACTTTTAAAGATAATCCTTTTGCAGGTTTGTCCTCTAAAATCTCTGCCATTTAATTAATCTCCGAATATTATTTAAGTCCAAACGATATATAGCCTTTTCGAAGGAATGGTTTTTAATGCAATGTGAAATCTGCGGTGTTGATATAATTGGTAAACCCAGAAATGTAGTGGTTGAAGGGACTGAAGTTGAAGTTTGTGGTAAATGTGCCCAATATGGTACAACACCCCAGTCATGGTCACCTGTCTCAAAAAAGGTGGCACCTGTGAGTAAAGCACCATTGCCACGTACGAAAAGGCCCAAACCCAATCCATACAATAATATGGGTGGAGAGATCATCTCTAATTACAGCCAGGTTATCAGAGAGGCCAGGGATGAAAAAGGATGGGCTCAGGAAGAACTTGCTCTCAAGATCAAGGTTAAAGTATCCCTTATCCGTAAAGTAGAGCGAGCAGAAATAATGCCAGAGGACTCGTTACGAAAAATACTGGAAAAAACCCTTGACATTAAACTTACCGAACGCGTAAGCAGTGACATAATGGAAGAGGGGGGCATGTTCAAAGGCACCACATTAGGCGATATTGTTAAAATTAAACGCAAATAAAAAGGTATACCTGAACAATCTTTTTTACGTCACCCGTTTCCTTGGGTTCGTATGTTACTCAAAGTCTTCTTCGTCTTCTTGTGAACGCAGGTCCATTTCAGGTAAATCGTCTATATCCGTGGCAAGTTTAGAAAATATAGAATGTTGGGGGCTTACAATAATTACATGAGCCGGAGGGTGTATTTTCTTCAGCCTGCCAATGGCTGAACTGGCATGATCGCCCAATGGGACCACTGCCGCACTACCACAAGGACTCTTAAGGTTGGTATGCATGACGTCTACAAGCACATTGTCAGCCTTTTGAGGTTCCATTTCCTTTGGACTGTCGTCGAAAGACATGTGACCATACCTCACAAGGTCTCTCAATGCGATATTAACTTTTGAGCTGCTATCAGCCCTTATTACAGCAAACGATTTCATTTTATGCACCCCGATAATAGTTTTTTTAATCTAAATTTTATGTTAGCTTTACATGCTAAGATAAACATCACTAATATATAGTAAGTATATTCTCTATAAGTACTTATACTATTTGATTTCAGTAACTAACACTTTTTAAACATTGTGCTCCTAACACCACTGAGACTTTTAAGATTCCAAGCAAAACTGACAAAAGCTCATAAAGTTTCAGGGGATGAATTATTTGAATAGCTATAGTTACTTTCATGGAACTATATTGAAATTATTTTCAGAAATTGGTTTAAATTTGTCAAAACCGTTAACAAATATGCTCTCTCTTTTGATTGTCTGCTTGCTGGAAGACAACAAAGCACATATCTCAAGATTGGGCGAATCTTTAGCTGTAGATGGTCCACGTGAGATGGCATGTATACAGCGCATCCGACGCTTTTTATCCAATAAAAAGTTGTCACAATCCATAACACTTCATGCGTGATTGGTTAAGTGATGAATCGTGATGAATTACTGATATTTTAGTAAATTATTGACTAAAAACATGATTTGATATTTGGGGCTACAACAAGCGATTTTTAATATTTAGTGGGAAATCATATGAATATTTTCACTCAAAAACGACAAGCGTTTAAGGAATAAAATCCCTTAACTGATTACCAATGCAAACGCCTTTTACCTCGAAAACACAAGAGTAACTGATCCAAAAAGGATCGAAACTCTACTGATTCCGATTGCTTTTGCTTATGTCTTATGTGTACTTGAGGGAGAGAGAAAAGAAGAAGCAGAAGAGGTTATTAAATCACGCAAGGGAAATGAGCGCATGGTCGGCCTTTTCCTGAGCGGTTTAAGGGAAATTTCTACGAAATTGAAACATGCTGGTATCAAGCAGTTCAGGATTTTCATCAAAGTTTTACTTCAACCGTTCTTCAAGGCTTGGAAAATATCGACATTCATGTAGTCAACAGCGTAAGAGGCAATTTGAAGAAAAATGAGGAAGCTGTGAAGGTAGGATGAGTGGATATTATCTTGTTTGAGGTGATATCATGGCTATCTGGATGGTTCAAATTCAGATATGTGTTCGAAGGCATAGGAAACTGTTCTTAAGTATGATAAAAAGGTGATGCAGGCACGTATTAAATTTACTGATTAGAGGGTCAAATTGCTTTTTGGATGATTATTGTGACAAAAAGTGTTAGTTACTGAATGGTGCTTATAATGATGCTTATATAGTAAAAATATATATGGAGGAAAGTCATTAACTTATAGGAGCAGGTAAACTTGGCTGCAAGTTCATTAATAAACAGAAACTGATAAATACGTTTAAAAAATAATTATATTAAATTTATTATCATTATTATTGGAGACAAAAAAGATGGAAAGTTATTCCCTGGGCATTGATAAACTGGATGAGAAACTTAAGGGGGTTAGAGGTGGTTCAAATATAATGATAATCGGACCGCCCATGAGCGGTAAAGAAACCATTGTTAACAATATTGTCTACAAGGGATTAAATGTAGGGGATGCTGCTGTAATCGTCACCACACGGGAACCCGGCGAGAATGTTGTTGATTGGTTTAATTATAATAATATGGAAATTCCCCTGGACCATCTTGGCATTGTAGATTGTGTGACTAAAACGTTGGGGGTACCCACATCTGATACAGCAATCATCAGGAGAGCCTCCAGTCCTGTTGATTTGACAGGTATTGGGGTTAAAATAAGTCAATTTCTCGAAGAATTCTGGATGAAAAAGAACATACGCAAGACCTGGTTGTGTATTAATTCCCTTTCTACTATCCTGATGTATTCCAACATCCAGACTGTTTTCCGGTTCCTGCATGTTTTCACTGGCAGGGTAAAAGCTGCTGGTGCAATTGGTATTTATGTTGTTGAAGATGGGATGCATGATAACCAGGCTGTTGCCACCTTAAAACAACTTTTTGATGGTGTAATTGAAATAAGGCAGGAAAACGACAATTATTTTATCAGGACAACGGGCATGAGCCAGAAACCATCCCCTTGGTATGAGTACTCAATTGAAGGAGCGGAACTTGTATTAAAGGATGGTGAATAGTCATGGTTGAGACTGGTATTCCAAAACTGGACGAATTCCTGGACGGAGGAATTCCTAAAGGGAAATCGCTGATATATTTCAACCATCCTGGTGTTGAAGGTGATGTGTTCGGTATGCAGACCCTTTACCACAATCTCGAAAAGGGTGGTACTTGCGTGTATGTGACATCCAGTTCGAGCCCGGAAACCATGAAGGATCAGGTCAAGGAATTTGGGTGGAATATCCAACAATTCGATGACAGGCTTTTAATAATTGATGGATTTTCATCCTTAATTGGAGGACTTTCAACCGAAAATTATGTGGTCTCTAACCCTGAGAGCATTGATAGCATGACTGAGATGATTGATCGTGCCATGAAGGATGTGCCAAAAGGTTCAATCATCATGATCGGTTCTTTATCTTCAATAATGGACATGTGTGGTGAAGAGAATACCCTTAATGCCGTAAAGATGTGGAACAGGATGGCAATGATAAGGGAACATGTGATAATATACAACTTCACAGCATGGCCCTATGAAGAAAGTACCTTGAAAAGCATGAAGAGTAATATTTTTAACTGTGTCATAAGCGTTGGGGGTATAGAGGAACGTGTCATATTCGGGCAGTACTTCGGTGTGCTTAAAGCGGACTGGTCGGAAGTGGAAATGCGCTCAATGCTGTTTAGGGTATTGCGGCCGGGGGGTATAAGGATATATATACCAAAGATACTGGTTACGGGACCATTTAATGCAGGCAAGTCATCATTTATCCATTCCCTATCTACCAAAGCAGTATCAGTAGACCGACTTGGTACCACAATTGCTCTTGATCACGGTCATATCGACTATAAAGGCTTTAGTGCTGATATTTTCGGGACTCCGGGCCAGGAGCGTTTCGATCCTATTATTAAGATGATAAGTGGTGAAGCTATGGGGATATTCCTGGTGGTTGACTCCACACTACCAAAAGATTTTATACGGGCCAAGCAAATGCTTGAAATTACAAAGGGGTATGGTCTTCCGCATATTATTGTTGCCAATAAGCAAGACCTGCCGGGTGCCTTGTCGGTAGATGAGATTCGCAATCATTTTAATATACCAGAAGATGTACCTATAATTCCAACAGTGGCGACCAGTAAGAAAGGTATATATGAAGCATTTGATATATTGGTGCAAAAGATAACAGGAGGCGACTAGATTGGATTCGACCATAGAAATGTTGGAGAGAGTGCTCACTGAACTTAAGCAAGTGGGCGGAGTCGAAGCCAGCGCTGCTGCCAGTCGTGATGGGCTGTTAATAAAAGCTATTATGCCTTCGGGACAACATGCAGAGACTTTTGCCGCAATGTCAGCCACTATGCTGGGTGCAGCGGAGACTGCCACCACAGAGTTAGGAAAAGGAATTCCTGAGCGGGTCATTGTAGAATCGGACCATGGTAAACTGATTGCCACGGGTGCGGGGCCAAAGGCCCTGTTGGTAGTGTTGACTACACCCGAAGCAGGACTTGGATTGATATTGCTTGAAATGGACAAGGCTGCCCATAAAGTGAAGGAACTCTTGTAGTATTAAAAGGACTACTTTTTTGAGTGAATTAAATGAATCGAACAACTTATGACCTGAAACGTGATGCTGTACATTTGAGCCCTATATTGAATGTGGGTAAAAGTGGCATTACTGACTCGCTTGTTGAAGAACTGTTTAAACAACTCAAGCAAAATAAACTGGTTAAAATAAAGATACTTAAATCAGCTGCGGTGGGTAGCACTGAACGCATGGCGTTAGCCGAGGAACTTTCAAGCCGGACTGGTACCCAGCTAGTGGAAGTAAGGGGAAGCAATGCTGTATTATACCAAAAAAGAGGGCGAAAATAGTATATATTAGCCGATAAGTTAATCAACCTTACCTTCATATACGAAGCCTCTTAGAATTATCTAAAATACCAAATAATCATTTGAGTTATCAAATCGGAGAATTATAATGACAACTTTGTACGATGTACCTGCAGATGCATTGATTAAGAATGTAGCACAGAAATTGAAAGATGAGAACATGGTGGAATCACCTGAATGGTCTGCACATGTAAAGACCGGAGTTCATAAAGAACTATCACCCCTTGACCCTGACTGGTTCTATACAAGATGCGCGTCTGTCGCGCGCAGGATATATATTGACGGTCCAGTAGGCATATCCAGGCTTAGAAGCTTCTATGGCGGCAAATATCGCAGAGGTTCAGCAACTGCCATCCATGCAAAGGGTAGTGGGTCTGTCATTAGTGAAGCAGTCCAGCAGCTTGAGAAGGCAGGTCTTCTAAAAACCCAGAAACAGGGTAGAGTAATATCTCCTGCAGGCAGGTCTTTGCTTGACAACATTGCACATGAAACAAAGGCAGGTTTACTGGAACAGTATCCTGGTCTTGAGAAATATTAATTGAATACTAAAATAGTTATTTACCTGAGGACTGATTATGGGCGGAGACGAACTTGAGGAAATAAGGCGTCGAAAAATGGAGCTGTTGCGGCAGCAACAGCAACAGCAGCAGCAGGGACAAATGCCAGATCCCCAGGCCGCAGCCCAGCAGGAACAGGCCAGGGCTGAAATGGAAGCCAGGAAACAGGCTATAATGCGTTCAATCCTTACCCCTGAAGCCAGGGAACGCCTGAATACCCTGCGAATGACCAAACCTGATATGGTTGAAAATGTTGAAGCCCAGCTTGTAGGACTGGCACAATCAGGTAGGCTACAGGGTAAACTGGACGATGCTAAACTGAGAAATCTCCTGATGCAGATACAGCCTAAAAAACGCGAGATGAGCATTACACGGAAATGAAGGTAAGTGTACTGTTCAGCAGTGGGAAGGACAGCTCACTGGCAGCGCTCCTGCTCGAACCATTTTTTCAGGTAGAACTTGTTACAATCAACTTTGGAATCTCGCCAACACATGAATTTGCAGCAGAATCTGCTTCAAAACTTGGGTTGGCCCATAGTGTACTGGCATTGCCCTCTTCTCTTGTCGAGGAGGCAGCATCAATGCTAATGGAGGATGGCTCACCCGGGCGGGCTATCAATCATCTTCATCATCAGGCCCTGGAGGCTGNTACACGGAAATGAAGGTAAGTGTACTGTTCAGCAGTGGGAAGGACAGCTCACTGGCAGCGCTCCTGCTCGAACCGTTTTTTCAGGTAGAACTTGTTACGATCAACTTCGGAATTTCAGCAACACATGAATTTGCAGCAGAATCTGCCTCAAAACTTGGGTTGCCCCATAGTGTACTGGCATTGCCCTCTTCTCTTGTCGAGGAGGCAGCATCAATGCTAATGGAGGATGGCTCACCCGGGCGGGCTATCAATCATCTTCATCATCAGGCCCTGGAGGCTGTTTGTTCACAATCTGATGTGCATGTGGTGGCCGATGGCACACGCAGGGATGACCGGGTGCCCTTGCTCACCCTGTCCCAGGTACAAAGTCTGGAGGACAGGCATAATATCAAGTATGTGCGTCCTCTTATCGGGTACGGACGTTCAGCCATTGATGCACTGGTCAGGCAA
>NKAJ01000349.1_pt3 | contig 18368 bp, 15 predicted proteins | sample 1556001 | NCBI WGS metagenome assembly NKAJ01 (sample SAMN06204642, study PRJNA360343) | marine sediment metagenome | isolation source: Jiulong cold seep at northern South China Sea | place: China: South China Sea, Jiulong cold seep | collected 2013-06 | reverse complement strand
ATACTGCGCAAGTTTCCCATGCCATAGTCAATTATTGCAATCATAATCGTTTGAAGTACCATTTTGTTTATTAAATGATCGATGAGGTCGGTCCAGTCACCCTCACAATTTAATTATCCCAAAATCCAGTGCAAGCGACAGCACAATAGCTATTACCGAAAATGCAAAAATAACAAGGTAATTCATCCGTTCCTTGGACACAGAAAGGCTCCACATAACATAATTCAATCCCTCAAAATCCTCTTCAGTAAGAGCTTCCCGCCGGTCTATCTTTTCAAGTAATCCCAGGTCACTTATCACCCCTAACCTGCGCTTGCCAATATGATACCTGTGCGCAAAGAACCACAAATACCCCAAAACTCCCAGGTACCACAACACCCGTGCATAAATATCCCCGTAATGATCGGCAATGATTACCAGTCTAAGCAGCAGTGCTGAGACAAGGCCCACCCAGAAATACATTTTTATTACAGGCATCCGGTACCCTTTTGGTATATTCACTCTGGCCCGGTTAGATTCAAATTCCTTCATAAACACCACTTACCTCATTTATCTCATTACCTGAATTATAGTTAAGAACATAATATTTGATAGATAACTTCAACAGAAGTTGTCGATAGATAACTTCAATAGAAATCATTGATACTAATATCTTAACACTTTGACTTTCAGACAATTGTAATTTAACCACAGAGCACACTGAGTGCACAGAGAAACACAGAGCTTGGATTTGATTTCACTCTCTGTGTCCTCTGTGATCTCCGTGGTTTATTGTTAATCACTTGTTGAAATTTGCATTTGATTAGTCAATATTGTTTGGTTTTTCACTATAATGGACAGGATTGACAGGATATGAAAGTGGCTCGCAGCATCATGTAAATCCTGTAAATCCCGTCTAATATTTCCTCACTCAATGTTGAGAGGATTCTTTTAAATTATTTTCCGCCCTTTTCAATATGCATACAAATTCCCATACGGCCTGCTGCTTATAGCTTTCAGCTTGATAAAAGGCTCTGACATTATCTCATCAACATCATGCCCGAAATGCCCGCACCACTCGGTCAAATACTTGGTAACCAGTTTAATATCCTTTTCATCAGGCTCCAGTACAGTCACCTCAGCACCCAGTTGATACTCTTCAACCTTACCACGCAGGAATATCACGCCGCCGTGCATGCCAGTACCCAGGTAATCACCGGCAATAGGTTTATCCTCACCGGCACCCAATCCCAGCAAAATCATGACTCCACCGGCCATGTATTCGCCGTAGAAGTCACCTGCACATCCGCCTGCCACAATAGCAGGGACCTTGGTCTTGTACTCTTTCATGTGGATACCCACACGGTATCCCACATCGCCCTCTATCATGAGCTTGCCACCGCGCATGCCGTAACCGATCACATCACCTACCATACCANACCTTACCACGCAGGAATATCACGCCGCCGTGCATGCCAGTACCCAGGTAATCACCGGCAATAGGTTTATCCTCACCGGCACCCAATCCCAGCAAAATCATGACTCCACCGGCCATGTATTCGCCGTAGAAGTCACCTGCACATCCGCCTGCCACAATAGCAGGGACCTTGGTCTTGTACTCTTTCATGTGGATACCCACACGGTATCCCACATCGCCCTCTATCATGAGCTTGCCACCGCGCATGCCATAACCTATCACATCTCCAACCATACCGTGGATGATTATCTCACCACTGTTCATGGTATTGGCGATGCCGTCCTGGCCGTTGGCAAACACTTCAATGGAAGGGCCGTTCATGAACACGCCCAGGTCGTTTCCAGGAGTACCGTTTATGGTTATCTTAGCCTTCGCCTTGATACCATCCCCGATATAACGCTGCCCGTTTATGTTGTCCAGAACGAACTCGGTCTCACCTTCCTCAATTGCGGTCCGGATCATCTTGTTCAATTCCCTGTAGTACATCCCTTTAGCATCAATCGTCATTACCATACCAGTCACCTCACATGCCCTCACCGGCGGGCTTAACACCCAGTATATCCAGGGTCTCCTTATCCAGGCCGACACCTCTCAGTCGTTCCCTGCTACCCCTTAAGCTCTCGATGCTGTTAACACCCAAAGAACCCAGCACTTCCTGCAGTTCATGGCCCCATGCCGTCAACAAATTACATAAACGCTGTGAACCCACATCAGGGTTCAGCCTGCGGGTCAGTTCGGGCCGCTGGGTAGCGATACCCCATGCGCAGTTACCGGTATAGCATTTCTGGCATACCCTGCATCCCAGTGCCACCAGTGCAGCCGTACCAATAACACATGCATCGGCTCCAAGTGCAATAGCCTTGGCAACATCGGCAGCCTCACGAATACTGCCTGCGCACACAAGACTGGCCTGGTTGCGGATACCCTCATCCCTGAGCCTCTGGTCAACAGCAGCCAGGGCCAGCTCTATGGGTATACCCACATTGTCCCTGATAATAGCCGGAGTAGCACCCGTGCCACCTCTGAACCCGTCAATGGTAACAATATCGGCTCCCGCCCGCACTATCCCGCTGGCAATAGCAGCCACATTATGCACAGCTGCTATCTTGACCGAAACAGGCTTTTCATAATCAGTAGCCTCCTTGATGGCAAATATCAATTGGGACAGGTCCTCGATACTGTAAATATCATGATGCGGTGCCGGAGACAGTGCATCTGTACCTACAGGTATCATCCGCGTCTTTGAAATCTCCAGCCCGACCTTTTCACCAGGCAGATGTCCTCCAATACCTGGCTTGGCACCCTGACCTATCTTAATCTCCACAGCCGCGCTGGCTTTCAGGTAATCACTATGCACTCCGAACCTGCCCGAAGCTACCTGCACCATAATACGTCCTGAATAAGGATACAGGTCCTCATGCAGTCCGCCCTCTCCGGTATTCATCAATGTACCCATCTTATTAGCAGCAATTGCCAGTGACTTGTGAACGTTATGGCTCACAGCACCATAGCTCATAGCCGCAAATATTACTGGTATATCCAGCTGTATCTGGGGAGCAAGCTGCGTCTTCAACTTGATATTATTATGCTCGTCCCGCTCGAACTCCAGGTGGTTTGGCTTGCTGCCAAGGAATGTTCGCAGTTCCATGGGTTCCCGCAGCGGGTCAATGGACGGGTTCGTGACCTGACATGCATCAATGAGCAGGTGGTCCCACAATATCGGATATGGCTTGGGATTACCCATGCCGGTAAGTAATATCCCGCCTGTCTCGGCCTGCTTAAGAGTGTTCTGCCTGATACGTTCTGTCCAGTTGGCATTCTCCTTGTATACTGTGGGATGATTGGTAATCGAAATAGCATTCTCAGGACAAAATGTGGTACACCTGTGACAAGCTACACATTTGCTATCGTCAGGAGTAACCTTATCGTTGAATTGCATACAACCAAAACTGCAATTTAACACACATCGTTTGCAACGCCTGCACCGGTCATGGTCGACCTTAACATGGAACTCAGGAGGTATCTGGGATACCGGCGACATATCTGCTGACATTTATTCCACCTCCCCGTTCAAAGTACCAACGACAGCTTCACCAGCTTTCGGGCTCCAGACAATATCCAGGTCAGGTTCTATCTCCCGTATGGCACTCTCTTCAGACGACATATACAACATATCATCCTTACGCCCGCAGGTCATTGGGCGCAGTTTTATCCTGTCATTCAGGCCCATCATACCCCTGCTATGTCCGAGTATTATACTATACGGACCGTTTAGCAGAGTTCCCCCATAAACCATCCTGATGGCGGTCATCAATTCCTTGACCTGTGGTTCCATCCTGTCAATGTTGTCCCAAAAAGGGGCAGATAGGGCCTTGACCGCGATTTCCATTGGAAGGTTATGTCTGCGTACCAGCAGGTCGAAGAGATACGCTACGACTTCCGTATCGGTCCGCAGCTCAAGCTTATATCCGAACATTTCAAGGTAACGCTTGTTGATGCCGTATGAGGATATCTCGCCGTTATGCACGATGCTCCAGTCAAGCAGTCCGAACGGGTGGGCTCCAGCCCACCACCCAGGAGTATTGGTAGGGAACCGACCGTGTGAGGTCCATATATATCCTTTGTATTCTTCCAGCTTATAGAAATGACCAATATCCTCAGGATATCCCACACCCTTGAAAGCACCCATATTCTTTCCTGAAGAGGATACGAATGCACCTGGAACATCTGAATTGATCTTCATGACCATATTGACAACATATTCCCTATCTTCCACAAACTCCAGTTTCTTCTCTTCTATATCCAGGAAATATCTCCACAATACCGGTGGATTGGTAATATTACCAAATGGCCGGGTTGGTATGACCTCATCCTTTTCAACAATAAAATGGTCTTTGACGTACTCATCGAAATTCTCTTTGGCAGCAAAGTCATCAAACATCATATGGAATGCATACTGGTCTGCACGCCTGGGATATATGCCATAAGCTGCAAAACCCCCTCCAAGTCCGTTTGACCTGTCATGCATCAAGGCAATGGATTTAATTATAGCAGAGCCGTCAATTCTATCGCCACTTTCGCACATTAATCCTGATATCGCGCATCCGCTGGGTATTCGCGTATTACATCTCATTGGCTCTCACCTTCCTCATCTAATTCTAACAGTATTCTCAAATCTTTGCTCCCGCTCTTTGGGAGTTCAGGTAATTTTAATTTCTTTCTCATGGCCGTAGGCTCACCCAACCGACCAGTCTCTAATAACATCTTGATACCCCCGTCCACACCCTCAGGCATTATATTCATCTGATAAGCTAACTGCTTTAAGTTTTCGAAAACCTTGTTCATTCCGAACCTTTGAGGACACAATTCAAAGCAGGTATAACAGCTAACACATCGCCAGACATCAGGGCCATTTAATACTTCTTCCATCTTTCCTGCCAAAATATCACCAATGACCCGGTTGGGATTAAAATCCGGATTCATCTTGACTACAGGACAATCATCCATGCATGCTCCGCACTGGTAACACCTTTCAAGCATATCAAAGTCAAAGTTATTTCTCACTTCTTCCAGATGTGCAGATCTCTGCTCCCATTTTTCTAAAAATGGTGTGGTATCGACCCTGTGCATTTTCATGCCCATCTCTTCAGGTGAAAAACCAAAACAAAGTCCCAGCAGTTCAGTTAAATAGATGACAGGCATGTCGATATGTTCGCCGCTTTTTTGCATCAGGTATTGCTTGCTGTCATACTGATTAAAGCATGCAGGACATGCCGTGGTCATTCCATCAGCTATCTGCTGGGTCTCCAGCAGTTTCTCTCTGGACATGGCAATAGCAGCATCGGATTCACCGACCGAGTTCAGGTCATTCCCGCAACACATCATCTTGGTTGAATAATCTACACTCCGGGCACCAGTGGCTTCCACCAGTACATCGAACTTACTGGGGCGGTTGGGGTCATCAAAGTGGATAGCACTGCTCGGCCGCACCATATGGCAGCCATAATGTACTGCCACTTTCATTCCAGTGAGGGGTTTTACAACCTTTTTCTTGATCTCTGCAGCTGTAACATCGTCATGAAGTACCTGCACAATGTGTTTTACCTTAACCTTACCAGTATATTCCAGGCCGACTCGTCCCAGTTCCTGGTTCACGGAATCACGCAGATTAAGGTCCATGTCCAGGTCAGTGATCACTGACTTAAAACTGCTAAAACAGCCATTACAAGGGGTGAGGATATCCAATCCTGCTGCTTCTGCCAGTGCCAGGTTGCGCGCACCTGTTACATACCAGGTTTTGCTACCTATGACCTTGGCTATGGATTTGGTAGGGCAACACGTGGTGCCTTCCAGGTCGGTTGTATGTATACCAAGCTCAGAGAGTACCATTCTGATGGATTTCTCCATGAATGGAAATCGAGCAGGTATAGTACAACCAAGAAACATCGCATAATGAAACATTAAATTAAGCTCCTAAATTTCTGTGAATGTTGACGCTAGTAGGTAGGTCACTAATGATGTGCCAATATATAAAGTTAACTGTAATAATATACAATACGTCCGTGAAGTCAATCTCGAACAGGGAATCCCATTTTATTTTGCACATCCGGATGGTCTCTTCGGCCGGAAGCAGATGAAATGGGAAAAAGAAGATGTTCATTTTGACTTCTTAGACGCCTGGTCTGCAAACACATTCAAGAGGTTCATAAGCTTCTCATACTGGGCAGTCTCTATATGGGAATACCGTATGGGTTTCTTGTGTGACCGAGTTTCCTTCTTCAGGGTATTGAACAGGAGTTTGGAACGCCCGGTAAGTTTCTCATCAGTAGTGCCTTCGATAAGCATGATACCGCTGGCCCCGTTCTCCAGAACATTGTTAGCCAGCCTGGCATTGACAATATGGATGCTGGGTACCTGCACAAACCTGATAAGGGGTGAGTATTCCTTCCGGTTCACGCCTGCCAGGTCTGCAGCCGCATATGCAGCCTGGTCAATGAACACAATAACACCCGGACCAGCCGCAAGTATGCCTTCAACCTGGGATCTTAGCTGGTCATACCGGTAATTCTGTATCTCAATTGCACCTGATGGACAAACTGCAGCACATATGCCGCAACCGGTACATGAAAGAGCTTCCAGTACTGGTATGCCATCACCGGATAATGCGTCGTAAGGACATTCACTGATACAAGTTCCACATTGCTGGCAGGCATCTGATATCACTGGTTTTTCAGGGGAAATGCTGATGTCTCCTTTACCCAGGAACTGCCCTACCTTATGGGCTGCACTGATGCCCTCAGTCACTGAATCATGGATGTCCTTAGGACCCACCGCACAGCCTGCAACATACACGCTGGGATTAAGGGAACTGACCGGATCGATCTTAACATGCTTCTCTTCGATAAAGCCATCATCTCCCTGCGGGATGTTCAACATCCTGCTCAACTTGTCTGCTCCTTCGGCAGCTTCCAGGGACGGACACAGCACTACCATATCAAAAGTGTCTGACTCCTTTGACTGCAGCAGCGTATCCTCATAGTTCAGTAGAAGTCCATCATCAGTAGGGTCGATCCTGGCTACCCTCCCCCTTATGAAATGAACACCTTTCTCCTGCGTGTGCTCGTACATCTCTTCCATCCGCCGTCCGGCCGAGCGCATATCGATATAAAATATGGTCACATCTGCGTTCTTGTTCATCTTCTTGACGAGCTGTGCCTGTTTCTGGCCGTACAGGCAGCACACCTTGCTGCAGTGTTTGTTGTACTTGTTAAAGTCCCGGCTGCCCACGCACATAATGAAAGCTACTTTCTCGGGCATATTGCCATCAGATTTCATTAGACGCATCCCGGTCTTGCTCTTGGCAGACAGCATATCCTCAAATTCGATAGCTGTGATCACATCCGGATGCCAGTAGTTATATTCCTCAATCCTGGCCGGATCAAAAGATTTGAAACCGGTGGCCATGACCACACTTCCCACATTAATATCAATATCCTGCCCTTCATCTTCCAGATTTATGGCATCGGTAGGGCAGGCTTTAATGCAGGCTTTACAGTCGATACATTTCTCCATATCAATGATATATACCTGGGGAATAGCCTGGGCAAAGGGCAGGTAGATGGCATCCTCGCTGCATTTTGCAGCACAGCGACCACATGAAGTACACAGTTCAATATCCACATATCTGGGTCTTTGCCTTAGCGTGATATTGTAATCTCCCACATTTCCTTCCACACTCTCAACTTCAGTTGAAGTAAGCATGGTAATGTTCGGATGGTTATGGACAGCCACCATCTTAGGTGTTAGAATACATTGTGAGCAATCAAACGTGGGGAATGTCTTGGACAGCCCTATCATGTGGCCGCCTATAAAAGGCTCTTTTTCTGCCAGGATGACCTCATGGTCGTCCGCCAGTTCCAGGGCGGTAGTGATACCTGCAATACCTCCCCCCACGACCAGTACCTTGTCAACAAGGTCCTTTTTTATCGCATCCAGCGGCTCCAGTTTACCCATTCGGTTCACAGCGCCCAGCATCAACCCCCTTGCCTTGCGGGTTGCTTCTACTTCATCCGGGTGCACCCAGCTGCACTGTTCCCTCACATTGGTAATCTCAAGCATCAACGGATTGAGACCAGCCTTTGCAGCCATGGACCTGAACGTATCAAGATGCAATTTTGGTGAACATGAGCCAATAGCCACACTATCCACTTTACCGTCCAATATATCCTGTTTTATCTGACCCTGTCCGGCACTGCTGCATAAGTAGTCCTGGATATTGACCTCAGATACGCCTGGCAATGCCGCCACTTCATCAGCAATGGACTGGACATCCACCACGTCACCGATATTGCCGCCACACCTGCACAGGTACACACCTGTTTTTTCGCTCATACCTTCGCCTCCAGTATATTTCCGGCTTTTATGAAATTCATGTCAAGACCGATATCTTCTGGTGAATAACCCATTGCCAGTGCCAAGAGTTGCATGTAATGCAGTACAGGAATGGCATATTCATTGCCGTTTTTTTCTTTCACCTCGATCTGCCCGTAGTCCAGCTGTAAATGGCAGAATGGACATGCGTTCACAATCACATCGGCACCAGCTTCTGTGATTTTCTTGAATTTATGTTCAGCCATATCCAGGGACTTGTCAAGCAAAGCCGAGCGCACCCCGCCACCGGCACCGCAACAGGCCATCTTATCAGCATAATCTACACTTGTAGCCCCGGTTGCTTCCACAAGTTCATCAAAAAACGTGGGTTTTTCCACAGAACCAAAACCCCTCTCCTTTGATGGTTTGATCAAATGACATCCGTAATGAACAGCTACTTTCAGGTCCAGGGGCTGCGTCACTTTATCCCTGACCCCTTCAACTCCCAATTCCTCATAAAAGAACTCTACGATATGCCTGACATCTGAAGTCCCTTTGAATTCCATGTCAATGCCCGCAAGGTGCTTGTTGGTTGCTTTTGCCAGTTTAGGGTCATTCTTCATTTCATGGTTTGCATCACTTAACGAGCCGTAGCAGCCGTTGCATACGGTGAGCACATCCCGATCCATTGCTTCCGATAATGCGATGTTCCTGGTTGCAAGTGCCAGCCATGAGGCCTTGTCAAAACTCCTGAACACTCCGGGAGCCGGGCAGCAGGATGCGCCATTCAGGTCAGACCAGTCGATACCCAGCTTATCCAGCACAAGTTTGGTAGCCTTCTCAATGCCCGGATATCGATTGGGCACAATGCATCCTAAAAAGATGGATAAGTTTTTCATTTTGAGTCCTCCTCAGCTATAAGTTCCACGAATCCAGTAGATTCAAGCAATTTCTTCACCTGTTCTAAAGCTTCAGGGAATTTGTGCACATTCGCAGGTAACTCGTCCAGACCGAGCTGTAGCCTTTTTGTTATTGAATCATCATTAATGGGAACGGCATGCCCTTTGGAGATAACCATCTGAGAGACCTTGCGGTGTTCGGGCAGCATGATGCCATTTCGCACTGCTTCGGTCCGTAAGCCCAGAATGGCATCCACTATTTTGATGCCACGTGGGCAGCGTTCCTGGCAGGTATAGCATGTGGTGCACATCCACAGGTCATCGTCATTTAATACATCCTTGTCCCGACGGGCCGACTGCACAATACGACGGGTATTCAGACTTGTGTAAGTACCAGAGGGACAACTGCCCGTGCAAGTACCGCACTGCATACAGGTCTGTATGCTAAATCCCATATCTTCTAAAAGCTGTGAAGGTTTGGTCATTGTTTCACCTTGATAATTTATAGGGGTTAATTTTTATAACAGATAATAGGTTGGGCTTCTCCTATCTGCCATTATTAATATATAAAGATTGAGGTCAGGTCAAAAAAGAAATATTATCACAGTATTGATAGAGTAGATGACCCGGGAAGAGAATCCTGCAGGAGACAAAGAGTAATCTATGCCTTATACATATTCACCAAATATGTACAGGGACAAAGATCTTTTGGCAACCTTGTGGCTCACCTGCTTCTCAACCCGGGGCAAATGTACCTGTATACCACAATCGTGAAAATAGTATACAGATGTCACAATCCCGGCATTAATACTACCCTATCGGATAATGGCCTGCGTATCAGGCAATGACCTATCGGGTGATCACTACCCGGGATTGATGACATTGAATGGTTGAATTTTTTACTTCTTACAAGACACTCAGGTATTTATCCATCTCATAGGGTGTTACCTGTATCCTGTAATCATCCCATTCCCTGTTCTTGATCTCGATGAACCTGTCAAAGATATGGTCACCCAGAGCCTTGCGGACGAGTTCGCTCTGCTCTGTAATATCGATAGCTTCTTTCAGGTTGGATGGAAGTGATTTGATGCCGGCACTCTTCATCTCAGCCTTGTTCATTGCAAAGATGTTCTTCTCTACCGGGTCTTCAAGTTCATATCCTTTCTCGATGCCCTCAAGACCAGCAGCCAGCATTATAGAGAATGCCAGGTATGGGTTGCATGCAGGGTCCGGACAGCGCAGTTCCATTCTTGTTGCCAGTTCCTTACCTGGTTTGTACATTGGTACCCGTATAAGGGCGCTGCGGTTCCTGTTGGCCCATGCCACATAGACAGGAGCCTCATATCCGGGCACCAGGCGCTTGTAACTGTTCACAGTCTGGGCCAGTACGGAACACATTTCATTGGAGTATTTCAGGATGCCTGCAATATAATTTTTACCGATCTTTGAAATGTTGTACTTTTCATTGGCATCGTAAAATGCATTGGAACTTCCCTTGAAAAGGCTCTGGTGGATGTGCATACCACTACCATTCTCACCAAAGATGGGTTTCGGCATGAATGTAGCATACAAACCTTCTTTTTGTGCGACTTCCTTGACCACCAGCCTGTAGGTCATGGTATCATCTGCCATTTTCAATGCTTCATTGTACCTGAGGTCAATCTCGTGCTGGCTTGGTGCAACTTCATGATGGCTGTACTCGACTTTAATGCCCATGTTCTCCAGTGCGAACACGGTCTCCCTGCGAAGGTCAGTTGCAAGGTCAAGGGGTGTTAGGTCGAAGTAACCGCCTTTGTCGATTATTTCAGGACTGTCACTGGATTTAAAATAGAAATATTCCAGTTCAGGACCTACATAGAAAGTATATCCTTTATCTTCAGCACGCTTCAAGTTGCGCTTGAGCACATACCTGGGGTCGCCCTCAAAGGGACTGCCATCCGGGTTTAAGACATCCACGAACATCCTTGCTGTGGCTCTGTCCTGTGGTCTCCAGGGCAGTATCTGGAAAGTGGATGGGTCAGGCATAGCGACCATGTCACTCTCTTCGATATCCCTGTATCCTTCAATAGAAGAACCGTCAAATCCCATGCCCTCATCCAGGGCAAGTTCCAGTTCCTCTTTGGTTATAGCAAAGCTCTTCATGGTTCCCAGGATGTCTGTGAACCATAACCGGATGAACTTCACATCATTTACTTCAACAGCTTTCAGAACGTCATCTTTTGTTTGCATTTCATAACCTCGTGCGTTATAGGTAGACTATGGCATAGTTCCTATTTAATAGTATATAAAAGTATCTCTAAATTTGGCCTTTGGACGAAAATCACTTATCCTGCCTTACATGGCCACTGATGTATGATACCATCCATAATCTCAAGAAATACAATTCTCCTAACATTATGTGCAACATTCTTCAGTCGTGCATATACATATATTAATATATTATGACGTAGGCTAACGTACGGTGGCATTCATGAAATATGTAATAGCAATAATTCGACCTGAACGACTTGATGCTGTTAAACGGGAACTTCAAGAGGTTGAAGTAAGCCGATTAACAGTAACATCTGTTTCCGGATATGGGGCACAAAAGGGGCATTTGGAAGTATACAGGGCACTGGAGTATGAGGTAAACCTCCTTGAAAAGATCAAGCTTGACATCGCAGTGAATGACGAGTTTTTAAAACCCACGATCGAGGCAATACAACGAGGAGCCAAAACCAACGAGAAAGGGGAGATAGGGGATGGAAAAATATTCGTGCTGCCACTTGAGGATGTGATAAGGATAAGCACCGGTGAAATTGGGTCCGGGGCTATTTAGGAGGGGGAAAATATGGCTATTGTTGCAGCTGATACTGCATGGGTCCTGATCTCATCAGCACTGGTATTATTCATGCTTCCCGGGCTTGCGCTATTCTATGGCGGGATGGTGCGGCGTAAGAATGTGCTTAGCAGCATGATGCACTCGTTCGTTGCGATTGGTGTTATTGCTATAGAGTGGGTAATTATTGGTTACTCGCTTGCATTCGGGACCGGAAACTGGTTCATAGGCGGATTTGAGCATATATTCCTGCGGGGGATCGACCTTTATTCGACATCAGGCACGATCCCCACATACACATTTATTGTATTCCAGGGGATGTTTGCGATAATAACACCTGCCCTGATCTCTGGTGCTATTGTAGGGCGTATCAAGTTCAAGTCATATATCGCATTCATCGCATTATGGGGCCTTATCGTCTATGCACCTGTCTGTCACTGGGTATGGGGGGGCGGATTCCTTACAGGGGAAGCACTTGATTTTGCAGGTGGTACGGTTGTCCATATAACATCAGGCATCTCAGCCCTTGCACTCCTGGTCTTCCTTGGTAAGAGGAAAGGATATGGCCTGGATGCAATTAAGCCGCACAACGTTACTTTTACACTGCTTGGTGTAGGGCTTTTATGGTTTGGCTGGTTCGGGTTCAATGCAGGGTCGGCCCTGGCTGCTGATGAGGTTGCCGGACTTGCCTTTATAACCACGTTCATCGCACCGGCAGCTGCAGGACTGGCGTGGATGGTGGCAGAATGGATCCATAGCGGAAAACCAACCGCACTGGGTTTTGCAACCGGAATTTTGGCAGGGCTTGTTGGAATTACGCCCGCAGCAGGTTTTGTCACACCGATGGCAGCACTCCTGATCGGGCTTATCGCAGGAATTGTGTGTTATTGGGCTGTGATGCTCAAAGGTAAACTGGGATATGATGATTCACTTGATGTCTTTGGTGTTCATGGTGCTGGTGGGATCACAGGTGCGGTATTGACAGGCGTGTTTGCAAGCGTGGGTGCGACAGGTCTTTTGCTTGGAAATTCCACTCAGCTGCTACTCCAGATTGAAGGGGTTCTTATCACAATCGTATATGCAAGTGTTTGCACAATCCTAATTGGATTTGTGCTTGATAAGACGATTGGACTCAAGGTCACTGAGAGTGAGGAAAATATCGGGCTTGACAAGACATGTCATGGTGAAACAGCATATAACATTTGAGTGGAGGAATCATTAGATTCCCTCCATTTTTTTCAACCTTTTTTCATTCTCCTCAAGAGTAAAAAAATCCACATGGAAAATATTCAAATCTTAATGCATTCCACTGCTAAAATGCAATCCCATAACACCAATTATTACTAGCCCAAGCGAGATTATTTTAAGTGCATTTAAAGGCTCTTCGAACCATAAAATTCCTACGGTTGCGATTAGTGCAGTGCCTAAACCAGCCCATATTGCATAAGCGATGCTGACATCAATCTTCTTTAGTGCAAAAGTCAAACAAACAAAACTTAATACATACAGGATAACCATCAATATAGAAGGTGTCAATTTGGTGAAACCCTCGGATAATTTCATACATGTAGTTCCGAATACTTCAAAAATTATTGCCAAACCCAAATAAAAAAAGCTCATTTATGTCCCCCATTAATTTAGTCATATCAATATTATTATACCATTATTATACCTTATGATATTTCTGATTAAAAGATTAATGTGGGTAAATCCCACACACTCATTCTGTAATTTACTAATTCCAGCCCTTGTGGTTTGCATCACCATCTGGAACACATTCTTCATCACAAGCACGATCTCGAGTCTTTTCATAAAATTCAAAACTCATTTTTTCCCCACAATTTGGACATATTGGTGCCCACGTATTTATTTTTTTTGAAAAGTCCGCAAATGTCAGTTGGTTTAAACTTCTCTGTAAATACCCAGAATACCGCTTTTTGATTCTTCGCCCATATGCACCAATATGGGAGCACATGTCTGCCGAGATGGGGGACGTTGAAACCATAAGTAGTGTGAATGTTAATGCAATTGATCTGCTTCCTGAAAATCTGACATATTATCGGTTTGACTGCTCATTCACTACTCCACCTTGCACCGAAGGTGTTACATGGTTCCTGATGAGGACTCCTGTTGAGCTCTCAACTGAACAGATCGATGCTTTCAAAGTAATTTATTCAAATAACTACCGACCTGTTCAACCACTTAACGACCGTGAATTTTACTGATATCATCGAATAACGATATCAACAGAACAGAAAATGGGGACTAAGTGTCCCCACCTTTTTTTGAGCATAAGAATAAAAGATTAAATCTTATTTCTCAACCACGACCATCACAGCCCCCACTTCCAGCACATCAACCGCATGGCCTTCTGAGAGTATCTCACGCTCAAAAGCCACCGAATCAGGCTCAAGTGTTATAGTCTCGCCGCCTGCCGCAATAAATATCGCCCCTGCCGCCGCCTGCTCTGCAATGGTTGCAGCATCAGCACTTTTCAAAGCGCCTATGATGGCTCCGGCCTTATCACGAAACTTGGGACCGATTACACTCATATTTGGCTTAACACCAATCACGCTATACTCGAACTCAGGCTCGCCCGCAACTACCTCAATCTCAGCGTTCACAGTCCCCGCGATATCAGCCACATCCCCAATACGCCCGTATATCCTGAGCCGGCCAAGTGGTGCATTCAATGCCATACCCTTATCAGATTTAAAGCGCCTGATGGCAGCGGTAATTTCCTTCACCTGCTCACCTGAACCCTCAGCAGCCGCATCAATGGCAGACTCATCCACTCCGGGCCACGCATCAGTATGCACGCTGTGGTCATGTAACTGTGAGAATACCTCATCTGCAAAGTAAGGAATAAACGGAGCCAGCATCTTCGCCAAAGCGTCCACTGTCAGGTACAGGGTCTGCTGTGCTGCCCGCTTTGCTTCGGCATCGTCGCCGTATAACCTGGATTTCACGAGTTCTATGTAATTATCTGCCAGGGTATCCCAGGCAAAGCTCCTGATATTCTTCAATGTCTCGTCGAACTGGTATGCATCCATGCTTGCAGTAGCTTCCTTGATAAGGGTGTTTAGTTTACTCAGCAGCCAGCGGTCGATGGTCCTGTACTGTGCCTCGCCAGGCTGGAAACCCTCAAGGTGAGGCATGCAGAACCTGACAATGCTCCAGAGTTTTTGCTGGAACCGGTTGCCTGCTACCACATCTTTCCACCTGAACATGATATCCGAACCAGTAGCACCACCGATAGCAGCCCACTGCCTGAAAGCATCTGAACCATATTCCTTTACAACCTCTTCCGGCATCACGATATTACCAAGGCTCTTGCTCATCTTATGGCCGTCATCACCCAGCACCATGCCATTTATCATAATGTCGTCCCATGGTCGAAGGCCAGTTAAGGCGCTTGAGCGCAGGATGGAATAGAAAGTCCATGTCCGAATAATGTCATGTCCCTGGGGGCGCAGCTGGGTTGGCATGCGCACATCGTCCCGGGACTGCCAGCCGGCAGCGTTCAGGGCTGTTATAGATGAGTCCATCCAGGTATCCAGCACGTCTTCCTCTGGCGAAAATGAAGTAGAACCGCATTTACAGGCTTCTGGCGGCTGTGATATGTTAGGGTCAAGAGGCAGCCATTCCTCTTTGGCCACCATTACCTCGCCGCATTCATCACAGTACCAAACTGGGATAGGTGTGGCAAAGATACGCTGTCTTGAGATGCACCAGTCCCATTCCATGGTGCTTGTCCAGTTCTTGAGCCTTACCTCCATATATGGGGGTGCCCAATTGATCTCTGATGATTTTGATATGATATCGTCGGCATCTATTTTCACGAACCACTGCCGCTCTGACAGTATTTCAATTGGTGTTTTGCAGCGCCAGCACAGGCCGACATTCTGGTCAAGGGTCTCCTGCTCATAGATGATACCCGCATCCTTCATGTCCTTGGTAATGGCCTCTTTACAATCACCCAGGGACATACCCTCATATTTCCCTGCAATAGAGGTCATGATGCCCTGCTTGTCAATGGCTTTACGCAGGGGCAGACCCAGTTCAGCCCACCATCTTACGTCCTGCTTGTCGCCGAAGGTACATATCATGACCACGCCGGTACCAAAGTTCGGGTCAACTTCAGAATCAGACAGCACCTTCACCTTATGACCGAATACGGGCACTTCAATCTCCTGACCCACATATTCGTTGTACCTGTCGTCGTCAGGACTCACGGCCACAGCCACGCAGGCTGCCAGCAGTTCGGGCCTGGTGGTAGCCACGTCCAGCTTGTCAAAATGGAAATAGTTCAGCGTGGTCTGCCTGGCCTCATATTCCACCTCTGCAAAAGCGATAGCTGTCTCGCAGCGGGGACACCAGTTGTTGGGATGGTCAGAACGGTATATCAGGTCTTTATTGTACATCTGCACAAAGGAGTGCTGGGTCTTGCCGTAGTATTCCGGCTTCATGGTTATGTACTCGTTACTCCAGTCAATGCTAAATGCAAGCCGGCGCATGGTATTGCGCATTTTCTCGATATTTCCGGCTGTCAGTTCCTCACACAACTGCCTGAACTCGGTACGAGGTACCTGGTTCTTGGTGATGTTATGTATCTCCTCCACCTTTACTTCAGTGGGCAGGCCGTGGCAGTCCCACCCTTGGGGGAACATTACATTGTACCCTCGCATACGCTTGTATCTGGCAACGAAATCTATGTAGCACCAGTTCAGGGCATTGCCGATATGGAAATTTCCGGTAGGGTAGGGTGGCGGAGTATCGATGATATACTGCGGTTTTTTGCTGTCCCAGTCAAAGTAGTTCATGGAATCTTGCCAGTTCCCCATCCACCTGGGTTCGACCTCCTGCGGGTTGTACTCTTTTGGGAGTTGTGTAACAGACATGTAATGTTCCTCTTGAAGTGTGAAATATGGTATTTATTATGAATGAATTGTGAACACAAAACATCCACAAGATAAATATTATTATCGGTGTTGCAGCAGGTTGCCGTGAACGTCTATCTCGCCCTGTAACACCCTGGTTGAGGATATGGGACGACCGTCCCCTGCCAGCACAAGTTCTACCAGTTCGATACGTATGGGTTGTTTTCCCAGTTCAGCGCGCCTGGTGTTTATCAGGTAGGCAGGTTTTTCGGTCTCAGGGGAGACCACCAGGTAATCGAAATCCTCGTTTATGGTGGGGCCGAAGGGGTCGTCCAGCCTGACGATGAGCGGGCTTGCATTAAAGGTATCCTGCATAAAACCCATGACCACCTGCCTTCTTACCTCCCAGTCTTCCACTTCGTGGTACTTTTTCCCGGCCATCTCGTTTGAGGTTATGCCGATTAGGAGTTCACCGCTTTTGCTTAACTGGTATGCTCTGGTAAGCAGGGCTTTGTGACCATCATGTAAGGGATTGAATGTTCCGCCTACTGCAACTCTGGACATTGAGTTGTCTTATTGCAATGAGGCACAATAATAGTTATCGATACTTGTCTGTGTTATTGCGGGTGAGATACAAAGTGATGGCAGCAGTACACAGCACCAGCATTGCCACCATTGCATAGGTCGTTTCTGTAAGCACGATGGAATACATCTTGCGGCTTATTGGATACAACAGCATGATACCATTGGCAGCCACACCGGTAACCACCGCTTCATTAATCTCACTGGCTGCTGTGTCATTGGTGATTGCAATGTCTATTATCTGCCTGATGGTACCTTTTGAGTTGTCGAACAGGAAGATATCAAGCAGGCTGTGGCTTAAGAAACCTGCCAGCAACGGCCTGAAGGATAAGGGATATACCAGGCCAATGACGCCTGCCAGTACTGCCAGCACCAGCGGTGCATGTATTTCGCTGCGGTGGGTGGTCAGGATGTCAATGTCAGGAAACAGGCTGGCTGCCACTGCTATCAGTATGATGATTGTGCGGTATTTTTCCCATTCCTGCGGGCGTTTAATGTAGGCCAGTCTGGTCACTGTAAGGCCGAAGATGATGTGGGATATCCAGTCCATGGTTGGTATATTGGAATTTATAGTTAAGGACCTAATATTTGATAGATAACTTCGACAGAAGTTATCGATAGATGACTTCAATGGAAATCATCGATACTAATATCTTAACACTTTGACTTTCTGACAATATAATTTAACCACAGAGTACACTGAGTGCACAGAGCTTGGATTTTATTTTACTCTCTGTGTCCTCTGTGATCTCCGTGGTTTATTGTTTATCACTTGTTGAAATTTGCATTTTATTAGTTAATATTGTTTGGTTTTTAACTATATTAGTGATAATCTACCAATCTGCCATTAGGTCATTCCCTGT
>NKAJ01001859.1_pt1 | contig 18378 bp, 18 predicted proteins | sample 1556001 | NCBI WGS metagenome assembly NKAJ01 (sample SAMN06204642, study PRJNA360343) | marine sediment metagenome | isolation source: Jiulong cold seep at northern South China Sea | place: China: South China Sea, Jiulong cold seep | collected 2013-06 | reverse complement strand
GTTTTACCGCAACCCACCGAACTGTAAGCGTTTACAGGGTGCTGCAGATGCGAGGCGGAGGGTACGCAGACGTACTCCCTGTACTTCAAGTGCCCGACAACAAAGCAGATGCGGTGCCCTGTGAACGCTTACCTATTTGCCAAGGCAGAAATGGCTAAAGATGTGGTCCAGCACTTCGTCAGTAATGCTATCTCCTGTGATTTCTCCCAGGACATTCATCGCGTCTCTTAAGTCAATAGAAACCAGATCAGGACTGATGCCCTGAGAAATGCTGTCAACTGCCCTGTTCACAGCCTTGCAGGCCGTCTCCAATGCCTCTTTTTGCCTTAGATTAGGAACTATATCCGGAGGCTCTGCCGGCGCTTCATCCAATAATTTATTTACCATAAGCCTTGACAGGTTCTCAAGCCCTTCTCCTGTAATTGCAGAGGTCCCAACCCAAATACTGCCGGCCATCTCTTGCATCCGGTTGAAGATCTTGCTTGCCTGCTTTTCCGCTACGGATTCCCAGGAATGAACCTTGTCTATTTTGTTAAATACTATGAGAATTTTTTTTCGTTTTGTAAGGGTATCCAGTGTCTCCAGGGCCCCGAAATCTTCCGGGCACAAAGGCTCGCTCAGATCCAGCATCCAGAGAGCAGCCTGTGCGAGTTTTGCTTTTTTTCGAACTTTTTCAATACCAATTGTCTCTATTGGATCAGGGTCCGGCCGAATGCCGGCCGTATCAATCAATCTAACCAATATCCCTTCGATGTTAAGAACTGCCTCTATCGTGTCCCTGGTGGTTCCGGGGATGGAGGTTACAATGGCTCTGTCCTCACAGGCCAGGGCGTTAAGCAGGCTGGATTTCCCGACATTTGGCCTTCCGACAATCAGGACTTCTGCCCCTTCCTTATAGATCTTTCCCCTGTCGAATGCATCGATCATGGCATTAAGGGGATCTTGAGCACCGGTTATCAGAAGTTCTCTGAGCTGGGTCTCTGTGATAATTTCTACGTCTTCATCCGGATAGTCTATGGCGACTTCAAGGGTGGCTATAGATTCTTTGATAGTATTGCGGATTTCTTTAATCCCTTTAGATAGATATCCCTGCAATTGTTTGACAGCAAGTTGCCCTGCGGTGTCCCCGCAAGCTAGAGATAGGTCGAGCACGGCCTCTGCCTGGGTAAGGTCAATTCTTCCGTTCAGAAAAGCCCTTTTTGTGAATTCGCCGGGATTCGCCAGGCGTGCACCCTGTCCGATCAGTGTCTCAAGAATACGACGTAAGATTGCAGGACCGCTGTGACATTGGATTTCCAGGACGTCTTCTTTTGTATAGCTGCGAGGGGCCTTCATCAGTACGGCCAGGATTTCATCCATAACGGTATCATTCTGTGGATCGCAGGCCCAGCCGTAGTAGAGTCGATGGGATTGTATTACTTCAATTGGCTTTGCCGGCCGGAATACGGATCTGAAAAGTTGTGCTGAAAGAGGACCGCTTACTCGAACTATCCCTATCCCGCCTGGTCCTGAGGGAGTGGCCAGGGCAGCTATTGTGTCCTCCTCTCTATATATGTCAGGCACTGTTATTTCTTGTATTGCGTTGCCTGGACCTGGCGGGGTTGATCACGACCTTGCGCATGATTCCTTCGCCTACACTGTGGGTACGTATGCCTTTAACGTTCTTGAGGGTCAAGTGGACCAGTCTACGCTCCTTTGCCCCCAATGGCTGAAGTGTTACCGGGCGTCCGGTTTTTTGGGCCTTTTTTGCCATACGGTGTGCAAGAAGCGAGATACTCTTTTCCCTTTTTTCCCGATAGCCCTGTGCTTCCAGCTTAACCCCGGTATGGCTTTCGACCCTGTGTCGCAGAATACGGTTAACAATATATTCTAATGCATTAAGATTTTGGCCTTCTTTCCCTATGATCAGGGAAAGATCTTCCCCGGATATGTCCAGATACGGTCCTTCTTCGTCGGCCTTGATCTCCACTTGTCCCGCAAGACCGGCCCTATTCAAAAGTTCCTCGGTGATCTCCCGGGCCAGAGAGACGTGTTTATCCCGATCTTCCGGAGCATCTTTGCCGGGTTTGATCACATCCTCTTCGGATTCAGGTACTTCGGGTGTGTGACGATTGGCTTCAGCCTCTATCGGCGCGTTTTCTTCTTCCGATTTCTCTTCTGTAACCGGAGGAGTGAGCTCTTTAAGCACGGCCTTTATCTTGGCCTTGCGTCCTCCCAGTCCGAAGATGCCTGTGGACCCACGGGTAAGTATATTGATTTCAAGATCGTCAGGCTTTGCCTCAAAATATTTGCATGCAGCTTCTATGGCGTAGTCTACGGTTTTGCCGTCAAATTCTTTTGATCCTTGTGTCAGTGCAGAAGATTCGTTATTTGTCATTATCTTTTATTCCATTTAGTCGGTGAATTTGTTCACATAGTGTTGCTGTGCGATAGTAAGCACGTTGTTAATCAACCAGTAGAGCACCAATCCCGAGGGGAAATTTATGAACATACAGGTAAATATCACAGGTAGAAATTGCATCATGCGGGCCTGCATGGGGTCAAGGGAAGAAGGGCTTAATTTTTGCTGTAAAAACATGGAAAGCCCCATGAGCAGTGTAAGTACTGGTATGCCTCCCAGGTAAGGAATGTTTACCCCGGGTATCATTAGACGGTCAGGAGCTGAAAGGTCGTTTATCCACAGCATGAAAGGGGCATGACGCACCTCTATTGATTGAAGCAATACCTTGTATAAGGCAAAAAATACCGGGATCTGCNGCATGACGCACCTCTATTGATTGAAGCAATACCTTGTATAAGGCAAAAAATACCGGAATTTGANTGCGGGCCTGCATGGGGTCAAGGGAAGAAGGGCTTAATTTTTGCTGTAAAAACATGGAAAGCCCCATGAGCAAGGTAAGTACTGGTATGCCTCCCAGGTAAGGAATGTTTACCCCGGGTATCATTAGACGGTCAGGAGCTGAAAGGTCGTTTATCCACAGCATGAAAGGGGCATGACGCACCTCTATTGATTGAAGCAATACCTTGTATAAGGCAAAAAATACCGGGATCTGCAGCAGCATGGGCAGACAGCCGCCCATAGGATTCACCTTGTAGGTTTTATAGAGCTGCATGAGCTCCTTGTTCATTTTTTCTTTATCTTTCCCATACTTTTCCTTAAGCTTAGCCATTTTTGGCTGCAGCTTTTGCATGGTCTTCATGGACTTGGCACTTTTTTGCGCCAGGGGCCAGAAGGCAACCTTGATCAGTATGGTAACAATAATTATGGCCAGGCCATAATTATGAATATATCGATAGAGAAATTTAAGAAAGTACAAAAGGGGCTTGGCAATTGGATCAAACCAACCAAAATTTATGGCCTTAGAAAGATTGTGCCCCAGGGCGTTCAGGCGGTCGATATCTTTTGGTCCGAAATATATTCCCAGATTTAAGACCTCAACTCCTTGCCCTGCGCCTTTAGGAGATGGCTTGAGTGCAGTCAGTCGGCTTTCAGTCAGACCGTCAGCCTCTTTTTTCTCAATCAATACATTCCATGGGCCCTCGCTGACAATCGGGATCAAAGCTGTCATGAAATAGTCGTCGCCGTAACCCATCCAGTCAACCGGACCTGTGTAGGCATGTTTTTCCCCTATGTCGTCCAGTTTTATTTCATGCAACTCATTTTTGGCGTAATAGGAAGGACCTGTAAATGTAAATCNTAGTCGTCGCCGTAACCCATCCAGTCAACCGGACCTGTGTAGGCATGTTTTTCCCCGATGTCGTCCAGTTTTATTTCATGCAACTCCTTTTTGGCGTAATAGGAAGGACCTGTAAATGTAAATCTACTATATGTGAGTCCACTTAATCCACTTCCTCCCTTGCCGGGTTTATTGTACAAGCATAACGTGGCTGGGATGGTCCCCGCCCCTGATAAATAAACAGATAGATCTATCCAGTAACTTCCCTGGTGGAATGTGTATGCCCTTGTGATTTTAATGCCATTGGACATGTTGCAGGTAAACTTCAGTTGTGCTTCCTCACCGGCCCTTGTAAGTTTCAGGCCTTCCTTATCCGGCTCAAAGAATTGGGAAGACAGGTCTACCGGCGGCTGAGATTCCATTTGAAGCCCAAGGGGTAGATGCAGGGAAGAGACATCGATCAAATTCACAGGAGCAGCGTCATCTGAAAGCGTTGTCAGGTATTGCTTTAAAAGGTATTTTTTAACTGTGCCCCCTCTTTCTGAGAAAACGNACAGATAGATCTATCCAGTAACTTCCCTGGTGGAATGTGTATGCCCTTGTGATTTTAATGCCATTGGACATGTTGCAGGTAAACTTCAGTTGCGCTTCCTCACCGGCCCTTGTAAGTTTCAGGCCTTCCTTATCCGGTTCAAAGAATTGGGAAGACAGGTCTACCGGCGGCTGAGATTCCATTTGAAGCCCAAGGGGTAGATGCAGGGAAGAGACATCGATCAAATTCACAGGAGCAGCGTCATCTGAAAGCGTTGTCAGGTATTGCTTTAAAAGGTATTTTTTAACTGTGCCCCCTCTTTCTGAGAAAACGAGCTGGTAAAGATCCGTTTCCACAGTGATGTCTCTTGCCTTGCGAAGGGGTGCCTTTGTGTCAACTGGAATATCAGGACTTCTTATACCGATTAGGGAAGAAACATCGGCGTCCCCATCAGTGCGAATGCGTTCTCCGTATTCATGGTCTGGGGCTTGCTCACCGACACCTGTGGCAGGGATAGTCTCAACACCGGTTTCTTCACGAGGTGGTTGTGATACATCGCCACCAAAGAAGAACTGAAACCCAATCAATACTGCTATAGACAAAACTAACGCTAATAATGTACGTGAATCCATTGTAGTAAACCTTAATCATCAGAGCCGTCTTCTCAACTCCATCTCCGGTTTTTAATTGGAGTTTTGCAAACGGCTAATCAAGCAACCATTTTTTTGCTGTGAAGGGCCTTCTTAACGTAAACCGGCAATCAGGGGACAGGGTCGTATCCGCCCGGAGTCCAGGGATGACACCTTAGGAGTCGTTTGGTAGCCAACACAATACCTGTAATAGGACCGTGTTTAACAATGGCCTCCTCAGCGTATCGGGAGCAGCTCGGAACGAAACGGCAAGACCTTGGTAAAATAGGGGAAAACAATAGCCTGTATATTCTAATGAAAAAAATGATGAATTTGCTCAATATGGTCTTAGTATTCAATTGTTAACACCTGTTCGAGGCCTCAAATGCCTTCACAAGATTGCTCTTGAGTTCATTCCAATCAAGGTGGAAAAATTTCCTGTATAGCACAAAAACCAGATCATGACCTGGTGGAAAAATTCGCTTGTTCGTGCGGAACAACTCCCTGATCAGCCTTTTGGCCCTGTTTCTCTTGGTGGCTCCACCAATTTTTCTGCCGGCACTTATCCCGATTCTACAGTAAGGTAAACAATTCCTTGCAACTATAATAGTAAGGCCGGGCAGCTTTATTCGTTTCCCCTTTTGATAAACCCTGATAAAATTTTTCGCGCCTGTCAATCTCTCTTTTTTTGAGAGAGATTGGGTGTGTAAGGACTGCCTCATTATTGTAAGGCATTTTTGTTTTATGTCCAGAAGGCTTTCTCCACAATAACCTTTATGCTGATAAGCTTTGTCTCCCTTTTGCTCTGCGCCTGCTCAGTACTCTACGGCCTGCTTTTGTACTCATACGTTTACGAAATCCATGGGTCCTCTTTCTTTTTAAATTGCTCGGCTGAAAGGTCCTTTTCATATTAATTAGCTCCCTACTCCCAAATTATCCGGGCGATATTATGCCAAAACTGTTAACAAATAGATTATTTTTAATTTAAATACATGCGTGTGCCAGGACTGTGGACAACAAAGGAGATAATTTATCCAAAAAATTCAATATACTAAGAAAGATTTAGAAAAAATTTACTCTGTTAGGGTAAATACCTAGCAAGCTCCAAATTCATACCCACATGCTAAGTATATGTCAAGATAAGTTGCGGGTCTGGAGTTTTGCAAGAGGCTCATCCGGCTATCATTTCTTGCCAACTTGAAATGCCTTTGGTAGGGTTCAATCCTGTTTGAAAAGATATTTTTTATTTTCTTGAAAGAAAGACACAGATTGTCATCAGAGATATAATATCAAGTTAAACAGGACGCAGATTTTCGTAGATATACACAGATAAATTTTTAGGCATTCTTCACGACAAGTCAAAAGTAGTTTACACTTTGTTGATCTTGTATTTTGGCAGTGAAATTTGAAACTTGAAATTTGAAATTGGGAAAAACACAAGGATGTAGATGCGTTACCTAATTTCGAATTTCGAATTTTCAGTTTCGACATCTGTGTCCAAAAAAGGAAATTTCTATACCATTAACTTAAGGTAATAATTATGTTTTTAGGTTCTATTTTAGGGCGGTTCTCAAGCGATCTGGCCATTGATTTGGGAACTGCAAATACACTGGTATATGTGAAGGGCAAGGGCATAGTCCTGCGTGAACCATCTGTGGTCGCAGTGCGCAAGGATGCCAAGGCAAACAGAGTCGTGGCCGTGGGCAGAGACGCAAAAAATATGCTAGGGAGGACACCTGGAAATATTGTGGCTATCCGACCCATGAAGGATGGCGTAATTGCTGATTTTGAAGTTACAGAGGCCATGCTGCGTTATTTTATACGGAAAATACACGCTCGGCGGACCCTGATTCGGCCTCGAATCAACATAAGTGTGCCGTCCGGTATCACGCAGGTTGAGAAGCGAGCTGTCCGGGAATCCGCCGAGTCTGCAGGCGCAAGAGAAGTTTACCTGATTGAAGAGCCTATGGCAGCCGCTATTGGTGCGGGGTTGCCGATTACTGATCCGATTGCAAATATGATAGTGGATATGGGTGGAGGTACTACTGAAGTAGCTGTCATTTCTTTAGCCGGGATCGTCTACAGTAAGTCTGTTCGTGTAGCAGGTGATAAGATGGACAGTGCTATTTTACAGTATATTAAGAGGAAATTTAATCTGCTGATTGGTGAGCATTCGGCAGAAAAAATCAAGATAGAACTGGGCGATGTTATACCTGAAGAACCTTATAAAGAGATGGAAATAAAGGGTAGAGATCTGGTATCAGGGGTGCCCAAGACCATAACGATTAATTCGTCAGAAATACGTTTAGCTATAACAGAACAGATAGACACAATAGTCGATACGGTAAAAAGCGTACTTGAGCAGACCCCCCCGGAATTGGCTGCTGACATTGTTGATAAAGGAATTGTTCTAACAGGAGGTGTGGCCTTGCTGAAGAATTTGGATAAGCTCTTGAGAGAGGAAACAAATCTTCCTATAATTATTGCTGACGATCCTTTATCTTCCGTGGTTTTAGGTGCTGGCATGTCTCTGGACAATCTTGATATCTTGAAAGAAGTTATGATCCATTAATTCAGCCGGTTATATTTTTTCTATTGCATATCGATTGTGCCATTTCGCACTGGAAATCCCAAAAAACGCATGACGGTATATTTAGTCCTGGCCGTTGTGGTTTTTTTGATCTTTGTAGTGGTGGGCCTGCGCCTTGGTTCACCGGCCGCTGTATCTCCAGTCAAATACTTTTTTGTGGACTTAACGGGCTATTTGCAAAAGGGCCTTTCCGGACCATCGAGATGGGGGAAAAAATTATGGCGATCATACCTGGCCCTTCAGAACGTTGAGTTAGAAAACAAGGCCCTTCGTCAAGAGGTGGTCCAGCTTCAAAAAGAAATTGGCCGGTACCGTGAGGCCCTTATTGCCAATGCCCGTTATAAGAGGTTATTGGGAATAAAAGAGGATGATGGCGCTACGGTAATATCGGCCAATGTGGTCGGAGTAGATTTGGCTCCATGGTTGGCCACAATTACTGTGGACCGGGGTCGCAAAGACGGGATAAAGCCGGGAATGGTGGTCATGTCCGGAGCGGGTGTTGTAGGCCAGACAATGGAAACTTCCCTCCATTTCAGCAAGGTTTTATTGTTGTCTGACTATAACAGCGCGGTAGCCGCACTTATACAGCGGAATCGAGCCAGGGGCATTATAAAAGGCGTGGGCGAGGGACGATGTTACCTGGCCTATGTGGAAAAAGTGGTGGATGTTGAGGTTGGGGATAGAATTATTACATCCGGCACTGACCGGATTTTCCAAAAGGGACTTCTGATAGGAAAGGTCTCTTCTGTAACTGAAGGTTCTATTTCTGATCTTTTCCAGGAGATCACTGTGACGCCGGCTGTTGATCTCAAAAGAGTAGAAGAAGTGGTTATTCTTGTTACAAATCAGCCCTTCGTGGAGTCACACCATTGAAAAAAGCGTTGGTCGTTATTTTTTTTGGGTACATTCTACTTTTAATTGAAACGGCCCTGGGCTTCCCGTTTCAGTCCGGACAAATCCGACTGGACGGTTTGGTGCCGCTTGTAGCTTGGTACGGACTTCAACACCCTTTACCTGGTGGTATCCTCGCTGTATTGGGTTTAGGGATCCTCAGTGAGCAGATGTCAGCCATGCCGGACGGCCTTTATGCTTTGGCGTATGCTGGTGAATATTTGATGATTCGATATATCTTAAATCACATAGTGTGTGTTGCGGCATGGCAACAGATGATGCTGGTTTCGTTTTTGAGTGTTGAGGTCGTGGTGGTCCTTTTGATAGGTAGTGGTGCTGCCGAACTTTTGTGGCCTTGGGGGTTTGCCCAGGCCCTGCTCAACGGTGTTCTTGCCCCTTTTTGGTTTTTTGTCTTTGATAAAGCAAATTCGGTTATTTTCAGTGAGGATAAGTGGCTTGGAGTGAAAGAACACAGTGAAGTTTAAGGTCAAGACAATTTGGCGTGTCAAGCGCTTTGACCGGCTGGATCAGGAGGCAAACAAACGGAGGTGTGATATTGCCATTCTGATCATGTTTCTGTGCGTGGTTACATTTTGTGCCCGCCTATGGCATTTACAGGTTGTACAGGGAGAGCATTTCAGGGAACAATCCGAGCGGAATCGAATAAGATCTGTGCGTCTTCAGCCACCCCGGGGAAAAATTCTTGATAGGACAGGCCGTCTCTTGGCAGGGGTAAAGCCTTGCTTTAATGTATGTCTTGTCAGGGAGGATGTAGGGGACATGGAAGCTCTTCTGGCCAAACTTTCTCCCTTACTGGGGGAGACGGAGGCTGAGATTCGGACCCGTCTCGGTTCAGAGCATAAAGGACCAAAATACGTACCCATAGTAATTAAGAGGGGGGCTGAATGGGAGACCCTTTCCAGGATTGAGTCCCGGCTCTTTAGCTTGCCGGGCGTGTTTATTGAGGTGACTCCCGCCAGGAAATATCCCTATGGTAGTATTGCCCCCCATTTGCTCGGTTATCTCGGAGAAATCAGCCGGGAAGATATTGTAAAAAAACGTTATAAAGGCGCGCGTTCGGGTGATCTGATAGGGAAATGCGGGATTGAGGAAAGGTTTGAAAATGATCTGGCAGGGATAAAGGGCCAACGCAGGTTAGAAGTGGATGCCGGGGGACGCCTGGTAAGAGTGATAGACGAGAAACCACCTGTTCCCGGGNGCCAGGAAATATCCCTATGGTAGTATTGCCCCCCATTTGCTCGGTTATCTCGGAGAAATCAGCCGGGAAGATATTGTAAAAAAACGTTATAAAGGCGCGCGTTCGGGTGATCTGATAGGGAAATGCGGGATTGAGGAAAGGTTTGAAAATGATCTGGCAGGGATAAAGGGCCAACGCAGGTTAGAAGTGGATGCCGGAGGACGCCTGGTAAGAGTGATAGACGAGAAACCACCTGTTCCCGGGAAAGATCTGTATCTTTCCATTGATTTGGATCTTCAGCAGGTCTCGGAGGAGGCCATGAAGGGATATGTCGGAGCCCTTGTTGCCCTGGACCCTCAGACCGGGCGGATACTTGCCTTAGTGAGCAGTCCTGCTTTCGATGCGGATGCATTTGCCACGGGCATTAATAATGAGGAATGGAAGGCATTGAATGATCCTGTTTCAAGGCCTTTGCAAAACAAGGCCCTTCAGGGCAGATATGCTCCTGCTTCGACTTTCAAGATTGTGATGGCTGCAGCGGCTTTACAGGAGGGGATAGTTACAAAAAATACGTTGTTCAAATGTACGAGCCGATTCCGTTTAGGCAGAAGCGTCTTCAGGTGTTGGGATTGGCGTGGACATGGGCAGACCAATTTGTATAAGGCTCTGGTTGAGTCCTGCGATATCTATTTCTATCAGGTCGGTCTTAAGCTTGGGATTGAGAAAATAGAAAAATACGCCAAGGCCTTTGGGCTGGGATCAAAGACAGGGATCGATCTTCCCAATGAAAGCAGAGGATTTATTGCTACGCCGGACTGGAAGCTCGGAAGATATCATGAGCCGTGGCAGGAAGGAGAGACCCTCATCACAGCCATAGGCCAGGGTTTTACTCTTGCAACTCCTCTGCAGATGGCCTGTCTGATAGCTGCCGTAGCCAATGGCGGCACCTTATATAGCCCGGTTTACCTGGAGAAAATGACAGGACCGGATGGCCACATAGTCACATCCTTTGAGAGTGATCCAAAGGATAAATTGCCGATTTCTGAATCAAATCTAAGGATAATCAGGAGGGCCTTGCTGGGGGTGGTAGAGGATAAAAAGGGTACGGGAAAACAATGCAAATTGCCTGATGTCCATGTGGCAGGCAAGACCGGTACCACGCAGGTGGTAGGACAGGCTGAACGTCGGCAGCATGAAAAACTAGATTGGAAACACAGAGATCACGCCTGGTTTGTGGCCTACGCTCCGGCAGAGAAGCCAGAGCTGGCGGTAGCAGTATTGTGCGAGCATGCCGGACATGGCGGCTCTGTTGCAGCACCTATTGCCCGTAAGGTTTTCGAGACGTGGTTTCAAATTCAATCTCCTCGGCCTGTACTAAGGCCCCACAAGACTGCTTTCAATGTAAACAATATAGATGACCATGTTTGATAGGCGATCTCTGGAACATTTTGACTGGTGGCTCTTTCTAGCTGTTCTGCTGCTCATGGCTATAGGTTTTGTCAACTTGAACAGCGGCAGTGCAGCTACCGACTATCCCTTTCAATGGAAACAACTTCAGTGGTACATAGCAGGCACCGTTTTGATGTTGAGTCTGGTAGTCTTTTTTGATTATCGTCTTCTTACGGTCTATTCTGTACACATTTACTTGATTATGGTTTTTATGCTTATACTGGTAGTTTTTATAGGTAAGACTGTAGGTGGATCACAGCGCTGGCTCTCTTTGGGGTTTATGAATATTCAGCCCTCCGAACTGGCCAAGCTCGCCACGGTTATTATTCTGAGTAGTTATTTTTACTATGACGACAGACCACAGTATGGTCTAATAGATTTATGGCGGCCTGTCCTTTTGATGCTTGTTCCAATTTTTCTGATTTATCACCAGCCGGATTTAGGGACAGCGCTGTTTCTGGTGCTGATTTTTGCTTCTTTAGTGTATATGGCTCGTCTCCATTGGACGTCCTTCCTGCTGCTGCTGGGCTCAGCAATTGCCGCTTTTCCTGTTGTATGGGAGTTTCTAAAGCCCTATCAAAGGAACAGAATTATAAATTTTTTTTCCCCGGAGAGGGATCCACTCGGTGCAGGATATCACATATCACAATCGAAAATTGCCATTGGTTCAGGACAGATCCTGGGCAAAGGTTACATGAAAGGGAGCCAGGCCCACCTCAACTTTCTGCCGGAGGTCCACACTGATTTTGCCTTTTCTATCTGGGCTGAGGAATGGGGTTGGGTGGGAGCTGTAATTCTACTGGGGATATTTTTCCTTATGCTATACCGTGGATTTTTGATAGCATCACAATCCAGGGAACGTTTCGGGGCCTTTTTGGCCTTTGGGATAACAGCCATGCTTTTCTGGCAGGTAGTGATAAACATAGGCATGGTCATGGGACTTATGCCTGTGGTAGGTATTCCTTTGCCACTTGTCAGCTATGGCGGCTCCTCGGTGTTTACTACGCTTATAGGTGTAGGGCTGTTGCTCAATGTAAGATCAAGGCGCTTCATGTTTCAGAAAGGGACAAGGACCCGGTAAGGGATTTCAATCAGATCTGTATTTCTGCCATTGTTTCAGGACGTTTCGCACATACCTCCTGGTCTCAGGGTAAGGCGGGATTCCTTTGTATCTTTCGACTTTTCCCGGCCCTGCGTTATAAGCTGCCAGAGCCAGGACCAAATTGCCTCTGAATCGTTCAATCAACCGGCTGAGGTACTTGGTGCCGCCCAGGATGTTTGCCTTGGGATCAAAGGGATTTGACACTGCCAGATTTGAGGATGTCTCAGGCATCAACTGCATGAGCCCAATGGCACCCTTTGAGGAACGGGCATCCGGAATCCCTCCTGACTCTATTTGTATTATTGCCCTGATCAAATCATGATCCAGACCATAGCGTGTGGCAGCCTCGGATATAATTTTCTCAAATTCCGAGTAATTCCTTGAAACATGTGGGGAAATATGTCTGGATCGGCTTTCCAAACCATAACGCGGATCTGTAGGCACGTTACTGAAGTGCCATGCACCGCGCTCATCCACAAAGGAATATATACTGCCCGCGCTACTCACTCCTAAGTTGCAGAGAACAAGGAGTACACAAATCACAAACAGTTGAATTCCTGAGACTGACCATCTAAGGTGTATTGTCTGCATTAAACATTATTTCGGCACTTTTTCCCAATCAGTTAAAAATTTTTCAAGGCCTATGTCGGTCAATGGGTGATGGGCTAGCTGTGCTATTACTTTGTAGGGAATAGTTGCTATGTCGGCACCAATTTTTGCAGCCTCCAATACATGTATGGGGTGTCTAATGCTTGCTACTATAATTTCTGTGTCAAAGGCGTAATTGTCGAAAATCTGAATAATATCCTCTACCAGGTTCATGCCTTCATGGGAGATATCATCAAGCCTTCCAATAAAAGGGCTGACATAGCTTGCTCCGGCCTTTGCTGTCAGTAACGCCTGAAGCGGAGAGAATACTAAGGTTACGTTGGTTTTTATACCCTCACCTGCCAGTTTTTTCGTGGCCCTTAAACCATCGGTGGTCATGGGAATTTTGACAACGACATTAGAAGCGATTTCAGCCAGTTTTCCGGCTTCCTTCACCATGCCGTCAACGTCTGTGCTAATCACCTCAGCACTCACAGGGCCATCAACAATACTGCATATTTCTCTAATCCTGTCTTCAAAGGCGCAATTCTCTTTGGCTATAAGAGAAGGGTTTGTGGTCACTCCATCTGCCAGTCCCAGATCTGCTGCTTTGCGAATTTCGTCCAAATTGGCAGTATCAATAAAGAATTTCATTTTTTATAACTCCTTTTCGTCCCTTTTCTTTAATAATAACGAGCCACTTGCAAAACTCAAGGATTTGTTCGATGGCAGGGCAGGGGGATTGGTGNCTGCCAGTCCCAGATCTGCTGCTTTGCGAATTTCGTCCAAATTGGCAGTATCAATAAAGAATTTCATTTTTTATAACTCCTTTTCGTCCCTTTTCTTTAATAATAACGAGCCGTTTGCAAAACTCAAGATATTGTTCGATGGCAGGGCAGGGGGATTGGTGATTGAAAATTGAAGAATTGAAGAATTGCAGGATTGAAGGATGTAGGAATTGAAGGTATTTTGAAGAATTGAGGAATTGCGAATTGTAGGATTGAGGGATTGAAGGTATTGTTTTGATTTAGTTCCTCAATTCTTCAATCGTCAATTCATAATAGGAGGTTTACACATGCCTTGGGTAAGACAAGAGGACTGTACTGGTTGCGGTGATTGTATTGAGGAATGCCCTGTTGACGCTATCTCAATGATAGACGAAAAGGCGGATATTGATATGGAGGAGTGTATACGCTGTGCCATATGTCATGATATCTGTCCGGAAGAGGCCATAAGGCATGATAGTGAAATGGTGCCGGTTGAGATAGAAGCAAACGTAATAAGAACTAAAAAGTCTATGAAGGCATGCGCGAGCCATTTCGGTAATCCCGAAGAAGCTCAAAAGTGTCTCAAGAGATGGATAAAACATTATAATAGAGAAAAGACAATCGCTGAAAAAACCATGGCAGAGATTCAATCACTTCAAGAAACATCTTAGGGGACTGAACCGTGCGATTCCGCCCTTAATGGAATTCTCTGTTTTCGATGGATAAGCTTTTGTAATTTATTGGGTCCTTAACATAACTTTCAAAGTCTTTTTCATAAAGAAACTGGGAAATCATTTCATCGACCTTACCTGCGGTATCAACTCGATAAACTCCGCTTTGGTCCGGCCCAACGCTTTTTTTTGCGTTTTCAACAATGGTTTTAAGGGATTCAGGGGTTATTTTTACGTTAACTCGAACAGTAATAGTGTTTTTCAATTCAGCCATATGATTACCTCTCCTTTTTGAAAATGACGACTATACCAATCTTTCTATGATGTCAACGTATTCTGCCAAACACAAGGCTTTGTCCTCAGGTATTCCCGATACTTGGATAAAATCCTTCCGATCCTGGGAGTTGAGTCTTTCAGTTGAAAATGCAAGTTGGCGTTGAAATCCTTTTGTCCCCGCGATCCATCAGGTTTTCACTGAATCCAAATTCAGTTATCTTTATGGTATGGCCTTAAAAATCCTTGGCAAAGAATTGGTATTGTGCTACATGAAAGATCCAATTGTTGTATTTTTTAGATTAGGGTAATTATTTCAAAAAATGTATGAATTATTTTTATTAAATGCGTATTATTTTGGAATTCCCCAAAATTCCCCAATAGTTTTTTAATTTACCGAAAATTTTTAAGGAGGATGTTAGAATGGCTGTTTATGTATTTGGACACAAGAGCCCGGACACAGATGCTGTAACCGCTGCTATCGCTCTNATGGCTGTTTATGTATTTGGACACAAGAGCCCGGACACAGATGCTGTAACCGCTGCCATCGCTTGGGCGGAGCTGCAGAAGATGCTGGGAGTTGATGCTGTACCATGCAGGCAGGGAGAACTCAATCCTGAGACAGAACTGATACTCAATAAGTTTGGTTTTGATGTCCCTGAACTGCGTACGGATGTAGCAGGCGAAAAGTTTATGCTTGTCGATCACAGCGATCTCAAGCAGGCCCCGGACAACTGCGACAAAGGGGAGTTGCTGGCAATTATTGATCATCATAAGATCGGAGATATTACCACTCCCAATCCTATTTTTGCATGTGTCATGCCGGTCGGGTGTACAGGCACTGTTCTCCGTATCCTTTACAAGGACGTTTACAAAAAGGAGATCCCGCCAAATATAGCCGGTATCATGATGTCGGCAATCCTCAGTGATACAGTACTCTTCAAGTCTGTAACCTGTACTCCTGAAGACAAAGAGGCCGTTGCGGACCTTGCCAAGATAGCCGGCATTGATGATCCAATGGCCTGGGGCATGGAGATGGCCAAGGCCAAGAGCGCGGTGGAAGGTGTGCCCGCAAGGGATCTGGTCTTCCGTGACTACAAAGACTTCGATATGGCCGGCAATAATGTGGGAATTGGCCAGCTTGAGCTGGTGTCGCTGGATCTGGTGGCCGACATGAGAGACGATCTCTATGCAGAGATTGAGAAGGTCAAGGCCGAAGGAAACCGTCACAGCGTCTTCCTCATGCTTACTGATATCATGGAGGAAGCCACGGATCTCATGGTTGTTTCAGATGATCCCGGTGTTGTTGAAAAGGCCTTTGGCAAGGCACTCGAAGGCCGGACCGTCTGGCTCCCCGGTGTAATGAGCCGGAAAAAGCAGATGGTTCCCAATCTGGAAAAGGCCTTTGCCTCATAATTTCCGGAAATATTGATCCTTGCGGCCGGGGTATGTCCCCGGCCTTTTTTTTGGGGTGCTTTGCGGAAAAATGTTGAATTTTGAGTTTTAAATTAAATAGGACGCAGATTTTCGCAGATATACACAGATAATATTATTATTCATAAATTTGAAAATCTTGATAATCTGTGTTCATCTGTGTCCAAAAAAAGCAGAAATAAAGGTTTTGGAGGAATCTAGATGAGGCAGGACCTGAAAGAGCGTTTTATTGACGGGCAGTTTAAATTCATGGATGAGGATTTTGAGGGCTGCATTGCCGTCTTTACAGAGGTGTTGGAGGCAGACCCTCAGTGCGCCAAGGTGTATCAGGCAAGGGCCATAGCATGTCTGAGGTTAAATGATACTGATGCGGCAATTAAGGACATTGACGCTGCAATAAAGTGCGAACCGGAAAATGCCCGCCTTTACTATCATAAAGGGAGCATTCTATTCAAGGCGGAGGTTTGGGATGAAGCACTGAAGTGCCTGACACAGGCAATCGACCTTGCTCCTGAATATGCCCCTGCTTACGCACTGAGAAGTGAGGTCTATGAACGCCTGGGTGATAAAGACGCAGCGGGTTTGGACATAAATAACGCCATGGTACTCAGGAAAGAATCGACAAGTGTCGTAGATTGGTAGCTTTAATAGTGCCACTTGAGTCCCAGGTAGGCTTCAAAGGGAGCGGCCTCTATTGGCCTATATGTGCCGGGTACCTTGTAATGCTTGTTGAACACGTTCTTCAGCGCCAATTGTATATCAAGGTTCTGGAATAAGACATCGCGTGCCGTAACGGTTGTATCGAAAATCCAGCTAGGACCAGTGGAGTCATGCCAATCCCCTTTTTTATAATAACAAGTCCTTGAATCCGCATATTGCAGGCGGACAGAGAAATCCAATCGATCCAAAGGATCCCATAAGAGTCCAACATTGAACAGGTTTTTTGGCCCGGTGTCAAAAGGTGTTTCCCAAGAGGCATAGACTATCGGCTCCTTTGTTCCGTCTGACAGAATCCACGCATACAACTCATAGGCCTCATCATCCCCATCCTGGGATAACAAGGTTGCATTGGCCCAAAACCGTAGGCTGTGGGATATCTGCCACGAGATATCGAGTTCTCCTCCATAGATGTCTTGAGACCCAGGTTTTGAAAAAACTCCATAGGGTTCTTCCTGGATATGATGACGTATTTCATTCCAAAAAGCTGTGGCTGAAAAGGAAAATGACGCTGAAGGATGCCACGTAAAGTTCATGCTGAGATTTTGTATTCGTTCCGGGTCAAGGTCTTTCAGGCCTACAAGTTCCTGATTATATGGGGTCCGATAGGCGGTGCCATAGAGTAGCTTCAGATACCATGAAGGCCTTGGGAACCAACTGATTCCCATATTATGGCTTATTGTTTGATTATACTGGCTGTGGTCGTCCAGTCTGAGGCCCATCCAGGCATCAAAATGGCTCCAGTGATGCCGGACCTGGCCAAAAACAGACCAAAGCGAAGTATTGAAATCCTCTTCTTCAGGGTCATGCGGTGGAAAGAAGATATTCTCAGGATTAACGTAGTCAGGAAGGTAGTCCCTATTAACTACGGCATCGGTAATTTTATTGTATCTGCATGAGAGCCCAGCGGTAAAAAGGCCCTTAGTATCCCATAGCTCCCTGTCATACAGGATTTCTCCGTATTTTATATAGCTCTTTGTGTTCCAGGATAAGTCTATTTCTTCTCCCTTGTAGTCCAGTTCGTTGTAATAGGCATTTAGTCTCAGATCTGAACGATCCATAGGCCATTCCATCTCGAGACGCACAAACCTGAATGGCGACTCCCGTTTCCCGGCCCAGCTAAGATCCGTCTCGGGTTCCCCCAAGAGGACATAATTTCGCTCTGCATCAGACCACCTGCCTGATATGTGGAGCCAGTCCTGCCAGGAAAAGTTCAGTACAGCCTCCACGTATTTGGAATCATCCACCCCTGAATGTCCATACCGCTCGCTGGGGGGAACAGGGGTGGAATCGTCTCCTTTAATTTTTACTATATTATACTTGTCCTGCCTGGGCTTGAGCCTTGTTGCGCTGATTGACAGAAATGCCTCCCAGAGCCCTGCATTTCTCCCCCAATTGATATTGAAATCTGCTTCGTGGTCTGGAGTCCCCCCGCGCAGATTTAATTCCACTCCATCAACATCTCTGCCCCGTTTGGGGACTATATTAACTATTCCTGCAAAGGCATCCGGACCCCACAGAACCGAACCAGGCCCTCGTATTACCTCTATACGTTCTATAGGGCCTAAGGAAAGCTCTTCGTCCAAGGGATTGACGGTTTTTGTATTGTCTGATGTTAAGGGGACCGAGTCGTAAAGAAAAAGGATACTATTTGATATCCCCCTGAGATAGGGCTGGGTACCCCATTCCTTGGGCGACATATAAAATCCCGGCAGCATGGACAACGCCTCTCCAAGGGTTCGGACCCCATTACGCTCAAGGTCTTCCTTTGTGATTACCTGGGCCACTGCAGGTGCCTGTTCTGCAGGCTCCGCCCTCCTTGATGCAATGGTAAGCACTGACAGGTCTTCGCCTACAAAG
>NKAJ01000087.1_pt1 | contig 18483 bp, 21 predicted proteins | sample 1556001 | NCBI WGS metagenome assembly NKAJ01 (sample SAMN06204642, study PRJNA360343) | marine sediment metagenome | isolation source: Jiulong cold seep at northern South China Sea | place: China: South China Sea, Jiulong cold seep | collected 2013-06 | reverse complement strand
CATGACTGCATCCACTGCCGATATAACACCGCCTGCGGCTAGCAATGCAACCTCATACGAACGGTTGTTGGTAGGTGTATCGCCGTCCAGGGCTTTCTCTTTCGATGAAAAATCCTTAACCGTGCGTATATGTTCAGACGTATGGACAAGCTGTATCTGGCCAGTGGAAGCAGCTATAGGTTTTACAGGATAGAGCATATCAATTAGGTCTGCATCTTCCAGACCCTTCATTATAGCCCTCAACCGTCCGGCATTCTCTGGATGCATGCCTGTATCATGCTCCAGGTAATCCTCAGAATATACAAAACCCACCTGCATAATAGTAATAACACCAGGATATGTTAAAAAGATTAGTAGCTCAAAGTCGTGTCAGGTCTATGAAACCTGCCAGGTTAACCACACCGATTGCGCCGACAACCTCTCCGTTGTTGTCTTTGATAGGGGAAACTACAACCGGAACATCCTTATAAGGACCTTCATCTGCAAAACCATGTATGATCGTGCCTTCCTCAATTGCCCTTTCCAGATAAATCCCTGAATAATCATAATCAAGAACAGCATTATTTTCAATCCGGATGCCTTTTTTGTTCTTGCTTCTCATAGTAACAGGCAATCCTACTGCAGAAAATATGGCCATAGCTATTGGTTCTAACTCTTGTGCCGTAGAATCCTTGGTAATTGCTATTCCANATCCCTGAATAATCATAATCAAGAACAGCATTATTTTCAATCCGGATGCCTTTTTTGTTCTTGCTTCTCATAGTAACAGGCAATCCTACTGCAGAAAATATGGCCATAGCTATTGGTTCTAACTCTTGTGCCGTAGAATCCTTGGTAATTGCTATTCCAACCATATTAACACCAAATCTCAAATGAAATATAATATACTTAAATGCTCCGAATCTTCCACGCATTTTTTAAAGGTCAATATTACAACCAGCACCCTGTCCGATTCCCTCATCCACNTGGTTCTAACTCTTGTGCCGTAGAATCCTTGGTAATTGCTATTCCAACCATATTAACACCAAATCTCAAATGAAATATAATATACTTAAATGCTCCGAATCATCCACGCATTTTTTAAAGGTCCATATTACAACCAGCACCCTGTCCGATTCCCTCATCCACCCTTACATGCAAGTCAGTAATATTATCCGCTGATCCATTACCTTTTATTCCTGCTGATATCTCTTTTATGAAATACTTACACAGGTCTTCAGCACTTACCGAATTTATGGGCAGCAGCAGTACATCATCCTCGGGCAGTACATAATGCTTGCAGCTTTTTAGAATCTCCACAGTATAGTGCCCCTGCTCTTCAGTTATCTTCAGCCTGGGGTCGTTTTCAGCTACCAGTATCCTATGGTCAAGCCTGTCACAGATATTCTTGACAATATCTTTGAGTTCTATGAAATCTATTATGAACTCTCCTGCCTGGGTACCTTCCACGCGTACGCTAACAGCATAAGTATGACCGTGCAGCCGGCCGCATTTTGGATGGTCTGGTATAAAATGGCTGGCAGAAAATCTGAGTTTTGCCATCCAGCCATCAAGTTCAATAAACAATTTCGTATCACCTGGGAGAGGTTTAAGGGTTTCCATAACAATAAACTCTTTGTATGGCCCGAAACCAGAAAGACTATTTTTACCACAAAGCAAAGAATGCGGGGTACCGTTCCAGAGCCTCGTATAAGCTGGACCAGATCAATACAAAGCACAACGTCATCAAACCTGGTGATTCGGTAGTTGACCTGGGCGCCGCTCCCGGGGGCTGGCTGCAGATGGCGAAAGAGCTTTCGGGCGGACGTGTGGTGGGTGTGGATTTGCAGAAGATAAAGCCCATTGAAGATGTGGAGACCATTAAAGGGGACATTACTCGTGACACTACCCTGAAAAAAATCGAGGAAATTATAGGTGAACACGGAGCCGATGTAGTGATATGCGATGCGGCGCCAAACCTGACCGGCAGTTGGGAGCTTGACCATGGCCGCTCTATTGGCCTTAGTGAATCTGCATTAGCTATTGCAAAAAAATTACTGAAACCAGGAGGTAACTTTGTAGTCAAGGTGTTCCAGGGTGATATGTTCAAAGATTTCCTGGATGAAGCGAAAGAGAATTTCGTGTATTTACGTTCATTTACACCAAGAGCTTCACGCAAAGAAAGCGCTGAGATATATGTGGTGGGAAAGAAATTCCTGTCAACCTTGATTAAGAAGGGCCAGGAATATGATGTGGAGATTCTGGAAATAGGTGACCAAAGGGATGGCATTGCCAGGGTCGGAGATTTTGTGGTGTTTGTGCCAAATACGAAAGTAGGACAGCACGTGAGGGTACAGATAACTGATGTGAAGCCGAAATTTGCTTTTGCAAACNTATGATGTGGAGATTCTGGAAATAGGTGACCAAAGGGATGGCATTGCCAGGGTCGGAGATTTTGTGGTGTTTGTGCCAAATACGAAGGTGGGACAACACGTGAGGGTACAGATAACTGATGTGAAGCCGAAATTTGCTTTTGCAAATATTATAGAATAAAATGAAATGAAAATTATATCACAATTATCATGATTATGGCAAAAGTTTAATTTACTATTAAGTACAATGTTAAATTACATGTCACTTCCTACATTTTGCCCAAAAACAGATTTAGGTTCATGTATCGGTGATAAATGCCCTATGTATGTCATGGACTGGCGGTCCAAAGATGAATACTGTAATGTGGGATATTATCCAGACAATGAACGCAATTCCCTGGGCGAACCAGTAGTAGATAATTATGCATCTGGCATTGAAGAAAATCCAACAAAAAAAAGTGATGCTCATAGCCGATTAGACCTGAATTCAAAGTTGGAAGGATTGCAGGAATGTGACGAAATAACTGTTGGGCCAGAGATTGAAGTCGCTAAACCAAAGAATAAGGTACGTAAGACAATGAACCTTATGGACTTGGGTGACTTATCAGAGGATTATGAAGCTCAGTTTTGGGCTTGATACTATTACTATATTTTTATAATTTTACTATTTCATTGCCATCGATACCAATTCTGCCAGGTCAAGCACATTAATCCCGGTATCTGACAGGTTCCTGAAACACAAAGGGCACGACGTAACCGCATAGTCAACACCGTCAGGAATATTATTTTTCAGTTCTTCCGCAATTGAACCAGACAGTTCCGGATAACCCATCCTGACACCACCTCCGCCACCGCAGCAACTGGCATTCTCCTTTGAAGCTTTCATCTCCACAAGAGTGCAGATCTTTTCAATAACCTTTCTGGGAGCATCATATATCCCATACGTCCTGCCCAGGTGACACGGGTCATGATAGGTTACCGAAATGTCAAGTTGACTCAGAGATAGCTCATCAAGCCTGTCAGCCAAAAACTCTGAAATGTGCAATACATCAAAGCCCTGGTATTGTTCCATGAACATCGAATAACAGCCGGCACAACCAACAATTATGGTATGTGCACCTGCTTCCTTGAACTGCCGGGAATTATGTTCAATCAGTTCAGATACGTCCAGTCCCATCCTGAACAGTGGTGAACCACAGCACTTTTCGTCCTCAAGCAATCCGACCCCAAACTTTTCCAGAATCCTATATGTCGCCGTTGCAGTGGATTGGTATCTGTATGATGCCAGGCAGCCTGCAAAATATACATATCCGGATTTCCCGGGAACCTGATGAGCGGTTATCCATGCCGTCCTTGCTGATTTATCACCCAGCGAGTTGCCAGTGTTTTTGATACGCTCCTGCATTTCCANCTCAAGCAATCCGACCCCGAACTTTTCCAGAATCCTATATGTCGCCGTTGCAGTGGATTGGTATCTGTATGATGCCAGGCAGCCTGCAAAATATACATATCCGGATTTCCCGTGAACCTGATGAGCGGTTATCCATGCCGTCCTAGCTGATTCATCGCCCAACGAGTTGCCAGTGTTTCTGATACGCTCCTGCATTTCCAACTGATGAGGAGTTACATGCCCCAAACCTACCAGTTTACGCCGGGCGGCCCGGGTCACTTGTTGGGGGTCTGCACCTGATGGGCATTCAGTAACACACTGATGGCAGGTAGTGCATGTCATTATACTCTTTACCATTCCAGCTGATGGTTCAAGCCCTGAAGCCATTCCCATTGCCATCTGCATCCTGCCCCTGGCCCCGGCAAATTCCCAGACCTGTACCTGCTGGACCNTTTTTGATACGCTCCTGCATTTCCAATTGATGAGGAGTTGCATGCCCTAAACCCACCAGTTTACGCCGTGCTGCCTGGGTCACTTGTTGGGGGTCTGCACCTGATGGGCATTCAGTAACACACTGATGGCAGGTAGTGCATGTCATTATACTCTTTACCATTCCAGCTGATGGTTCAAGCCCTGAAGCCATTCCCATTGCCATCTGCATCCTGCCCCTGGCCCCGGCAAATTCCCAGCCCTGTACCTGCTGGACCGGGCATACCGTACGACAGCGGCCGCACCTTACGCATTTTACAATTTCGGGCAGGTATTCCTTCATTCCAGACCCACCTTCAGGGGATTCATAATATTATGAGGGTCAAGTGCCTTTTTTATGGAGACCATAACTTCCATTGCACCACCGTGCTCCTGGTTCATGTATATCCCGCGGGCACTGCCTATACCATGCTCTCCTGATACAGTCCCATTTAGCCGCAGAGCCGCAAGATGGATTTCGTCGGCCGTCTTTTCCAGCACTTCCCACTGCTCCTCATCAAGTGTATCAATAGCCATACCCGTATGCAGGTTACCGTCCCCTGCATGGCCGTATGTCATTATATTGAGACCGTGCCTGTCTGAAATGTTACGTATCTCCCTGAGCATTTCTGGAATTGCGGATAGGGGGACTGCTATATCTTCACCGATATAGACCCTGGTCTTACCTGGATTCAGCCGTGTAACCGCCGCGCCTGCCAGGCGGCGGGCAGCCCATAATTCCTTCATCTCTGGCTCGGAATATGCGATGGTAACATCAAAAGCTCCAAGTTCCCGGCAGCAGTTAGCCACCCGGGCCGCGCCGGATTCAACACTACACGGGGCGCCGTCCACTTCAATAAGCAACATGGCTTCACAATCAGGGATATTCAGGTTGGCATCATACGTATTGACAGCCTTGATGGTGGTACTATCCATCAGTTCGCATGCAGATGGCACGATGCCTTTTTCCATAATGGCCGACACAGTCCTGCCGGCGGCTTCCAGTTCATTGAAATGGGCCAGCACTGCCGCCCGGGCTTCAGGTAGCGGGTGTATCTTCAACCTGGCCCTGGTGATGATACCCAGCGTGCCTTCCGAACCTACCATCAATGCGGTGAGGTCATACCCGGACGCGGATTTCATGACCCTGCCGCCGGTCCAGATGATTGCCCCGTCCGGCATAACCACTTCAAGGTCCAGTACATAATCAGTGACTGTGCCGTATTTTACTGAGCGCATACCGCTGCCCCTGTTAGCTATCAGTCCACCCAGGGTGCACATCTCGCTGCTGCCCGGGTCAGGTGGGAAAAAGAAACCATGGGGTTCAATTGCACGGTTCAGGTCCGCGTGGATGAGTCCCGGCTCCACCAGTACCTGCAGGTTCCGGATATCAATATCAAGTATCCTGTTCATCCGGCTCATATCCAGCACGATGCCGCCACACAGTGGTACTGCTCCGCCCGCCAGGCCGGTGCCTGCACCCCTTGCAACGATGGGTATGTGGTGCTTTTGGGCCAGTTTAACTATTTCTGATACTTCAGCTGTGGTACAGGGCATGACCACATAATCCGGGGTGCCCTTAATGTACGAAGCGTCAGAGGAATAGCAATACAACTCTGCCGGGTCATTGGAGATGCGGGATGGGGTGACAATGTTTTGGAGTTTTGCGAGGATATCCATCTGTACTTAGATGGTTTACTATGATAATTAATTAATTCCTTTGGTTCATATAATTCAGGGAAAAAAATCACGGTTGGTTTTCGTGCATAGATTCTGTGCATATTTCTTTATTTTATGCATATCCTGTCACAGTGCCCATCAAGACGACATTCCAATATTAATAAGTGCAGTAAGACCATCACTAATAACAGAGGTTTACTCATGACAATGCTCTCAAAACAGGAACTAACGGCAGCAATGAACACCCAGCCACCACTGGTGGAACAAATGATAGACCCAGATGTACAGACCCAGCCCAACGGTCTTGAGCTGACCCTGCAAAGTGTCCATAGTCTGCAAGGCCCGGGGTCAGTTGCTTTTGATAACAGTGAACGTATCCTGCCCGGTACCACCATTCTTGATTTTGATACAAAAGGGTGGCTTCACCTCGGACCGGGCATCTACAAGGTCATCTATAACGAAGTTGTAAACATTCCCGAAGGACTGGCTGCCATTGCCAGGGCACGTTCCAGTCTGCTACGATGCGGTGTAGCCCTGGAAACCGCTGTGTGGGATGCAGGATATAGCGGGCGCAGTGAGAGCTTANTTCACCTCGGACCGGGCATCTACAAGGTCATCTATAACGAAGTTGTAAACATTCCCGAAGGACTGGCTGCCATTGCCAGGGCACGTTCCAGTCTGCTACGATGCGGTGTAGCCCTGGAAACCGCTGTGTGGGATGCAGGATATAGCGGGCGCAGCGAGAGCTTGCTTGTGGTGCACAACCCCGATGGTTTCAGGTTAAAGCGTAATGCCAGGGTGGTGCAGCTGATATTTTTCAAACTCAGCAGTGATGTAAGCGAAGGTTATAGCGGCATTTACCAGAATGAGAATAAATGATACAAAAAATGGACAAAAGAGAAATGAGGTCAAAAGAAGAAGTCTGGTTAAGATCTTCTTCTGATGACCAATCCTGCTGTTAACAATACCATTAAACNTGCACAACCCCGATGGTTTCAGGTTAAAGCGTAATGCCAGGGTGGTACAGCTTATCTTTTTCAAACTCAGCAGTGATGTAAGCGAAGGCTATAGCGGCATTTACCAGAATGAGAATAAATGATACAAAAAAATGGACAAAAGAGAAATAAGGTCATAAGAAGAGGTCTGGTTAAGACCTTCTTCTGATGACCAATCCTGCTGTTAACAGTACCATTAAACTGAACAATATACCTACGGCAGGTGTCCCGTAATCAGGAATATCCCGCGGGGCGCCATTTGCTGCAGTCCGGGAGTTTGCCGGTACTTCGGTCTTGATAATATAAGCATTTCCACCAGTCCCGTAAGACTTGGTCTGTCCTGCCAGTATAAAACCTCCATCCGAATCCTGGGCAATTGAATAACCGTAATCGTCATTCTCTCCGCCATAGACCTGGCTCCACTGCTCGTTTCCATCCCGGTCCAGCTTAAGGAGATACACGTCATTGGCTCCATATGTGTACTGGTTGGTCCTACCGACAACGATGTAGCCGCCGTCATTGGTCTTTTGGATAGACTGGGCCTCTTCGATTGTATCACCTGATCCATAGAATTTCTCCCAGACCTTTTTACCGTCCAGGTCAAGCTTGACCACATATACATCAGAATTAGATAATACACTGTTTGATTTTGAATGACCGGCAACAACATACCCGTCCCTGTGCTGGACTAATGAAAATGCCTGGTCGTCATTGTTGCCCCCAAAATCAGATGACCATTTTATATTGCCACTGGAATCCGTTTTAACGACATACATATCATAACTGCCATCCCCGTTAGACCGGGTATATCCAGCAAAGATGTATCCATTATCTGATGTCTGCTGGATGTCATAAGCGCCATCCTCCAGCCCTCCACCAATGCTCTTGACCCATTCCTTGTTACCGCTGGAATCGAGTTTGATAATATATGCATTGCCGTCAAGTATGTTCAACCATGATTGTCCAGCCGCCATATAACCGCCATCAGAGGTCTGGATAATGGCCTCACATATATCGGTCTGACTGCTGCCATACAATTTCTCCCACTGAATATTTCCGGAAGAATCCAGTTTAATTATATAGTAGTCCACTACTCCTACATTGAAGGAACGTGTACCTCCTCCCACAATATAACCGCCATCAGAGGTCTGTCGAATGGACCTGGCATAGTCTACTTTCGCACCTCCGTAGTTATGCTCCCATTCCACATCCCCGGATGCGCTGAACTTTACCACATATACATCTTCAGTGTTACTCATACCTCTAGTCATACCGGCGGCAGCATACCCGCCATCTGAGGTCTGTATCACGTCATAAAAAATCTCTTCCCGATTACCGCCCAGATCTATGGCCCAGTCAGCCCTGGGTGCTGTATCCGCAGAAACAGCCAACGGTGTGAGTAATAAAAGTGCAAAAATAAAAGCACCAATCGTTTTACATCTCATAAAGTTTTTCACCAATATATGGTTTATACGAACCACTATTAATAATCTTTCACAGCACGACCTGAAATTACTTCAAACGCTTTACAATCCGCTGTTTCTTATCAATAGCTATCCGGGCTGCTTCATCAATCCTGTCACACATTGCTTTGAAGTCCAATGGCTCAGCCTCACCCACCAGTTTTTTTATGGGAGTATATGCAGATTCCCTGAACCTTGGAGAAAAGTCAATGGTCTTGCCGTTAATCTCAAGTTTTGCACCACTGCCATGCCCAACCCTGCCGATCATATCAGCCGCAATACCTTTTGAGCCGAGTACGGACAAGATATCTTCAGCGGCATAAGCAGGCGCGATTATCAATAATGCATCAAGAGATACGCCCAGGTAATCAATCTCAAGTTCTTCCAGCATTGACAAAACCAAAGGATTCACAAGTGGCCGGATACGCTCTTCCTGGAATACCAATTCAACACCTGCGGTCCTTGATATCTCCTTGGCATCGCCACGCACACCACCGTTTGTTACATCGGTCATAGCATGGATGTGCTCCAGCAGTCCTGCACCCATAATAGCTTCACAGGCGTCTATGAATTTGATATTGATGGTCTCATCGACAATGTCATGTTTACCATAATAGAGAGCCGTAGTGGAGATAGTGCCTCCACCCGCCCCTTCGGTCATAATTATAACATCACCTGGTTCAGCCAGTATCCTTGCAGAGACGGTCTGGGTGATACCAACTGCACCCACGCAACCAGTCATACGCTCACCAATGACCATATCCCCACCAATACGCAGGGTACTACCCGTTATAAGGGGTACACCAGTCAGTTCGGCAACTGTGGTGATGCCTGCAATATGATCGAATATCTTGGCCACGTCCCCGTCATCGGCAACATGGATGTCGGATAGCATGGCCAGTGGCCTGGCCCCCATTGCATAGATATCACGAAGCGCCGCCCTTGCCACATGGAAACCTGCCAGGAAAGGGTAATCACTGAGCCTGCTGTGGATGCCGTCCACCGTCAACACCAGATACTCACCGCTACCGCTCTTGACCACGCCCGAATCGTCCAGGTGCGTGGAATCCACTTCCGCCGATGTCTTGCCAATCACCCGGGCTATCTGCTCGTGTGTATAAAAATCACCCATTCCCCGGCTGCCCACTCCGAACTGCCCCATGGTGATGCCTGAAGTAACTGGTTCAAGAATATCTCCTTTCAGTTCCAGGGTGGCATTTGCTTCCACCATAACTGCATGGGCTAATTCTTTTGAATGCTGTTCAGTGACATCCTCGCCCTTAATCTCACGTATGCGCCGGGCAAGCCTTTCCTCTATCTGCCCCTCATTCTCACCCGATAACAATGCACGTTTAGCGTAACCTTCAATATCCATGTCCAGAAGGATGCATATATTGATTCTTAAAGGTTGTTAAAATCGCAAAAATGTATTACCACACCAGAGAAAGACTTTTCAGTTCCCTGCTACTGACAAGCTCTTTCAATATCGCTCGCACTTCCCGGTCAGTGATATTCCCTGCCCTCTGGCTCATGCGGACTACCTGACCTACATCAATATATCCGGTGTGATCCAGCAGTTTGACAATGCGCAGTACAGTATTTTTCTGCCATTCATGTTCTCTTGTCTGGTAAGTACGTATGGAGCGGAGGAAATCAATCTTACGGAACTCGGGCCAGTAAGGTGCACAAAAATAAGCGGCACATTCGCTGCCATTTGCCTGCCAGGGCAGGAAATTAGACATCCTCTCATCACCGCCAGTCCTTATTACCAGGTCAACGTCAGGCACTGCCAGACCGGGAGAAGGGTAGAGATGAGACGAAATTACGTCTTCGTTAATATCTGATACTGCCATTTCACCACTGGAAATCTTACTGGCGATTGTCTGTGCAGTATCTACGATCTCCTGCCGGCCCCCGTAAGCCATGGCAATGTTCAGGTACAGGTTACTATAATTCCTGGTGATGTTTTCTGCCCGCATCCCGGTTTGCTTTAGTGCTTCAGGCAGTAGGTCAATATTACCGAGCATCCTGACCCGCATACCCCTCTTGTGAGTACGCTCATCATCCATCAATTCCTCAAGCTTTATACCCATAAGCTCAAACAGTTTCTGCTTTTCATCGTCTGAACGGTTCAGGTTCTCGGTAGAGAAAGCATAGACGGTTAATTGTTTTACACCCAGTTCATAGCACCAATCAAGTACTCTTTCAGTGGTATTCGCACCCTTGATATGCCCCCGCCAGGTGCTTACTTTTAACTTACGGGCATATCTGCGGTTCCCGTCCATGATAATAGCAATATGTTCAGGTACCCTGAATTCCTTTATTTCCTGGGTGAGCAAATATTCATACCCTGAATAAAGTAAAGTATCAACTATTTTTTTAACCACGCCTAAAGCATTTTGCATCTTAGTAATCATATATATTCAATATACAAATAGTTATTTGATTTAATTATATATAAAAATGATTTGAATGTTTTAAAAATGTCATTTTATCTGTGGTTATGAATTATATACATGAAACATCAATATGAGATGTAAATTATAGACTCAGGTTTTATAGACATGACTACAAACTTTCTCTGGATTTCACTGGTTTTTTTCATCATTGCGTCTTTACTCCCTCAAAAATTCAAGCTGCAACGAATGCCTGTCGGTGCTGTCGGATGGATTTTCTTTGCTGTATATTGGGCATTACAGCCTTTCTATTACATAAGAGAAGGCGACATTTCAATGGTACTGCTGATGGTATTGGTGGCGCTTTTTTGTCTCATAATTGCACACCTGATGGTAAGCACATACTCGATGTCAAAAAAAGGGATACCACTGGATAATCCAGTTGACAGGCAGAAGACATTGCTGGCTGTCACTACAGTCACTGCAATAGGATGTTTGTTCTATTTCCCTTTTGCTGAAATTGAATCAATGAATCATTTAATAATAAAAACGGTTACCACACAGACTTTCTGGCTCTCTCAACAGGTGGGATTCTCAGTAGAGAGAGTGGACTGGAATATGATAAAGCTCGGGATATACAGGGTTGAGATAGTACTGGCATGTACTGCTATTGAAAGTATTGCCCTTTTCTTTGGCCTCATCCTGGGGACCAGGGCAGGAGCAAAAAAGGTATTCATTGCACTGATGGCATCTATTCCGGTAATTTACATTCTTAATGTTATCAGGAACGTATTTGTGATAGGGGCTTATGGGTATGAATGGTTCGGAAGCGGTCCCATGATAGTGAACCTGTTTGGCAAGGAATATTTCCTGCATGATTCAGCCAGCTTTTACCTAAGCCATCACCTGATGGCAAAAGGCGGTTCAGGTATAGCTTTGTTCTTCATTGCCTATGTGGTACTGAAAACTTTACCCGAACTGCTGGACCTCATTGACAATCTCTGGAAGCTAGTAAGGGATGACCTGAACCACATCAGGGGTGGATAGACATTCTTGCCCGCAACACCGGAACCCTGATTGCGGGACTGTTCGTCACTGCTACTGCGCTGGCACTGGCAGCCCTGGTGTTGGATTCGGACCTGCTGGCCAGGGAATCAGCCCTTGTATTTCTATTGGATTTATTATTTATCTGGTTCTTCAGGGACCCTGAACGCATACCCGGTGGAGAAGAGGATGATGTCGTATCGCCTGCTGACGGCAAGGTGGTGGATATCCGGGGAAGTATGGTCTGCATTTTCATGAATATACACAATGTGCATGTGAACCGGGCTCCTTTAAGCGGAAAGATAGTGAAGATGAAACACAAGGATGGAGGATACCTGCCTGCATTCTTTAAGGATTCACACCGGAACGAACGAAATACCATTTGCATAGAATCAGGTTCTGGTCTGGTCAAGATGGTCCAGATTGCAGGTACTGTAACCAGAAGAATAGATACTTATTTTAACGTGGGTGATACGGTGATGAGGGGGGAGCGTATCGGCATGATACGTTTCGGAAGCCGGGTGGATGTGACACCGCCTCCTGGGTATGTGCTTACAGTCAAGAAGGGGGACAGGGTTCGGGCAGCAGAAACAATTATTGCCAGTAAGATAGACATTAATGATAAGGAGGCAGCCAGCATCTATGCAGCAGGACAATGAAAACCCCAGTATTGTTAAATTGATAAAACTGCCTGATCTGGTGACATTGTTAAATGCACTGCTCGGTCTGACAGCTATACTTATGGTGGCCCAGTCACCATCCAATGTCCTGCATGCTTCCATACTCATTGTACTGGCGGTGATTGCTGATGGCGCCGATGGTGCAATTGCCAGGAGACTGGAATACGGGTTATTGGGGGAGCATCTTGACTCGCTGGCAGATTTAATATCATTCGGAACAGCACCTGTTGTAATTGCATTTGCAATACTGGCGCCCCATTATCATTATCCAGTATGTATTGTAGGGGGTGCATTCCTTGCTACTGGTATCCTGAGACTGGCCAGGTTTGGTGTAATTAACCAAAAAGGCGGGTTTATCGGCCTGCCCATCACTACTTCCGGCCTGATGGTCGCCTTGTATGTGCTGGCTTTGGGTAGTGGAGAAGGACAATTATTCTCGTACGGTATGCTGGCTACAATGCTGATTTTATCAGTATTGATGGTCAGCCGGATAGAGTACACAAAGGTCAGGGATGCCCGGCTCATTGGATTGATGACTTATCTGCTGATATTGGTGGTGGCGTTTTTCTATCTGGACAGTACGCCCGGTCTCATGATAACGGCCTGGGTTAATCTCATATTGATAGGGCTGTACATTCTCTCTCCGCTCTTGAATCTCTGGAAAAAACGGTGATGATAGCTGTGAATATTTGAAAACTGTAGATTATACTCTCCTGTTTTCTTGAAATTAAATCTGGTTAGGTAACGAAAGATATGTGTAGGATACTAGAAATCAAAATTTTACCTCTATGCCCTTTGCGATAAATAGGAAAATGATTCCTGTCCCCCATTTGTTCTTGCACTCACCCGCCCGCCTGAATCACACACATCTGCCCCCTCTTACGATGAGGATGGAGGGCGGGGGCGAGGGGTGGAATATGGTGGAGTGTTGCCATGGCTATTAAAATATATAACTTGTGTAATACTTATCTAAACCACAAATAAACGCGGATGAATACAGATATTTCTTTTAAAATTAATAATCTCTCTATATCTTGCCTTTAATTTAAATTATCACCCATACAAAACTTTATCTGCGTTTATCTGTGTTCATCTGTGGTTAATTTATATTTATTTTCCTCCCCCGGTCATTCTTCACTTACCTGTGCTGCCCTGCTGCACTTACCTTCCCGTCCGCCTGAATCTCACCTCACCCCACCACACCCTCAGGCTCACAAAAGGACAGCATTCTCCACAACTTCAAAGTGCGCATCCCCGCTTACAACCTTACACCCAAGACGCCTCTGCTGTGCCACGATCAACGCATCCATCATCCCGAAATCCTTTGCCTTCTTCCTCATCTCGCTCCTGAGATCTGCTGCATCCAGCCAGTCCCCGGTTGTAATACACTGGATATCAGACAGCTTCCTCACTATGCGGTACAACTCCTCAAACTCTATACCCTCCCTGATAGCCCAGCCCTTAAGTTCTGCAAGACAGCATTCGGGAGTATAGATGATATTGTTGCCATCCTCCACCATCCCCTTTACCTGTTCACCCTTCTTTGAACCAATGAAGTATTCCACCCAGGCGTAGGTATCCAGGAGATATACCATATTACCACAAATCCTCATGCTCGGCAGCGTGTTCACGCCTGTAGGGAGCCTTTCCCTCTGCAATTCCAAATCCTGAGACCTTTTCCTTTTTGACAATATCCAGGTCAATAATATCGTGTTCCGATAAACCCAGTTCCTCAATCTTGTCTTTCGGGATGATTATTCCAAGGGAGTTGCCCCACCTCTTCAGTTCAACTGTTGCATGGCACATTCTTATCACATATAAGATTGAAGTCTATTGTATAAATAATTATACTTTATTGTATAACTCAACTTCGCTATTCATTCCTTCCACTAACAGGCTGCAAACGGCTCGCCTGCGTCTATAGCTGCGGGCGGGGTGAAGGCGAGGGGCGGAATGTGGTGGAGTGTCTTAATGGCTGTTGAAATATATAATTTGGGATATATATAACATCTAATCTGTGTAAATCAGCGTAAATCTGCGTCTAAAAAATAATGTAAAACTGCCCCATCATTCGTTCTTGCACTCTCCTCCCGCCCGCCTGAATCTCACACAGCCGCCCCTCAGGCGATGAGGATGGAGGGCGGGGGAGGGTAGCGGTTTAGCTAGATGAATTCCAAAATATCAATTGTTAGATTATGGATAGGCGACAGAAGGGGGAAAATGACCAAAGCTAATTTTATTTATATTGATGAATGAACTATGATATTGCGAAATATATAATTGCTAAACTTATGATGAATGAGATAATAACCTCCAATATTGATACACTATATAAAGTTCTCTTTAATATAAAGGCTAAAAATACCCATATAAAAGTTGATAAACCTAATACTGTTAAAAAAAATTTATCTATTTGAATATTATATGCTCCCGATTTAACTTCTATATCTGTTGGAAATTCTGCATTGGTAACTATAATGTAATGTGTTCCAGTTGTTCTTGGTATAAATGTCAAATGATCACTGAGTGAAGTAGTAGTCCCCGATTCAGAACTTCTAATCGTAAATTTTTTTATCTTAGTAAATAGCAATCCATTGGAATCTGATATATTAATTTCCAGGTTTTCGTTTTGGGGAATAGTACTAGAAGTCACAGCTCTTAAAAAAATTGAAATTTCGTTGGTATCAGCAAGATTAAATTCTCCTTCAAAAGTATCTCCTGGCTCTATCTTTCCTTTAAGGACTGAATTACCGGTAAAATGCTCAAAAGCAAAAGGAGAAATTATTAGGAACACAAAATTTAAGATGGATATTAAAAATATTAAGTTAAATAAAAAATCTTTGATGTTATGAGCCATAATACCACGAACCAAAGCTACTTTGCCAAAAATATTGTTAAGCATATTTATAAATGTATCTAAATAGCCTCCTCTCTATGAGGACAAACCTACAAGCTCTCTAATACTTAAATAGTGTCACCTGACACTATTTGACAGTTAAAATTAATATGAGTGTTCTCTTTGCCTGGAAGTCAAATTCAAAATGGTGTGTTTTGATGTGCACATTTTTACTCCCCTTTCTTGCTTTCACGTATTGTGCCATATCATCCTGCAAACTATCGAGATACTTTTTGGCAACTTGTCCATAGAGATCTTGGGCAAGTATCTCCTGCTCAAGATCTTCGATGCTGTTTATTTGATCATCGTTGATATTAATTTCGACAATCAATTTTCGTTTAACCATATGCAACTGAATTAGTCATGTTTTTGTTAAAAAATGTTACGAATTTGTTGTAAATAAATACTGTACCCGAGTAAAAACTGGCGCCAAAAAATTGATAGGGATTCGTTGAATCCCTATGAGGTATAGCTGGATATTGTTTATCCCATTATGTCTGTTCTTGCTGTCAATGTGAATGTGTGATTACTCAGGTGCTTATCTAACTGAATTACACCTAACCCCGCTTTCATCAAAACACCCATTACATGAAGTACACTCAGCCTCCTGCTCCCCCTCCCTAAACTTTACGACCAGCTCAGGCTCCCTAATAAGCGGCCTGCTCAGCGACACCATATCAGCATAACCCCCCTCAAGCATCTCTTCCATCACAGCCCTGGACCTCATGCCCCCCACCAGCATCACGGGGATGTCCAGACCCTGCTTTATCATCCGGGCATAATCCCTGAAATACGCCTCCCTCTCAGGTGCATTAATCCCCGGCCTGGACATCACCTCTCCGGCCTCAAAAATCCCGCCGCTCACCTCGATGGCGCATACTCCTGCCTTCTCCAGCGCAACAGCAATCTCTACACACTCAGGCGCATCCAAACCCTTATCTTCAAAACCATCCGTGGCATTCATCTTCGCCATTATCGGGAAGTCCTCACCCACCAGTTCCCGGGCGCGCCTGATAATCTGTGCAATGATGCGCGTCCTGTTCTCCACTGACCCGCCCCATTCATCAGTACGCTGATTTGTGTAGGGTGAAATAAAACTGCTAAGCAAAAAGCCGTGTGCAACATGCAGCTGCACCGCATCAAAACCTGCGGCTTGTGCCCGGCGCACTGCCTGGGCAAAATCCTCAATGGTTCCCAGTATCTGCTCTTCGGTCATGGCCTGAGGCGTTTTGCCAGACGATGAGTCCTTCACTGCCGAGGGCGCTATGGTTTGTGGATACTTTTGCGTGACCAGGGCCTGTCTACCCCCATGTACGACCTGTAATGCAATCTTGCTGCCGTATTTATGCACCCGCTCGGTTATCTGCCTGTACGGTCCGATGAAACTGTCATCATAGATGCCCTGCTGGCGATGGCTGCTCTTTCCTGCCGGGTTCACGTAGGAATAGCCTGAAATGATGAGCCCAACCTCGTGCTTTGCCAGGTCCTCGTACATATCACCTATGGCCGCTGTAGGTTTGCCGTTCTCCTCTGCCAGCCATTCGTGGGTTGCCGAGCGCACGAATCTGTTGGAAATGTAAAGTCCATTAATGTCGATGGGTTCAAAGAGCATGAAAATCTATCCCTTGTTTGTTTTTACTGGTAATCTGGTTAAACATATAAGACCATACTCAATTAAAAACCCAATGAAATTTACACCTACAGGATTTGTGTATGTCCTGGAATACATAATGGCATAGGCTTCACATAGCAACAAAATTATTCAATCTATATCACTATATTGATATACAGCACGTCAAATAATGTCAGTATAATGATATAAAATATCGTAGATTATATCATCATACTGATATAACCAACTGTACTTTCCCCGTTAACAAACACAAAATTATATTTTATATACCATAGAAAATAGCGGCAAGGGGACGTTTAAGTCCCCTGTTTTTTACCAATGAACTTACCAAGACCCAGGGCAATCAGCCAGTAAATGATTGTCTGATCCAATGGTATTAAACCAGTCTCCAATATGTATTCAACTCCTTACGCATTAATCATAGTATGATTGTTTTGTTAATTCGTAATACAAAATTATACATGCACAAGTGTTTTATGCTATATTATATAAACAAGATAGCATTAATTCAATGAAAAATTTCATGTATAAAGAAATAGTTTTACACTTAGCAATTTAATGGAGATTACTTAAAAATGGATACAGAATTATCACGGATAGGGGTTTCACTTCCTGAAAACTTGCTTGAGAAATTCGATGTGATTATAAAAAACCGGGGATATTCTTCCAGGTCAGAAGGTATCAGGGACGCCATTCGAGGATATATCAGGTATTACGACTGGATGAGTAGTATTGAAGGGGACAGAGCCGCCACCATAACTTTAGCATACAACCATCATCAAAAAGGCATAGAAGACACGCTGAACAATATACAGCACAAATACATCGACATTATCCGCTCCTCGGTTCACATACACATGGAAAACGACAATTGTGTGGAAGTTATCATCCTGCAGGGTGCAGCAGGAAAGATTCGAGAGATATATGAAAATATTGTAAAGAANATCAGGGACGCCATTCGAGGATATATCAGGTATTACGACTGGATGAGTAGTATTGATGGGGACAGAGTCGCCACCATAACTTTGGCTTATAACCATCATCAAAAAGGCATAGAAGACACGCTGAACAATATACAGCACAAATACCTTGACATTATCCGCTCCTCAGTTCATATCCACATGGAAAACGACAATTGTGTGGAAGTGATCATCCTGCAGGGTNCGCCACCATAACTTTGGCTTATAACCATCATCAAAAAGGCATAGAAGACACGCTGAACAATATACAGCACAAATACCTTGACATTATCCGCTCCTCAGTTCATATCCACATGGAAAACGACAATTGTGTGGAAGTGATCATCCTGCAGGGTGAAGCAGGAAAGATTCGAGAGATATACGAGAACATTGTTAAGAACAAGGGAATACAGCACGTCAAACTGGATACTATCAATCCACAGGAAATATAGGTTCAGGAAATACAGGGCTTTTTAGTCAAATCCAGAACTGTACAAGTCCTATCAGAATAAGCGTGGCTGAAAACAT
>NKAJ01000562.1_pt1 | contig 18633 bp, 26 predicted proteins | sample 1556001 | NCBI WGS metagenome assembly NKAJ01 (sample SAMN06204642, study PRJNA360343) | marine sediment metagenome | isolation source: Jiulong cold seep at northern South China Sea | place: China: South China Sea, Jiulong cold seep | collected 2013-06 | reverse complement strand
TCTTCCATACTGACTCACTGGTAGTAATTTAGTTATGGAATTGTTTATAAAGTTAATTGATTGGCACAAGTTATATATAGTTTCAATAGAATCTATAATTATTATGAAATCTATAAGTGTTTCAGATTATCTACATAAGTGGATTATGGATCATAAAGATAGTGGGCATAAATCAGCCGACGAGGTTATAGTTGGTTTGATTGACAAAAACAAGGATTTAGAAGATGATAATGCGCATTTACGTAGAAAATTATTAAATCAATGAAATGCTGGAGGTATTGAACTATGGATAAACAGGATTATCTCGACTTCATAACAACAGTCTGCAATGTGTGTGTTAATAAAGGACATAATCGTTATGCTGGTGACATATGTGAAATGTCAACTGATAATATTGATTATTGTGCAGACCGTGTTGGATATAAACCAATAAGTAAATTCAAAATCTATTTAGTCTGTGGTGTTTGTGGCAGCACAGACATTTCATATGAAAAAATAACTTTGACCTCTGGGACTGAATTAGAATTACATGTAGTATGTGAAGATTGCAGAACGACTACAAGACTATCACCGCCTATGGATTAATAATATTCATGCTGTGATTATCTCCTTATAATTATTCAAAATGCTATTTATTCTACCCTTCCAAGAACTAACCTTCGANGACCTCTGGGACTGAATTAGAATTACATGTAGTATGTGAAGATTGCAGAACGACTACAAGACTATCACCGCCTATGGATTAATAATATTCATGCTGTGATTATCTCCTTATAATTATTCAAAATGCTATTTATTCTACCCTTCCAAGAACTAACCTTCGAACTCATAGCATACTCAGATACGCCCTCTGGTAGGACTACAGTATAATCATTTGTCTCAAGTATGTTTATACACGCTTGTTTGGTTGCAGCTTCCTCGATATCCCCCGGGACTGAGGAGTCACCATACTTATACGACATCCTAACACCCTTGAGATTATAGTACGGCCGCTCACCCACAAAGTAGATAACGCCCTGTTCGTAATCTATCCAGTAGTCATCTGCCCGGCCCTCCGTGTATCCGTTGGCTGTGAGTATCAGGTCATTCCATACAGACCCATCCCAGAGCTCGATCTTATCTGTTTCAGATACCATCGTGTTAATCTGTCGGTGTTTCAGATGTAGTGGTATATCTCTTCTCCGGAAGGTCCGAACGCATGACAGCATATCATAATACTCATCAGTTACCTGTGTCTCTCTCCATGCATGGTGTGTTCTTCGATCGATATAATCCATCGATTCCATGATATACCGTTCAACCTCAGATAGTGAGGGGTCTGTTGATGCTGTGAATGCCAACCTTGCCTGTGTAGACTGGTCAATCAGACGGAGCTGAGCGGCCACTTTCGCGACGGTGGTATAGACCCGGTCCACTACATAGAACGTCTCTGTCTCAATCTCTGTGTCCGGAGTGGCATCTATGAAGGACGGCCGGACTGTCCAGGTACCGAATATATCGGTGACTGTGATATCATATAGATAGTAGTATGTACCGGTTGCTGACTTGGTCATGTTCTGGGCGCTTACCTTGGCGGTTCCTGCCGGGTCGGTGATAGTCACCGTTGGAGTGGTTGCAGCGTCTACTAGAGCTCCGTCACTATCGTAAGATTTTACTTCCGCTTTATATGTGCCTAGCCGGTAATAGAATGTCATTTATTGCGCCTCTACTGTTAATCTGTATGTTGGTTTTTCATTTTCTGTTACAAGTCTGAATGTCGGTTTTGGTTGTGCTGCAACTAACCTATATGATGGTTTTTGGTTCTCGATTTGAATTCTCTCAATGCCAGCTACAAAACCATACTCCAGCCAATAGTCATCATGCCAATAATCCTCTGTCCAGTACGTTGTAGGCCAGTATCCAGCTGTGAGTAATGTCATGTTGCATCCAATGTCATTGCGGTTCTGTCGCCGCTACTGTTGACTGTTGCAGTGATTCTATTCTTTGCATCTCCTGAATCCCGGAAGGTAAGGGTAGTTGCCCCGCCACCAGAAGATTTCCCAGATAATGCCGCAAACATAATTCTCATCATTTCCTGAAGGTCATAAGATCCGTCCGCCACTCCGGCGATAATATCTGCGACTGTGATATTGTTCAGTGCGTCTATCTTTGTCTCGTTAGCATCTACTTCAGTTATGATTGCGTTCTTATCGGTGGTAGCTTCTGTCCGGGTTGGTGGATCATAGTCAGTTAATGCTGAATCTGCTTGTGTCTTGATATCTGCAAGTGGATCTGCACCAATACATACGACTGCTGCCATTCCATATGGCATCATAACATATACTGAAGTAGTATCTGGGGTTACGTCCCAGTTGTCACAGACTGTTGCAGTCCTTGTGGCACCAACATATGACTCTACTATCCGGGACTCACCACGACCTGTACCTGCAATGATTGCGATAATTGCACCATTATAGATGCTATCCACAGCCGATGCATATGTCCTCAGCTGGATTGTATTCACTGTACCAGCCCGGGTCAGACCATGATCTGCCACCAGTGGTGTGTCGTCAGGAACAACCTGATATTCACTTGTGGCGTCTGGGCTTATTCTCCATTCCCTGTCAGCAAGTGCCACCTTTGTTGACCCAACATAATCTACTATAGTCCTGGTCTGCCCTGCTCCTGTGCCCCCTACTATCACAAGCAGATTCCGGTTATAGATTCCATCTGTGGCAGAAGCGGTTGCAGCAAGGGTGATGTGAATACTATTCCCCGCTTGCGCTGTACCGCTTTGGATAGCATATGCACCGATCTCTCTTACTCTTCGTCCTGCGCTTGTTGATATGTTGTGTGTTACCCCGGATAGTATCTCATCCCAAACATCATCGACAAGTTGTGCGGAGGTTGCAGTGGCTGCCAGTAGCACCCCATCGGTTCCAGTATCGGCAAGGATATTGTCTACAATTCCATCGATTGTATCAATTAATGCTTTCAATGCAGAATTTCCATATGTTGCACTACTTAAAATCGTAAAGTTCCCCACTGTTGAAGCATATGTATTGTCCAGATCTGATGGCATGTTTGCAGCGTCAAGTTCTGCTAATCTCGTTTCTGTGCACACAGATGCAAGCGCTACAGCTGCAGTAATCCTTGTTAATAATGTGTCAATATTAGCATCTGCAGTATCCAACTTTCCATCATGAGTACTCAATGCTGCAGAAGTTGCAAGCGCCGAAACGTCAGCAATTGGGGCCTGCTCAAGAGCATTTGCAGTATATCTTGATACTCCGCCATCGCTTTCAATCAACTCGTTGAAGAGTGCTGTAGCAACACCTGGCTTAGCTGCTGGATCGTAATCTGCAGCTAGCAAATGATCGAGATGTATGTCAGACAGTGCAGTATCAACTTCGGTGTTTACTTGTGCAGTTGATATGTTGTTCAATGCTGCAATCAATGCAGGGATGTCAGTTGTTGTATCAACAGCTATGATATCAAGGATAAGATCAAGGCGTCCACCATTTACCCAATCGGTTTGCAGTTCGTTGGTATCACCAAGTATTGCATTAATATCTGCGCTGTTGTCATTAGCAGTCTGTGCTGTGCCGTTGACTTCCTTAACATTGACATGGAATCCAGTCGGGTCTGCCTGGGATTGAGTTTCCCATTCGTTCACAATGGCGGCTGCTGATACTAAGTCAGTATTTGTGGTTGTGGTATCTACCAGCACGACCCCTTGAACTTTGTTTGTCACCGGGTCATAGCCAGAGTCTACAAAATCTTTCAGGTCAATTAGTGATTGTGAGGAGGCACCTATATTAGTAACATCAACAGTTGGCTTTCCCGCAACGTTTACTGACACCCCGGTGCCTAACCAGTGTGTTAAGTCTACTTCAGGAACTCCAGCGACTGTTGGGGTTGCGGCAGCTGTGCCTAACCACTTAACTACATCAACCTCATTAAACCGATTCTCAATACTGAATTGGCCGATAACCGAGTTAATGGTTGCACCGTCTATGGTTGTACCTTCAATCCTGACAAAATACTCATGACCAACTACCCAAAAACCAGCAACCGTATTATCTGAGGTATCAATCTTGACCATGTGTGAGCCAGTAATTCCATCAAAGTCTACAGATACAGTGATGCCGGCAGCATTATTTCTCTGAGTCAATCCATCATCTTTGTGGATGTGCACATCCGTATTGATGAAGTTTGTAATCGTACACGATGCGCTCGGGTCGTCTGACGAAAATGTATTGAACATTATATAGACTGTTGCGTCTTCTGAGAAATCTCCTAGATATGATATCATTACAAAGGTCCTCCTAACGGTCCAACTAACGGACCATAAAATACTCCGGTCGGTGCGGCACCAGTGGGTGGTGTCTCTTCGCTTCCTGCACTGCTGAATGCTGGTTCAGGTGAATTATATTTCCGCACAAATGACCATGCCTGTTCTGGCGTGCCCGATAAAATTAAAAGACCAAGCCCTAATGTTTCATCTGGTAAATTTGTTGTAACTGCTGCACCCTTCGCAACATCATCATAGTATAATTGAACTGAACCAGATAATTTAACTAGTTTATATGTGTGATATAAACCAAAACCGATTATAAAATCTGCATATGAATATGATGCGCTGTCTTCGTTTTTTGCATAGGTCATCAAATCCCCATCTGGGGCTACAGCATCGTTCCACCTCGCAAATACTGAATCAGTCCAACTCGCATCATCAACTGTGGCCCCAATAAAAGCATCGTCAGTATCTGCATCATATAATGTACTTGACTCATATATGAATTCAGTTGGAGAAAATGTAGGGGTATCTCTATAATTTGCACTTGCAGTACCATGATATTGTACAAATGTATTAGCTCCGTTGCTGTTTGTAGTAGCACCACTCTTCCCATAATAGATATAAATGGTCTGGTTTGATCCTAGATCATCGGCAACTTCCACCCACATCTTTAAAGGGTCTGCTGTGATATCCTCAATCCAATAATCTATAGGTGTGCTCCCATCATTATCAGTTACGGCGATGTCCTGCGGGAAGTTCGTGCAGTGTCCTTCTAAGTGGAAATCGCCGCCAGCAGAGTCACCAATATCAAACACAACTTGAAAGTCTGTTCCGGCGCCAGACTGTCCAGTGATCGATATTTCCTTCCTATACGACCAACCGGAAAGCCAAGCCACTATAATACCTCTTTACCTTTCAGATGACAATGTTTTTTATTATGACAAATACCATATACACTTGCAATGAATGAAGAAACGAAAATATATGCAAACTCTTGAGTTAGTGCAAATACCAATAGTGGGGTAATCCACAAAACCAAAAGCATCTTAAACGACTTTAGATATGCTATATCAAGTCGGTCTCGCTCTTCATAAACTTCTCTTGAAATCATATGCTTTCCTCACAATACTTCTATAGTAAATAGACCATTCTCATCCTCGGATACAATTGCATTCTTATCACTGTTGTCAGGCATAACAGCTGCAACCATAGCCTTTTGTGTGAGCTCTGATATCTCCATGATGTATCCGAACTTGATAGTATCATCTGTGATCTTAGACGCGATGAATGCATTTGTACGATCTGCAAATGTAGGATCTGGTATTGGAACGTCCGGATTGGGTTCTAAAACGCCCCAGTATGCAAACTCACCTTCAGTGTAGAATGTCAAGTTTAATTTTTTGACCACCTCGCCGATCAACTCGAATACTCCGACACCCCAAACGGTAATACCAGCTTCGGTATTGCCTTCATGTATTCCGGCTACATCTACTTTATGATATTTCGTTGCAAGTTCCGCTATTAATTCGTCTTTGTTCATGATCTATTCTCCACTATTATTTATCTTTTTGCCGAAGTAGAACCCAAGTACAATCATAGCCGGCTCGGTTGGCATGGTTATTTCTTGCTGCATGATAGCCTGATAGCCCATTACTATTATCGTGGGGATGACTACCCCTAAAGCGATTATCTCGTCTGTATTTTCTGATAGTATGCTCATGTTTATCTCCACCAATGAATGGGATTTTTAAGATTTAATGGTTTCCGCTGGCCAGTCATCTATCGTTTCGCTCCATGTATTTTTTCATCCATTCCACCGATTCAAGTGTGCGGGCAACATGGGTTTTTATCTCGGTAATATCCCGATTGGTGGCATCTATTTTTTCGAACAGAAGGCTTACCTCGTCGTTTGTATCTGAGAGTTTGTAATTGATATCTTTAACTGTCCTATCAAGTTCATCGTTTATCCTTTTGATTTCCTGCTTGAATAGTTGATACATAAACCCCATGCCCATGCTCATAAAAAATAAAACAGTTGCAGTTATAACCGACATTCCCTCAAGTGTCACTGGAATAAACTCAGGGGGGAACATGTATGGGTTCCTTTTATATCATGTACACAAGTACGTTTATATCATTCGTGGAGGTCTGCACACCACTTACAGTACATTGGAGTGTAGCCATTCCGGCAAATGCAAATCGCTCTGGGGAAGTATCAGGCAGTAACTTCTCATAGGTTGTGCCACCCTCAGCTATTGATGCCTTGGTGTGATACTCTACGTCGTCCTTATCTTCGAGTTTGAATGTGACTGTCACTGCTCCATCGAGCGCCGGGACATCATATACTATGCCTACTATCTCGCCGTTGAGTAGTACGTCAGTCTCGCCGATGGTGGTATGTACCGCGGGGTCGATGGTGACAGCCACCAACTTCTTGGCGACTGGGTTCTTGTCTGATCGATTATCTTCAGAGGCTTGTAAGGTGGCCATAATCTACCACCTCAGTACCCCAGAGCAAACCAGTTACCGTCTTCAGACGCGGTATTGACCACAGTAACGGCCGATCCAGCAACTGGCAAGGTTTCATTCACAACCGGCGCAGATGCAATTACCGCCGTGTCTGTCGGCTGTAACATCAGCTCTTGACATATAGCAAGGCCGGTATCTATATCCCCGCCTGAGTCTCCTGCGCCGTTCGTATACGTGCCACGGGAATACTTCTTATCACCCATAACACCCTGTTCTATGACTGTCGATGCAAATGCCATTAGTTCTTACCTCCTTTCGGTTTTACCTTGGGTTTTGTCTTTGATTCTAGTATGGTCTTCCAATTACCGTTTCGAAAACTGCTACCCTCGGGTTTCGATATGTTTGTGAAAAATTGCTGATCTTCCTTCTTGACTTCCTGCGCTACTCCAGGATCAAACAGATATGGGAATCCTGATGGCGCACTAGTATACAACAATGGACTAGGACCAGTATAGGTTATTTTCATGATGATCTCCAAAATGAAAAGAGGGGATTATCCCCCTCACTGCAAGTCCCGGACCTTACCCTGTGCCTTGTACTTTGTGCAGATAACTTCACCCTGCATGTGATACAAGCCCATGGTGACGAACTTGTCCAGGCCGAACCAGTCGTTTGATTCCATGTATTGCACTGGAGTGAGTACGCCCATGTGCAGATGGTCAAAGTCACACAGCATTATCCTGGAAAGTGTATCCTGGAGTACATTGCTGTCAGGTATGATCGGTACGCCTTTGTATGAAGCGATATCGAAACCTGCCTCTGCGCCTGCCACAGTCTGAACACCGTTCACAGTGAACTGTACTCTGGTCTTCTCAGGGAACCTCTGCTGTGCCTGGAGTAATTGCTGTACTCGTTCAAGGGTATCATATCCTGTTATGATTGCTTTGTTGTTCATGCTGGCATCGGTCCAGTATGGCCTGCAGTTAGTGAACATTGCATCTATATGACTGAGTGCCAGGGTTCTTGATCCAGAGCCGTAAGCCTGCCCGTTGACATATGCATCAGCCCAAGATGCAGCTGCATCCCTGTCTGGTGAACCTGCGGCGTATACATCCAGGTCGTGTGCATCTAGTACGGCGGAATCGTCCACTTTCCCATATGCAATTTCAGCATATGAGGCTATGATCCTATCCAGACTGCCTCTGATACCTGTCGAAGGTACAGTATCGGCATCTGCCAGGATTGATCTGTTAAGCCGGTTCCTGAACTCATCAGACATATAGTCAACGATCTCAGACCAGGGCACATTGTCCCCTTTGCCTTCCAGTGCGGTCTGCAGGCTGGACTGTTCAAAAGTGACATGTGACTCGGTCGGGTTGATATCCTGTTCAAGAAATGTGGGCTTGATGGTATCTGAGAGTGCCCCGCCTTCTGCATTGCCGGGGTTGGTTGTTGCACCAGCGGCTGTGATGGCCCTATATCCTGATCTCTCCCATGGTTTCCAGGGGATCGCACCAAGTGCATTATATCCAACCAGTATTTGTCGCCAGAGTCTCTGACCGTACAGGATATTCCTCACACCGGTTGTGGAGGTCAGGACAGGATAGTCTGTCTTCTGTATGTACTGATCAGAAGCCATTCCGTATGTGGCCCTCTCAAGATCATCGATAGTATTTATCCAGCCTGCGCCGTATGCTTTTCCAAGGAACCTGTTCTGAGATGCAATATCTCGGTTCTGGTTTGCTGTCAGCGGTCCTTCGTGAATCTGCGTTTCACCTACCATGGTTTCTCACCTACCTTTGGTTCGCCCATCATAGCATCGATCTCCTTGATACTCATCTTTGCGAGTGCATCAGGATCTTCAAGAGCTTTCTGGAATGGTGCGCTCATCTCGTGTTTCTTGAGGTCGGGCCTGGGTGTGTCTGCCTCTTTGGTCGCCGTCAACTTCTTGAGCTCTGCCTGTACGCTTTCCTTGACCGCCTTCTTGATGTCTTTGATAGTCAGGGTTGCGCTGGGTTCGGCTGCGACTTCGGTAGACTTCTCCTTATCCTCATCTTCCTCGGGCTCTTCCTCTTCCTCCTCTTCTTCCTCGGGTGGGAATGCCTTCTCCTCAAGAGATTTCAGTCTACCGTCTAAAGCTTTTAACACTTCGCCGATATCTGGNTCCTTGACTGCCTTCTTGATGTCCTTGATGGTCAGGGTTGCGCTGGGTTCGGCTGCGACTTCAGTCGACTTCTCCTTGTCTTCGTCTTCCTCGGGCTCTTCCTCCTCCTCCTCTTCTTCCTCGGGTGGGAAAGCCTTCTCCTCAAGAGATTTCAGTCTACCGTCTAAAGCTTTTAACACTTCACCGATATCTGGCTGCTCTTTCTCGGTAGATTCTGCGACAGTTTCGCCGCCATCTACGTCTTCTTTTTCTTTGGTTTCTGGTTCTGTCATAGAATCACCTTTTGTGATTAATGTAATATCTGATTTTGCCACTGTATTAACTTCTTCTATTGTGGCCTCTGGGTTCGCTGGTGCATCAACTACCGATATCTCAAATAAATCAATAGCCTTAATCGCATTCCAGCAGGTCTTAGCATCACATTCCTTCTTAGACTCTAATGGATCAGCTCCAATGGATAAGGCAGGATACTCCCCTGACTTGATCTTATCCCAGGTCTCGTCGTGGATTCGGTGACCTTTGTAGATTACGCCCTCCATCCAAAGTGCCGCATTATTATCCTTGTTCCTGAACTCATAGTTGATGTATGATCCGACTTTCCGGTTTGAGTGCTTATCTATGATAGTGGCGCCCAACTTCATGAACTTCTGCATGGTGGACTTGAAAGCACCTATCTCGATCTTATCGCCTTGCNTACTCCCCTGACTTGATCTTATCCCAGGTCTCATCGTGGATGCGGTGACCCTTGTATATTACGCCTTCCATCCAAAGTGCCGCATTACTATCCTTGTTCCTAAACTCATAGTCGATGTATGAACCTACCTTCCGGTTAGAATGCTTGTCGATAATTGTAGCGCCCAACTTCATGAACTTCTGCATGGTGGACTTGAAGGCACCTATCTCGATCTTATCGCCTTGTTTATCTACAATCTCGGCTGTGGCCCACCCTGCAAAGTGCCTGGCATTCTTCTTCATCTGGGACCATGCGACTTTAGCGGCGCATGTATCATCATTATCACAAGTATCTACAAGTGCAGAGTTGAAGATCTTACGCCATTTTGTCTGATCAGATTCAGATAAGGAGTTCTGGACTGCCTCGGGTAGTTGGCTNACTTTAGCAGCGCAGGTATCATCATTATCACAAGTATCAGCAAGTGCAGAGTTGAAGACTTTACGCCATTTCGTTTGATCAGATTCAGATAAGGAGTTCTGGACTGCCTCGGGTAGTTGGCCGTTAGAATCGTAAGGCATATGTGTTGTAATTTAGTTGTGGAATTATTTATAAAGTTACTGGTAATGTTAAATAGGAATGTATATATAGGATACATACATAGTATATATTGTGAGCAATCATAAAAGGAGATAAAATAATATGAATAGAAATTATAAACTTGTATGGACAAACAGTGAACAAACATATACTCCAAGTCTAAAACCATTATCTGAATTGTTACAAGATATGCATAGTGGTTATCATCCGAGAGGACCATATATAATCCCAGTTGACGCTAAACTTGATGGGTTATAATTGTTAGAAAAGTAGGCGATTGAAATGACAATATCCAGAGCACTCTATCAAAGGCATCGAACACCAAGAACCAGAATGATGAGTTACATAAGCATGATCCTGTCGCTAAACCTTTCAAAACACCAGATTCGTGTGTGGTTAAAATGAGTCTACAATCACAATTATCTGGGATTGATTCAAGACTATCAACACTCGAAACACAGGAACATTCGAATGATGATATTGCCGCAGTCAGGATAGAACTTATAAAAATATGTATGTATCTATTCGGATATAATCACGCACCAGACGTCCAAAGAAATAAGTCAAATATAAAGGGTGAAAATTAATATGAGAAACTTTTCAACAGTATATTTGTTGAGTCGGAAACGGCACGATTTTGAATTTGCGAGTATAACAAGACAACGAAGTGATGATGGTGGATATAGTGATACTATATTCTACATCCCGGCAGATGCGAAGATGGATGGATTATAACATGTATAAAAAATATTTTGATCGTCTTGCTATAAAAAAGGGTTTTAAATCAGATCGTCAGCGTGGGATGATATATATGGTTTTGAAGGAACGACGTATAAATACACAATTGGAGAGATTAAATGTCTGAGATAAACATCCCAAACGCCACTGAAATGTTAGAGCGGACAGTCAAGCCGGTCGGAGGCGGTGCGCAGGTCCATGTTCCAAAGACATGGATGGGTTGCCGTGTGGCTGTGGTAAAGTTGGAAGATAGACTTGGCGGCGATGCCAGGACGCCACAGCATTAAGTATTACTCCTTGAACTTAGCCCGTATAATCTCCGCAGCACTGACCTCCACCTCATCAAACGCCGGGCGGAGGTAGGGCTGTGGTTGCGTTCCATACTCTGATATTTTTTTCTGAATTGCTCTGGCTACATTATCAACATCTTTTGGTTTGACTCCTAGATCAGACCTCTTCCTGTGAACCCACCCCCTAATATCTTCAAATGGTGGGGTGTGTGGATCTGCACCGAACTCCACATCGGCTGCATACGGCGCATCATACACAACATCCTTATCTAAGAACTCATGCTCGACATGCCCAGACTTCTTCAGCATACCCTCGTCGACTGCGACAAGTTCCTGGCTACGTGTGAACACCGCTTCGGCTACGTCGATTAATCCTTCATCTAATATCTTAAGGAAATCTTCGGCAGCATGAGGATCAACTTCAACAGATACTACTTTGGCTGATAGCATAGGTCTTGGCATCCTTTCTGGTCTATATGGATTATCTTGTTACTACAGGCACCGTCTTTGTTATGTTTGCAGGTTTTTATATTGCAGTGCACATATGAGAATAGCTGGCCTAAGTCTATAGGTTTTGTATGTATGCTTTCTGATAGCATGAAGTTAATTTTAGTTATGGAATTATTTATAAAGTTGTTGGATGTATATTATAATAATGCAACCGTGATGATTTTACACGAAAAGCCTAATTCATACGGTGGGATTTTAACCCACATATTCCCTCTAGGCTCCTTCGTACTGTCGTTCTAAAGATTGCACGACTCAGACACTCATATGGACTTAATGTGTGTTTCAAATAAGCAAACATTCTCAACATCACCACGGTACAATTAACTATGATTTATTTATATTTAAGCTTTGTCAAAAATCATACTACCCTCACCACAGTACACCGCTCATGAGGATGACCAACAAAGTTCTTCCAGCCGGTCCAGCCGGACCCCATCCCAGTAGTGTCAGGATTGTCAGTCGCCGGCTTCTGTGACTCTTCTTTGTAGATTGCCTTCATGCGGTCTAGTGTTACGGCCCCACCCTCGGCGTTCACCTTGTCCTCTATGCGCTTGGATATGCCGGCGGTCCGCTTGTCGTGCTTGACTACGACCTTGAACTTGAATACTTTGCCCTGCGCTTTCTCCTGGCGATCCCAGCCGATCTCCCGGGCCCGCATGGATACCGCCGAAGATTCTGTCCTGATTATCATCCTGGCTTTGTCTTCGTCGAGCCCGGTGGCTTCCATGATCTTATCCATCATGGATTTTAGAGATAGTTCTTGAGATTCAAAAGCATTCTCTATTATGCCGTGGATGATGGGGATATCAGCCTTTGGAACGTCTTTGTATTTGGAATATAGTGCCCCGGCCTTTATGGCGTTCAGAGCATCATCTACAAAGGCTTTTGATAATAGCCCCTTGTCTATGTCTGGTAGTGCAGGCTCACCGCTGGTACGGTCCGGGTCATCCAACGGGAAAAAATCTGCATCATCACCGCCGACACTCGGTGGCTTTGCTTCTCCTGAGAACTCAAACGTTCCGTCCTTATACTCGATATCGAAGCCCATTTCCCACATACTCTTTGCGTTTGAAATATCCCTGGCCAACCGGTCCTTCTCTGCCATTTCGTCCTGTTCTTCGTTAGGATTCAATTGCAAGATATAGTCAGTTATATCGAACTGCTGACATAGCCAGACTAGGACCTTCTCATTATATCCTGCTTGCCCGTCCTCGATGGCGCGGTTCGTGACTGTGATCTGTAAGCCCTCGTTGTTCAATCCCCCAGAGGCGCTGGTATCTCCCTGGAAGATTAGAGACACGCCAAACCTGGACCCCATCCGTTCCCTGAGCTCCTTCTTAACTTCCAGCATGTCAAGATTAGGGTCTTCCATGAGTTTTAGGAAGGATGCCGCCGCCTTCCCTGCGGAATCATAGCCGACTATAGGAATATAGTACGGATCATCTTCCAGCCGGGCCATTGTCTCATCCCAGAATGCCCGGAGTGAGTTTTGGTTGTTAGTCGGGAATGTGGCTATTCCTGGAGCTCTACCCCTCTCGTAGAATTTCCTAACCCGCTGTTCTAAATAGTGGTATGCCATGGCCGTATCGAGTATTTTCAAGATTGGTGGGAAGCCGTACAGGATAGAAGGATAGTATTTTGAAGAGTGATGAACTTCATCGCGGAGATAGTATTTCTTACCGGTTGATGATGCACCGCCGGATGTTGCGGAGTGTGTCGTATCGTAAATGGCATCCTGCAATACAGCTCCGCATATCTCACAGCGATATCCTGGCGCGCCCTTCCTCTCGTCTCGGTGCCTAGGACATACCCATATTCTACCGCCAAGGAATCCGTCTGGAGTGTAGATCTTCTTTATATCCCGGGGATCAACTGATAAGATCTCCTTCGGTGAGCTTGATATAATCTCGCCTTGGTTGTCGAACTCGTATGCTTTTGGTAGAAGTAAGTATGCATTATCCCCCACGTTCAAATTAAATTCGAAGTCTGTTAGAACTTCTTTTAACGACTGGTGGTTATAGTTCGCCGATTCGATGAATGAACTATCTGAATTATCAAAAAAGTTTATCTGGTTTTTGTCTGGTTCGACAAGGTTCCTGCTGCCACAGTCGCACTCTTCGACTTCCTCGTCGTATTCAGCGTCACAGTCCAGGCATTTTAAAGCAAACTTGGGCTCCCAGAAGAACCCACGCCGGAACATCTCTTGTTTTAGTTTCAGGACCACATCAGAGAAGATCGAGACTTCCTGCTCAAGGTAAAAAGCATAGCCCAGGGTAGGGGCAATCTCCGCATGGCCCAGTGCACCCCGGGCACCTAGTCCCGGGCGCTGTGATTGTTTCGGTGCTGACTTAGATAGAAATTTGGTAATAAAATTAGGAAGTGTGATAGATGGCATTGAGTTAAATTAAGTAGTGGATTTATTTATAAAGTTACTGGAACACCACGTACAGCCAAACACACCACGCTGACCACAGCAGTACAGCACACACAGCTATCGATTTGCGTATAAACCTATGCAGTTTCTTTCGTATCTTTACGAACATGTTGATTACCACCTATTGAAAACCGGCGCAGATGCGGGGCCGCTGCCCCGCATTCCCTGATACATCGAACTATTTTATCATGAATAACATGAGTGAATATTATAGTTCGTGTAGTGCCGAACGGGTTTAAGCCCGATTCGGTCTTATTTTTATATTTTAGCAGGTTAAACCACACCGTTACGTACTTACCTGCTTTGCATCATAGATGAGATTATCCAAATGTTCCCGAAGCATAGAACCACGGGCTGCTGTCTGGTTTTGTCCTATACATTTATCTGATGATAATTGTTTATAGTTCGTAGATGTACAAACAAAAAGCACCTTATCATATTGCTTCTGTGCTCTTTGATTCTTTTCAATAAGTTCCTGGGTAGTATGTGACCTGGGGCGTTCATACTCTACAGCTATTTTAACGCCGTTTATTTCTGCGACGACATCAGCGTCATCATGGTGGTTAACAGTCACTGTGGCGCCTCTATGGAGCAAGTATGAAGCGATCTGGAGGACTGTAGCGTAGTGGTCAATGGTCTGGTTCATGATTTTTCCATTTTTGACTTGCGATGAACCGATCCAGATACTTGTTGTTCCTGGCTTGAATGCCCGCGTGATTGTGTGGCGATCTCTTCCTGGTGACAAGGATTTTGGATCTCCATCTATCCAGTCATTAATATAAGTATCATGCTCTTCAGTAAGTGGTAAAATGCGCTTATCTAAAACCACAAAACCAGAATCAAGCCCTGCTTTTATGGTGTTTTTATTCGTGCCTAAAATCACGTCAGATTCTAAGTCAGTGAGTGCGAAGTTCACAGCAGTAACGGTATTATTCACCTGGCATAATCCCTGGCCCACGCCACATCCACTGAGCGCCTCCATATCGTGAGTAGACAAATTAAAGAAGGCTTTGATTGTATCGTATGAATTCGGCTGGACATTCCCCATGATTACATTGACAAACGAATTGTTTTTTAATAGTTCTTTAACGTCCTCGTCCTTAGCATCAGATGGTTGTTGAGTGGTAAACCAGGCATTCAGACCAAATGATCGACCTTGAGTATACATCTTCAAAATGAATTCTGCAAGTTTCTTATCGTTGAGGAATACCCGGCCTTCGTCTATTATTACATTTGTTTTCTTTGATAGGTCAGTATTGAACCGCATCCCTACCATACCAGTAACAAATACGTTCATGGCATCCTGCAGGGTGCCCGGGATGCTGGAGATATCAATTATGATAATGTCTTTATCGAATTTTACATCGGTGGGTCGGTTGATGTATTCCCAAGAAGTTTCTAACCTTGATGTACGATTAAGCATGGCTTCAGCTGATGGGTTCTTATTCTTTGAGTCTTCTTTCCAGACTTCCCGCAGGTCTAGCAGGACGGGCCACTTGTCGCCGGGTAAATTCTTCCAGGTGCCCGGGTCCTTCCTGATAATACCATTTCGTCTGTAGATCTCAATGAGAGATTCATTAACGTAATTGTCCATGTTATCGGATGTATTCAGGACCCGGAAGAAAGCCGTTACAAGTTCTAAATGATTATTAAAAAGTTCGATATAATCTCCATCTGTCTGATAGCTTGCATTTTCATCTATCATCACCTGCAAAGGATTGATATTGTTATATCCTTTCTTGGCTCCTATGTTAATTACAGCAGCTTTGTCCTTGTAGTATTCAGCAACGGCTAGGTAATTTGTCCGGTTGTCAGGCTTAGGAGTGATATAAACGAACCTATGCCCTAACAGATCATAGCATCCCATCAACAATTTCATAAGCAGGACGGTCTTACCTGAACCTGTAGATCCGACTATCAGGTGATGTCCTGCTGCAAGCTTATCCAAGTCGATGATATATGGGGCCTTGTCTGCCTTCCTCTCACCGTAGATAAGCCCGGTGTTTGATAGTGCAGCCACAGGGTCCCGCAAGGGTATTAACTGCCCGCAATCCTCGCTTATCTGCTGTATCTCTGCTTGTTCTGATAGTATGGGGTAAGGCTGTGCTGCCATGAATGTATCTAAGATCATGTAATACGGTACTTCCATATGCGAGATATTGGAATTCATCACACCTTTGATACGTGAGATACCATTCTTTAGTCCTTTTAGTGATTCGGCCCACAGTGTGATTATATACTGGCAGTCGTGGAGCCTTGTTTCATTATTATAAATTCGGTGATATATAGCTACATAATCATTCCCTTCAATGTCATATCGCAGGGAGTGGGCGGACGTACCGGATTCCTGTTGTGTTTTCTTATCTATTTCAGTTCGTGATATCTTGTTCTTGAATAAGGCATCATCTACTAGGTCCTGCGCCTCTTCATGTGGGACAGGGGCACAGCTGTATGAGATGCCAATTAAATATTCTCCGGTGGCCTCCAATTCTAAGATCTGATCGGTGAAGTCCGGAGCAAGGTTTCTCGGGAATCCCCTGCCGGTCTTTGACGGTGGCACACCTACGATGATGCAGGTAGCATATACTTCCTTATCAATGAGTAGATAATCTTCAAACTCTTCGATGATCGTAGGGGTAATCCTGCGCACATCTTCGGCGTAGTATTTCGTTTGTGCTACTGCAGCATGTGCAATTTCATTTTTGTTTTTGAATCTGGATAGTAGTCTCATATTTCCCTCATGGATTAATTATTCTTTTAATATTTATAATTCCTATAGCCCAGAACATCCATCCAAAGCGTAGTATATTGTCGGATATTCTTTGAAATTTTGGCAGCCACCAAAATTCTTTTTTTCCACTATCAAAAAACACAATCATATCAAACCAAATATATATTATTTTTACATCTCTCGGTAATATTTCTTTTATATGTGATATATAGGCATCGTGTTTCATTTCATACATCTCCTCAAAGCTCTACCTATCGAATCTGATTCAATAAGCATATTATACCCAATCCCACCGAGTCTGAACCCATCCTCAATGCTAGGCGTGAGATTCGTCCGCTCTGCCCCAGCATCCTCGATATTATCAAACCTACCTAAGATTATCGATGCGTAGATAAAACGCTTAGTAGGAACCTCAGTATTCGATACCAACTGCTTGTATATCGATTCAAGGTGCGCCCGCTGTTCAGCCGTCTTAGTCTCATCGTTCATAGCGGCCACGACCTGATTCTTGATACTTATATCGGTGGTGTACCTCTGCATCTCGAAGACCTTTAAGACCTGGCCGTCGTGGATGCGGTCTACTATGTTTTTCGTAACTAAAGCTATGAATGCCTCCAATTCCGAACCTGTTCGGTTATGTACGAACAGTTGATATATGATTCCATAGCGGTTCTCAGTGTACTCGATGAGGCCGTTTGGATGCGCTGTCTCAAGTGGGACTAATCCTTTTAAAAACTGCAATGGCACAATATGCTTAGGGATGATATGCTCGCCTTTGTGGACCCGGTATCTATACTGGATTTCAAGCATGGTTGATTCTAAGATCGTAGGTGATCGCATCTTGACATAGAAGCCGATTCCTGCAGCTATACTTATCATTATCATCACGGCTTTAATTATGATAGATGATGCCAATACGAACACCATGAACGGTATGAACACTGTGATTAATCCGTAGATGCCGACTGGTATGAGCCAGCCCCATGGGAACCCATGCCAGTCCTCAGATACCTTTCTTAGTTTGAGAGAATACATTTTATAGCTCCGGATCAATTCCAAACCCCACAATCTGATTATGCTTTCGTACTTTCTTTCTGAAAAGTTTTATCTGTTCGTGTGTCCAGGCAACAGGGATTATATTAGGACTTATCTGATTATCAAAGTAACAATCATTGACTTTACAATGCCAATATTTACAAAGATCTAATTTTTTTATGTTCTCTTTGTAACTTACGGCAGGATGATTACATATCATAAAGATTGATATTTCGCGGAATCCTGCTTTCTTAAGACATTTAACTGCCGCGTTTATTCTTTTTTGATCCGAATATCTCCAATCCCATGCAATATGAATATTTACAAAGCGGTTATTTTTCAATGCTTCTGCAATTTCCAATGTAAGAAATCTGTAGTCAATTCCACAAACTAGCCAGGGATACACAACTTTTTTATCTACTCTAATATCTCTGAATTGGTTGATGATATCCAATGCTTCTGGCTTCGCCAACAAATTCATATCTGTGATCCTGACATCACGCCTTATAATTTTAGGGATGTCGAATATCTTCCAATCATCACCGATTGCAACGTGTTCATAGCACCACGGACATTTATGAGGACATCCTTCCGACAGTCTGATTACTTGGTAATCGTCTGTGATGATATTTTGTTCGCCTTTTGAATATTCCATTTCATAACACCAACTTAATTTTATTCTTCGCACTGCCTAACAACTTCATGATTGTCCA
>NKAJ01002005.1_pt1 | contig 18917 bp, 17 predicted proteins | sample 1556001 | NCBI WGS metagenome assembly NKAJ01 (sample SAMN06204642, study PRJNA360343) | marine sediment metagenome | isolation source: Jiulong cold seep at northern South China Sea | place: China: South China Sea, Jiulong cold seep | collected 2013-06 | reverse complement strand
TGTCCTCATCCAGGATTATTTGTGTAATGGGAACTGTGCAGGCTGTTTTTGCCATAACCGATATCCGTTACCAGTGCAATCAACTCAGCACCAGGCTTTTCTTTAATGCATTATCAACCTTTTTCATGGAATCGTTTAGGAGTGTGCCTGCTTTTGGAGTAATCAGCCTGTTTTTGTCAATGGTTCTAATCTGGGATAAATTAACAACTGAATCTTTTTTAAGACCATCCCCCTTCTTGATGGCAACGCAGATGGGATAGGATGCTTTTTTTTCTGAATATTCAGTGATTACAGCCACAATGGTAGTTGGTGAGTACATATTGCCAATGTCGTTTTGAATCACAAGCACAGGCCGGGTTTTGCCTGTTTCCCTTCCCACGACCGGATCAAGATTCGCATAATGGATATCGCCTCGCTTAACTTGAATAACAGACATAAGTTCACCTCATTAAAGGAAGCCTTTGCAAAATTGAACATTTTTCAAAGGTCTCTAAAGATTTTCGGTATCAACGTATTTGAAATCCTCTGAAATTTTCAGATTTTCCTGTGCCAGCTCCTGATAGGCACGCTTCATTTTTTCCTCAAATATCTTTTTATCAATTTGTGTGAGCTTTTCTTCAATAGATTCTCGAACCAGGGAAGAAACTTTTTTGCCCTGGAAAGCGGATAGTTGGTAAAGTTTGTTTTTAAGTTCGGAAGAGATTTGAACATTAAGTCTGGCTTTTTTAGGTTGTAAATTGGGTTGCATATTTTACACCTCCTTTTATGGCTAAAAAGTGCCGTTTTGCAAAGGTCTCAAAGCACACCAAATTGTTTATTGCAAAACAGGCGCAAAATCAAGCTAAAAAATGGCTCAAAGATTTGCTAAAAAGGGGGCAAAGATTTTACAGAAAAAGTGTTTGCGACAGAAAAACCGTCTAAATTAGAACAAAAATCAAAAGTGGTCGAATTCGACCACTTTTTTCTTCTTGCCCGGCCCTTTAATGGGTAACCCCTTTCCTGACCCCTTTCCTGACCCCTTTCCTTCTGACCCCTTTCCTTCTGACCCCTTTCCTTCCACCGCCGTCAGCATTAGCAAACCCGACTAATGTTTTTGCTATATTTTTACATATTTCTTTTACCGATCGAGGTTTTTTATCATTGTCATTACCCTCTATTGCACTTTTAAACTCCCGAAAATGACTCTCTCCTGTTTCTAACGCAATTTCAACCCGCTCTTTGACTTTTAATATTTGATTTTCCATATCATAATCCTCATAACCTGTTAGCATATAGTTTCCGTCTAATATTAAATTTAAAAGCAGTTGACGAGTAAATGTTGATTTTCTTATAATTTTGAATGTGTGTTTTTTAAAACAATTTCATCTGTCCTGGTGCATCGGTTTTTTGTTTCTTTTTGGTTTTTCTTTTTGTGTGCAGGCCGGCTTTGACTTCATGTTCGTGGATTTCGTGGTTTAGTTTTAGCAGGCGCTTTAGGACTTCTTTTCTGGCATCTGGTGAGATTGTGTATCGAACACGGTCGTTTTCCGGCAGATAATCCACTTCGTAAAAATCATGGGCAAGATTTATATCCTGCCAGCCGTAAGCGTTTAGAACCGTTTCATCTATTTGTTTGTGGAGTTCTCGCAGGTGCAGAATGTCACGGATGGCCTCATTAAAAGTGAGAATGCCTTCAGTTTTCGAGAGGGCGTTCTACTTCCACTAATGTGCTAATCAAGATGTGACACCAAGCCCTGTTCCCTAATGTGCTAATCAAGATGTGACACCAAGCCCTGTTCCTTTCGATTACCGGAATCAAGGTTTTTAGACATAAAAATATTTTTACGCATTTTTAGCGGCATAAATCGTCAGTAATAGTTCGGATTCGTCGATGAGTTGATAAAGCGGCGTTTTGCCGGAAAGTTTTGTGCTTTCGTTCAGGATTATCGGGACTCCATCTCCGCGCTTTTCCATATAAAAACCTCGCTCCACATTGCCAATCGTTTCCGCGATAGGACTCTCGGCAAGCAAGCTTGTAATCAGTTCGTTCCGTGTAGCCTGCCGCAGGGCTATATTGTCAACGGTAACAGTATTAGGCAGTGCCCCTGGTGAATATATTTCAAGCCGGTCATCAAACATGAAGAAGCGGATTTTGGACCCTGGCACAGAGTAATCGCGATGAGCCACGGCATTTACTATAGCTTCAAAGACTGCTCTTTCGCTGAATTGAGGTACTTCAACACGATGCAATTTCTTTGTTGCCGTTACTACCTGATTTCTCATCAGAAATGCCATTGCCTGTTTAATCTGCTGATCCAGAGTTCCTCGAATTCTTTGGGCATCAATCTGGTAATTGGAGTCCTGCATTGTGCCTCGATAGCGTACAGCTTCGATAAAAGCATTGGGCAGGAAACGTTCTGGATGTTCACAGCAAAACAGTATGCCGGCTACAGATGCACAAACAACACCGCTTTCCTCTTTGGACAATAGATTTCGTTTCAATAAAACAATTTCTGAAGGTTCCTGGGACCGGGCTGTAAATCTGCGCCAGAATTTTTCGGATAAATCGTTCATGCTTGATTGAGGAACCGGTTGCTCTTCAAATCGAATCAGTCGGACCTGACTGCGTTGTTGAAAAAGACGAGCGAGATAATCCGGTTTCATTTCACGTTTGGAGTTGCCCAAACGGTAGAAATACCCGCGGGGGCTTTTGTGAACAAAAAGGCTGCGCGGTATATCCACTTTGATGATTGGCTTCTCGATCCCTCGAGAATCGGTCAACATCATACGAACAATCCTTACGTTGAGTGGGGGATCAATAGAATCACTACAGATCTCGCGTACCAATGTTTCGACAATATCCAGTTTATCCAAAGGAATACCTTCTACCTCCCTGGTCTTATCATCAACCCCTAACAAAAGCACCCCGTCGAAGGAGTTGCCAAATGCTGTGAGTTCATCCGCAAGATCATCACGTTTCGGCCCGGCAATCTTGGCCCCACGGAAACTGACCGCCTTAAGCTCAAGAATGCTATCCTCTCCAAGCCGGATCTTACCGATCAATTCCTTTTGGCTGTCAAACATGCTTACCTTCTTACCCAATCAGTTTATAACGAAAGTCGAATGCCTTTTTTCCATGCTCCCGTTACCGGCATATTTTATTTCAAATTTTTGATTCCTGAAAACCGCCTGCCCAGCGCCATTCAACGCTCATGATTTACCTCCAGATATTGAGCAATTGATTTTATATCTTCAATTCTTTTCCCATTCGGTAAGGGTTCAAGGGAACATCCATTGGTAAATAAGCAGCTCATTTGAGCAGAGGATATATCTTTTCCTTTTAATTTTCAATAAATTCTGGATTTGTTTTCATTTTTTATATCCCTTGCGGTTCCAATAATTGTCAAACATGGTCTCTTTGTTTTTATATTTCTTAGAATATCCGGTTCGATTATTCTCTTTGTCATAATGGCTGCCGGTATCATCATTGTCCCATTCAGTATGCCCGATCCGGTTCTGTTCGATATCATAATGAGTATCTTTGGTTTCCTCAGATGTGGTATATCCGGTGCGGTTCCATGAGCTGTCATAATGGGTCTGCCTGTCGCCGTCTATCACAGTATGGCCGGTTATATTATGATGCTCATCATAATGCCTTATGATATCAGCAGCTATAGCAACNATAATGGGTCTGCCGGTCGCCGTCTATCACAGTATATCCGCTTATATTATGATGCTCATCATAATGCCTTACAATATCACCAGCTATGGCTGCAGGTACGGCAGTAAAGCACAATATGGTAATAATTATAAGATATAATCTGTTCATGCCTGCCTTAATGCTTTTAGGACTTAATCTGAGGTTCCTTACCTGGCAAATTTGGTAACAATGTCAAGAATGAAGACCCCCCTGTTCTTCTATCTTTAAACTCAATTCTCCATGGCCTTGACATGTTTTTTCAATGTATCTGTGTAAACAGATGCCAGCTAATGCGCTAATCAAGACGCGACACCGAACCCTTTTCCCTTGACATGACACTTGCTGCGGTGAGCTACGCAGTAAAAAGAGGAAAGAAGATAGCGAAAGAAGCAGGTTGTCATCTGGACGATTGAGTTATTTGAGTATTTATAGGATGTCCCCCTCACCCATCCTTTGTAATGAAAACCTGTCAAAAAGCGATAACTGCCTTTGGTTCATAAGCCTTCGCACACCGTTCCCCTGTAAACAACGGACACATCCAGAATGTTTATGGCCCTGACGGTTTAAACAGGCAGCAATGGACATCTGATAGCTGTTCTTATCGCACCAGAACTTGTCTGCCATTTCAAAATTATTGCAGGCAGAGCTGCTGCCTTTAACCTGTTCTCCGAATGCGTTGCAGATATGCAAATGATAGAATTTACAATACTCACAGGTCAGTTTAAAGAGGGGTTTCTTTGCACTCATTATATTATTAACTCGCTTTGTGTTTCAAGGTTCTATGTTTGACATTTATTATAACAATAATGTTAAATTCTCAACCAATAAAGCGCAGGAATTACCATTAAAACAGGGGTAATTCCTGCGCTTTATTCAAGATCGCTTAACATTTTATATAATATTGTTAAGCGGAAAAATGTTTCCTGGTTTGAGCTTTTGCAGAAAGAGACAATTTTTTCAGCAAGGCATTCATGGTACCAGTGAGAACGAGTCGCGACTCGCAGTTTGTGCAATTCCCTTTTGTGCCGAAAGCGTTGATTGTAGGAGCTAACACAACCAATGCTTTATTTTTTCTTGTTTTTTGCCTTGCGAATGATATAATATATATTTTGTTTCAGGAACTGGTAACGGACTTGGGGTTCACCCGCGACCCCGATGGAGATGAAGAAACGTTTTGACGAATACCTAAACGAACCCACCAAAGGTAAAGAGCCCGATAAAGTCAGAATCGTCTTGGGGTAGAACTGCAAATGAGCCCAAATGAACGCCAATTATTGAAATTGATCCGACAGGGGGAGGGAATTTCCACAGAATTCAAGACCTGCCGGAATCGTCTCAACAGGGATGTGTATGAGAGCGTTTGTGCCTTCCTCAATCGGCACGGTGGAACTATTTTGCTTGGTGTTCAGGATTCCGGTGAAGTCACGGGAATTGACCCGGATACGGTCACACAAATTAAAAAGGATTTTGTCACCGCCATCAACAACCCGCAGAAAATCAGACCACCAGCCTACCTCTCCGTAGATGAAGTGGAAATTAACGAAAAATCCATCCTGCGAATCTATGTCCCGGAAAGTTCGCAAGTCCATCGATGCAATGGTCACATTTACGACCGCAATGAGGATGGCGATCTTGACATCACCGATCACACCATCCAGGTGGCTGAACTGTATCACCGTAAGCAGGCCACCTATTCCGAAAACAAAATCTATCCATTTGCCGGTCTGGAGGATTTACGAGCCGATCTGATCGACAAATGCCGCAAACTGGCAGGTGTCTGGCAAGATGGTCATCCCTGGCTCGGCATGGACGATATGGAGCTGATCAAGAGCGCCCAGCTCTACCAGACTGACCACGAAACTGGGAAAAGCGGCGTCACCCTGGCAGGCATTCTTCTGCTGGGCAGGGACAACGTGATTCTCACTGCTGTTCCCCATCACCGCACCGACCTCATTTTGCGAAAAGTTAACCTGGATCGTTATGACGACCGGGATCTTGTCAGGACTAACCTGATTGAGAGTTACGAGCGTGTCATCGCATTTATCCAAAAACACTTGCCCGACCCCTTTTATCTGGAAGGTATGGAGCGCATCAGCATTCGCGATGCCATCTTCCGTGAAGTGGCGTCCAATATTTTGATTCACCGGGAGTACCGCAACGCCTTTCCTGCGAAGCTGATCATTGAGTACGGGCAGGTGCGCACCGAAAACAGCAATAAACCCCACGGGTTCGGCGTACTGAATCCAACTACATTCACCCCTTTTCCAAAGAATCCGGTCATCGGCGCTTTTTTTCGGGAAATCCACCGGGCCGATGAGCTGGGTTCCGGTATGCGGAAAATGATGAGATACGGCAAAGCCTATGGCGGCGCTGATCCCGAAATGATTGAAGGCGATGTGTTCCGCATCATCGTTAAGGTCCCGGAGTTTCAACAGATTAAGGGTTCTGAACCACAATCCGGACAACTTGCCCCCGAAGTTACCCCCGAAGTTACCCCCGAAGTTACCCCCGAAGTCAAAAAGATGCTTTCCGTTATGCAAGGGGAAATGACACGCGGTGAAATTCAGGAAAAACTGGGACTGAAAGATGAAAAACACTTTAGGGAAAACTACCAGCAAATCGGCATAAAGCTGGGTCTGATTGAAATGACCATACCGGACAAACCACGTAGCAGCAAACAGAGGTACAGGCTTACGGAAAAAGGACGGAAATTATTGATTCGTCCATTTGTTTGTGAAGTTCGTGCAGGTGCATAACGTCACGGATGGCCTCATTGAAAGTGCAGATGCCTTCAGTTTTCGAGAGGGCGTTCTACTCCCACCAATGCGCTAATCAAGATACCGAGCCTACACGCCGAACGAGCAGTAATCTGTAACGGCAGTCAACCGAGGATTTGCCTACCACCTGTTTTCACATTTTTGGTTGTTTTGATCGAATAGTTGGTATGGCCTGCAGGCGTTATTGGAAATATGTGAGCAAAGGAATTGGGTTGGAAAGGAATCAGCAGCTAAGCAGCTTCTCTTTCCATAAACTCTTCACCATTATTTCTGAAATCATCTAAATCAACAAATTGTTTATCTGCCGCACTCGTGATTCTTTTTCTGTCTTTCCTGCTCAAAGATTCAAAATCTTCATGCACGACGACGCTTTTGAATGGAACTTTTGCCCTCTGAAATTCAAGACATGATATCGTAGTAAGCCGCGCCTTAGTATCATCTTTTATGCCAAAGACATATATGGGTCTCTTGAATTCTTTAAGCTCGTAATCAACTTCAAGGTCGTCCCGTTCCAGGATCGGTAATGCCTTTGGTTCCGGCTTGAATCGGGTGAGCTTATCCATAACATATTCATCAAGCATTTCATAAAATAGGCTTTTTATCACCTCGCGCTTAAAAAGACGCATATTTGATACCTTACCCACGCCCTGGGCAAATTGAAGCACCGAAGGATATAGTGATTCACAGGAGGTTTCAATATAAAGCCGTCCTTCCCTTTCCGTAAGCTGGTTTTCACCTATTATCTTTTGAAATATCCGTTTTTTGTTGGGCGTATCAATATCATACTCATAAGAGAGGCGCATAATCGTCATACCATGATCTGATATTTTAACCTTTCCGTTGTCATCCACCTTTTCGATAAAGATATCCAGCATATCACCATCTTCATGGTAGAAAGGCGCGATAAGCTGGTAAATACCGGACCTTTTCTCTTCAAGGCGTATCCGGTCATTAAACTGGGTTTTCAAGATTTCAAGGTACTCATTCATGACTCGCCTCTACTACCTATAAAGAGGTTTTTTTGAAAGACATCCGGGAAATGGTTCTCCGCACCCATTATGTTGCATTCCCGCAAGAAATATCCTAATGCATCCCAATAAGTGGCATACTCTTCAGTAACATACGCTGTCCTTTCGGCCTTTAAACCTGCAGCTATGTCCTCTTCATTTGCAATATGAATATGATGACGATCGTGGTGGTCAAAGGATATATGTGGCCCATGTGGACCATTACATCTGAAAAGCAATATATCACCTTTTACATGTTTAGGTAAACAAATTAATCCTATTGAAAAATTTTCCTCAAAATCTTCGTTTTTTCTCATAAAAACAATAAAATCATGTTTTTCATCCTCTGACTGTAATTTCATTCCATTTCGCCAATGACCATCTGAAAGGCTCATCTCTTTCTTCGGTTGTTCAATTATCTTCTTTCGGCAATGAATCAGATCTTCTATATCTTGTTTTGTAAGTTGATCCATACTAATTTCCCTTTCTTTATTCATAGCGAAACAACCTTAAAAAACCCCTTCATTTAAACCTCATAAACCTTCAACACTTCATCCCCATAGTGATTGATGACTTTGACGGCAATTTTGCCTGTCGTGGGTGGATCAAAGGGGCGGCTCTTTGTGGTATAGAGGGAAGACCATGCCTCTTCGTTGATTTCAGCTTTAAGGGCGCGCTTTAACTTGTCATAGGGCTGATCTGCGCCGGTGAAATAGGCGTGGCGGACAAAAAAGCTCTCTTCGTTGTAGTCGGTGTCTATAAACCAGCAGGCAATGTCATCGGTTGAATGACTGCGTATCTGTCCGGTTGTAGGATCATAGACATCCACGCCTTTAACTTCAACTGTGATCTGGCCGCCTTTTATCTTCTTTATCCTGAGGTCAGGCTCGCCGAAGACCATGAAGAGGTTTCCTGCGCCTGTCTTTTTGAGGAGTTCATCCCCCATGCTGAGGTCAGGATTCATGCGGGCCGGGAGGACGGTTAACTGTCCATAGCGCTTGGCTTCTTCCGATACGTGGGGATCAAAGGCGAATCCGCATATAATCAACATGTCGAATCCTACCCCTTTGACCGCCTCTTTGGCCGCTTCCTTGACCAACTCAGGCCCGACAGTGCCATGTTCCGGTCCGATTGAAACGGCCACGCGACGGATAGCTCCATTCTTTTCCGTGAATTCACCTTCGGCCTGAATCCAGGCACCGGCGTATGTTTCCAGGCGGTCGAAATGAAGCCGCTCATTCTTGATTGTATTTTGAACCCCGGCCTTTTTCAGGTTCTCCAGGATCATGGTCGCAAACTGGGCTGAACCGTGAGACTTGCGGCCTTCCTTTTCGGATACGGGTATTTCTTCATCAGTTGACAACACCCGGTGAGGTGACAGGCTCTCCACGGTAAATGGGCCTGTAACTCTGATGCGCTTTTTGTCTTCATAGGGTTGATCAAAAAGAGTTTCCTGGTCGGCATTGCGCTCAATGGATCTGTCTATTTCTTCATGGCGTCTCTTTTGCAGGCTCCACCATTCCTTATGAAGTTTCCCGGCTTCTTTGGGCCATGCCTTGTCCGCCTCTCTGGGGATTTCCCACTCTTCCCATGATTTTTTCAGCAGGTCGTTCAGTTTTTCTCTTATCGGCTCAAGTTTTTTCTGCCATTTGGCGTGGATAGTATCTATTTCGGAACTGTTGGCAATGGCCTTAAGGGTGATGTGCGGCACCCGCTTATATACAAATCCTTTTTTAATATCGTTTTGTGTCTTGTATTCGGGAGGCACCTTGCCGGTAATCTCTATTTCTTTTTTGATTCCTTCAGAAGAGTCCGCCAAGTAATAATAAGGGTATTTGGCGGCCATAAGTCTGGTGCGGGCCAGGGCAAGAGCCACGCGGGATGTATCAGTGGTAATCCAGCGGCGGCCCCACTGCTCGGCCACGTAAGCGGTGGTGCCGCTACCGCAAGTTGGGTCGAGGACGAGGTCACCTGGGTCGGTGGACATGAGGATACAACGCGCTATAACTTTGGCATTAGTCTGAACAACAAATATCCTTTGTATAAATGTAGCCGTATCATTCCATAAATTCGAAATTGGCGCGGCAGGAGCTTCATCAAAGTACCTTGCAAATCTGACTGTGTTGCCAAACTTTTCAATTCTATTGGATAGTGTTAATCGGTTTAGACCTTCAAAAGAAGTAGCCCATTGCCTATCGTTAGGCACGGTATATATTTCCTTTTGGAATAAAAACGGCTTTGAACGTTCGGGGCTGTGGTGTTGAGAATGTAACGGCTGAGTTTGAAATAATCTGATTTCTTTCTGTTTAATCTTTTCTATTTGTAGTTGTTCATATTTTGACAATTTTCTTCGAATTCCATTTTGTTCTTCAATAAAGGGAAAAATTTCTATAGTTTCTTCATTAATTTTTCTTTCAAAATACAATTGCCGGTATTTGATGGTTTCAAGATTTTTCGAATACCAAATCATATAGTCTGATACAGCCGCAAGTGTAGTTCCAGTCGTTGCCCCTGTCTTTTGAAAAGTAATTAGGCTAACAAAATTTTCACTTCCGAACACCTCATCTAAAACACATCTAACCAAATGAATATTCTCATCCGAAATCTGTACAAAAACACTGCCGCTTTCACTCAATAGTTCTCGTGATATAACAAACCTATCTCTAAGATAGGCGAGGTATGAATGAATACCAAGTTTCCATGTATCTCTAAAAGCTTTAATCTGCTCCGGCTGCCGTGTTACTTCTTCTACTTTTCCATCCATAACATCTTTCTTTCTGGTGCTGACCTGCCAGTTTGATCCGAACTTGATCCCGTAAGGTGGATCAATATAGATCATCTGAACCTGTCCTTTGAGCCCCTCTTTTTCAGCCAGGGATGTCATCACATAGAGCGAATCACCCAGGATCATCCGGTTTGACCAGTTGGTCCCGTGGTGGTAAAAATCGATCATTTCCTCGAATTCAATGCCGTTAAAGTCGTCAAAGAGACTGGCCTGGGCCGGAGCTTCCTTTTTTTCGGTCCTGCGCACATCTTCTATTATGCTCTGGGGGTGAATCTTCTCCTGGATATAGATGGGTACCGACGCTACGGCCAGATCCTGCCGATCCTGCTCATCCTTCCCTCTCCAGACAAGCTGGGGGTCCAATGATGGGTCTCTGGGATAGAGGACTGTTTCCGGTCGGTTTTCGTCTTCCTTCACAAAATCACGGAGTTCCTCGGTGGGGATGTTGGCGCGCTTGTCCTTGTGCTTCAGACTATCAATCGGTTTGCTCTTGTTTGTCTTTTTCTTCCCTGCCATGTCTCAGTTCTCCGTTCATTAATTCCATATGGCTTCAATCAGGCCACTTTCGCGGATCGCCCCGTCAGAAGATTCAGTGTTTGACAAAATCACGAATCACACTCTTGGCATTCCATGGGTCGTCTATCTCCAGGAATGCCCATCTGCCTAATCCGCCATGGTTGTTGACCGCCGGCACCCATAAGAGTCGGGCAGTCGCTACTTTGGCCTCTTTGTCCTTCTTTTTTTCACCTGTCACCTCGATAATCAGGTTCAGCAAGTCATCTTTTCCCGCTCCGTCATCCAGACAGACCAGAAAATCCGGAATATAATTCTTCTCCTGTCCGTTAATAGTATATGGGATGCTGAAGCCGATGTTGTGATTTTTGGCATAGGCAAAGATTTCCTTCATCTCTTCCAGGGTCTGGGCCATTTTCTGCTCCCATGATTCGGTATCCGCTACAACATGCGATATATGACACTTATCGGGATCAGTTTTATATGTCGGCCGCACAGTATCAAAGTCCACATAACGGGTAGAGCCTATAGAATCATAGGGATACAGGATGGGCTTGAGAGTCTTGTCTCCTGATTCCGCAGCCACAATAGCCCGGTATATGCGGTCTGCAGCATCATTGGCAAACTGAATGAGGAGAAGCAGTTGAGGGAAAACATTGTCCTTTATGACAACGCATTCATCCAGCCAGCATCTGGTAATTCCGAGTATTTGTGGAAACAGCCAGGGCTTTGAATTTCCATCGTCATCGTGAAAATATTTTTCAAGGGTCAGCTTTGCAAGGAGAAATGCCACCTCTTGCACGCGCCGGTTTTTGAGATCATCAAGAGTCAGAATCGTTGATTCGCCGACAATGGGAGCGTTTTCGGTTTTAGTGGGGATGTCCAGGGTGGACAGCACAAACCTGGATTCATCGGTGAAAACCGCTTTTAGTTTCTCGCATGGTAATTCATAACGATATCCTGTAAGACGAGGAAAGAGGATCTCTCTTGAGATTCGTTCCGCAAGAGCGCGGACATGGGTTATTTCCGGACCGGGTTCAGGATCAGGACCTGAACCTGCACAGGGGATGAAAGAGAACGGAACTCCATAGACCTCAGCATACTCTACGGGGAATGCTTCTAAATCAACTGTTTTGCCGTTTACCTGCAAACGCCTGGCTACAGTGGTATAACTTATCCGGCGAAGGCCGCGGCCCACCACCTGTTCACAGAGAAGCTGTGTTCCAAAGGCCCTCACACCCAAGATGTGAGTTACTGTATTGGCGTCCCATCCTTCGGTTAGCATGGATACCGAAACAACGCATTTTATCTGCTCTCCAAGTTTTCCAAGTTTACCGATTGTGTTCATCACCTCTCGTAACAGATCTTCATCCGTGAGTTTGTCAGCATCCCGGCCGGGGAATCGGGCTCGGTATTCGGACTTGAACTCTTCAATCTCCCTTGCCGCTATTTTTTTAAAATCATTGCTCATAGCCTCGCCCGATTCAATCTGCTCGCTGTCGATCAGAATGGTATTCGGCCTCCGGCTCCATGTGCCGTTCTGCTCATTGCTAAAAACCGGCATATTCCCTGGGACAACGATGGTGGAATCGTCCGAAAGGGTTTTTTTCCATCCGGCAATGTAATCAAATATGAGCTTTGATACATTGCAATTATTGCAGACCACAATAAAGACCGGCGGTGTAAGCCCATTAGTCACAGCCCAGGCATTTTGTTCCCACCGGCGGTAATATTTTTCATAGTTTTCATAGAGGCTCTTGAGCGCTCCTTCCAGGATGGCAGGCAGTTTCGGTTCTCCGCTTAAGGCCTGGGTCTTTCTGCCCTTTTTGGGAAGATGATCACGGATGCGGAGCCATAGATCCCTGTATGTGGGCTGCTCCCCTGTCATGGAATCGTCGGCTATGGGCACTCGAGGGACTTTGACGATGCCGCACTCTATGGCATCAATAAGGGAAAAATCAGAGGCCACCCAGGGAAAAAGCGTCCCCTCGGGATAACCGGAACCGCTCAGGAAGAAAGGTGTGGCCGATAGATCGTAAATCGTCTTTATGCCAATCTTGGACTTTACTGCTTCCAGTCCTGAAATCCATATACGAGCAGCCTCTTCCCTTTTTTGAGCCTCTTTTCTTGCATCGCCTTTCAGCCTTTCTTCCGGACTTTCCGGCTTTCGACGATAACAGTGGTGGGCCTCATCATTAATAACAAGGACATTCTTCTTATTTCCCAGCTCACGGCAGACGCGGCGCACCATCTGGACCGGCGTTTCAGTGAAGGGGCTGGCTTCTTGCCCGGCAAGAATGTTTTTAGTAAGTCTGCTTGCTCTGTTTCGTTCCTGAAGCTTAAAGGCATGAAAGTTGGTGATAATGATCTTGGCCCCCGATTCACCATCAAAAAAAGTAAAAAACCTCGTTGACCCTGTAATAACAGGGTGATAGAGTAGTTTTGGAACAACGAAACTATCATCAACGAGGTGTAAGCATTATGGCACAAGGCATTCTTCCTTTCAAGTATGAAACTGAAAAAAACGCAACAGGGATGACGGCATTGGCTGGTCTTCCAGTGTATCTCGATTTGGCTCAGGTAATGGGGTTAGGCAAATCGATAGAAAAACATTTAAAAGTACGCAAAGGCGGACAGGGATGGACAGACAGTCAGATTGTTCTTCCTCTTGTGTTGCTCAATCTTGCGGGTGGCGACTGTGTTGATGACATAAAGATGCTTGAGGCGGACGACGGATTTTGTGAAGTGCTGAAAAAAACTGAAATGCATGGTTTGAAGCGAAAAGTAAGGAGAGCATTATTGCGTCTCTGGCGTAAAGAGAAAACACGCACAGTTCCCTCACCGTCATCAATCTTTCGTTATCTGGCAAAATTTCATAATATAGAGCAGGAAGAACTGAGGCAACAGGGTAAAGCCTTTATTCCTGCGCCAAACGAGCATTTGCAAGGTTTCGTGGAAATTAACAAAGAACTGGCAGCCTTTTCCGGTTTTCAATCCCGATGTATCGGGACTGAAAGTACAGCGACCCTGGATATGGATGCCACGCTTGTAGCTACGAATAAGCTTGACGCATTATTCAGTTACAAAGGAGACAAGGCATATCAGCCTTTGAATACATGGTGGTTTGAACAGGGAATCATTTTGCATACGGAATTTCGAGATGGCAATGTGCCGGCAGGTTTTCAACAACTCCGGGTATTTAAGGAGGCTCTGGACTGTTTACCGAAAGAGGTAAAACAGGTCAGATTGCGTTCAGACACAGCCGGTTATCAGCACAATTTACTGAGATATTGTGCAAAAGGAGAAAACAGTCGTTTTGGAGTGATAAAATTTGCCATAGGGTGTGATGTGACACAAGAGTTTAAGAAAGCTGTTGCGCAGGTTGAAGAGTCGGAATGGAAACCGATATATAAGACCGCATACGGCGAGAAGTACGCAACCGGAGAGGAATGGGCTGAGATCTGCTATGTTCCCAATGCGATTGGTCACAGCAAGAAAGGCCCCGCATACAGATATCTCGCAAAGCGGGAAGCCTTGGACAAACAGCAGGAACTACCTGGCATGGATTCTCAGATAAAGCTTCCATTTCCAACAATGGATATTAAAAGCCAAAGTTACAAAGTTTTCGGTATGGTTACAAACATGGATTGGGAAGGTGAAAAGCTGATACACTGGCTGCATGAAAGATGCGGTAAAAGCGAAGAGGCCCATGCAGTAATGAAAGATGATCTGGCCGGAGGCAAGCTGCCGTCAGACGATTTTGGTGAAAACGCTGCCTGGTGGTGGATTATGATATTGGCGCTTAATCTGAATGCGATAATGAAGAAGCTGGCAATGGGAGCTTCCTGGATATCAAAGAGAATGAAAGCAGTCAGGTTTTCTTTTATTAATCTTCCGGGACGTGTGGTAACACGTTCCCGCAATTTAATAATCCGGTTAACCAAAAACAATCCGGCGATGGAGTTGTTGATTAATGCCCGCGAGAAAATTGCAATGCTTCAGCCTGTTCCTACTGGATAGGCTGAAAAGTAAGAAAAAAGAAAGCAAAATTGTCAATCAAGGGAGAGGTGTGTGAAAAAATGGCCGATCAGCAATGATTCCATAAGGTTACAGTAATATCCGGAGCTTTTTCTGAAATTTTTGAAAAAAATACCAACTCCAACAGCCAAAATATCCACATCTTTTTTTAGGCGGTGGATTTGGGTTGGCCTTTCCCAATTGATTGAGTAAATCGGGTGGGGCGATATCCATTTTCCGGTAATAATTTTGAGGATCATTAGGCAGGAGTACCCTGAGACGATCCCGTATAGTAATGCCGGGAGTCACAATAAGAAATGTATCTGAAAAACGGGAATCCTGCTTGCCGGCATTTTTGTTAAGGACATGCCATGCAATGAGCATAGCCATAACAACGGTCTTGCCGCTACCCGTAGCCATCTTAAAAGCAATGCGATAAATAAGAGGGTTAGCATCCTCATTGGCCTTGCGCAGTTCATTCTCAATCCAGGAGTCCCCATACTTCTTCGCGGCTTCCGTTATGTAAATAAGGGTCTCCAATGCCTCTATCTGGCAAAAGAAGAGTCTTGGTTCCCGCTCGGGTCGCTGCCAGTATTCGAGCAGGCGTGAAGAGATCCTGGTAATTCCCGGATACCCGCCCTGCCTCCATCCGGCAACACGGATGCGGACATGGTTGATAAACTCGTTTTCTTTAATGCGGTCTTGTTTCCACTCTGTAGTAAAGGTGCGCTGCTGTTTGCTTTTCTTTTTGGGCTTGGGAACTGGGATGAAATAAGAGCTTACACGACGAGCCTCACTGATTTCATTGGTAATACCATCTTCAGTGAATCGAAAATGTCTCTCAGGTTCCTCAAAAGGTGAATTGATGATCGGGTTTTCAATGATAACTTGTTCCATTGATCATTACCCCTTTTTTTCAAAGCAAGCTCAAGCTATAAGAAAAATTTAAAAGGAACTTAACAAAAACAATGATAGCCGTCAAGAATACAGACTTAACTATCAGCCTTGACCAAGATTTGGTGGATTTTGTCATGGCAGGCGCAAGGAGATGGCATGGAGAGCGCATTAGAGAAAGGGACGCAGATGGGGGACGTAAATTTATCAACTTTTTCCTTCACACCGCGAAAGTTTAATAGTTTAATACCCCCATCTGCCTACCGTATGCCTTGATTCGCGCTGGGTTCATGTCTTTCTATCTCAAATAAGTCAAAATACAGGCCTAAAGCTCACATCACCTTCCTGAATTTGAAATCAACTACCTGATGGATCTTTTTAAAATCGGAGATATTTGTCGTCACAACTACCGCCCCTATCTGCCTTGCAAGCAATGCAATGGAGACGTCATTGTAAATACGAGGATTTGCCGGATCAAGCCTGCCGGAAGAACGAAGCTTCTGACATACCCTTCCAATCAAGAGCTGTGTGGCAGATGAGGGGACTACAAGTCTTCCTAATTGGATAAATTTGACCCCAAAATTGATAAGATGATTGACTTCTCGTTTTCTCCCGGCTCCAATCCATAATTCATGGAGCACAGGATGGGCCAGATACATAACCTTGTTGAATCCGTTGATCTCATTTTTATAAAGACCCTGGTTGAAAACCCCGATATAAACGTTTGTATCAAAAACGACTTTCTCCTGCATTCCTTAGATCTCCTCAAAATCAAAACTTCCAGCATCCTTAAGGGTTGTCTCTGCAAGCTGAAAATCGGTGTCAAATTGCTTTATGACGGCGTTTATGGCCTCCTTTTCCGATTTTGCTTTCAGCGCAGTCTTGATCCGGTTAATCTGATCCTGATCCAGTTCGATAGTTTTCTTTACAAGCGCCATTTTATTTCTCCATTTGATATGTATAATATGTCTGGTTTGTATGGTTTATGTAATGACAACTTACCTGTTGTTTGTCAAGAATAAAAAAACAAGGTTTTGATGGACCAGATGAAAACTTGAGTNTATTATCTTGTATGTTTACAAAATGTTTTCTCATTTTTCCAGCATATTTTTTTTAGCCTCGAAACTCTTTGCATTATGCTGTTTACAATACATGGGTTGCCCGTTCGTGCTGAACGTGTAGTGCTTCGATTTTGATCTGAATAAAATCCTTTCGTAGTAAATTTTCAGATGCTTTTCACGTTTAACGGCCTTATTTTTTACAGATACTTCACGGCCTCTTTGAGGCTTAGGGCTCGGCAAAAAATAACTTCACATTTTCGCATCTCAGCTTCAGGCCATCTTTGGCCGATCCTCATTCGCAAAGTCCTCGAAATAGCTCGCTATTCCTGCGGCTTTGCTCAATTGGATCGGTCAAATCTAACCCAAATCTGAGCGCCAATTCTGCGAACTTATTTTTTGCCGAGCCCTTAGACCTATCCATTTTGTAAGAATTTGCAATTGTATTTTAAACATAAATCTAATAATATACTAACCGTTTCGTAACTTAAGGGTTATAATTTGCTTACAGGAAAAATATATTATGGCTGACAATAAAATTCTTGTTGTAGATGATGAGGAGGATATTCTGGAGCTGGTTAGATATAATCTGGCCAGAGATGGATACAGGGTTGTTTGCGCAGCTTCTGGAGAACAGGCGCTAAGCAGAGCCAAATCCGAGCCTTTCGATTTGATTTTGCTCGATCTCATGTTGCCCGGCATTGATGGTCTGGAGGTAGCCNACCTATCCATTTTGTAAGAATTTGCAATTGTATTTTAAACATAAATCTAATAATATCCTAACCATTTCGTAACTTAATGGTTATAATCTGTCCACAAGGAAAATATATTATGGCTGACAATAAAATTCTTGTTGTAGATGATGAGGAGGATATTCTGGAGCTGGTTAGATATAATCTGGCCAGAGATGGATACAGGGTTGTTTGCGCAGCTTCTGGAGAACAGGCGCTAAGCAGAGCCAAATCCGAGCCTTTCGATTTGATTTTGCTCGATCTCATGTTGCCCGGCATTGATGGTCTGGAGGTAGCCAAAAGGCTGAAAAGCAAGCCAGAGACCCGGCATATCCCCATCATTATGTTGACTGCAAAAGGCGAAGAAGCGGACATCGTAACAGGGCTGGAATTAGGCGCTGATGACTACGTTACCAAACCGTTCAGCCCCAGGATTCTAATTGCACGGGTTAAGGCTGTTATTCGAAGAAGAGTGAAGGAAGAAACCGATGATTCTTCAATTATTCAGATATATGAACTTGAAATCGATCCGGGTAAACGCAAAGTGCTTGCCAGGGGATTGCATGTTGAATTGACATTTACCGAGTTTCAAATCCTTTACCTGCTTGCCAGGCGGCCGGGCTGGGTCTTTACCCGTTTCAAAATTGTTGATTTAATCCGGGGTGATGATTATCCTGTTACGGATCGCAGTGTTGATGTCCAGATTGTCGGATTGCGGAAAAAGCTTGGGCCCTGCGGCAAATATATCGAAACCGTCCGTGGTGTCGGATATAGATTCAAGGAAACAGAATGAAGAAAAAGAAACGGTTGTTCCGTCAATTATATCCTTCATATTTGCTGATTATTTTCATATCTCTGACTGCCGTAAGCTGGTACGCTTCTGATGCTATGCGAAGTTTCTTCTTTGCGCAAACAGCGGACGTTCTTGAAACCAGGACGAAATTGCTGGAAAGCCGGATCATTAAACACCTTTCACCGCTAAATGAGAAATCTATTGACCTGGCCTGTAAGGAAATCGGCAGAATTTCAGCAACCCGGATAACTGTTGTGCTTCCATCCGGCAAAGTAATCGGCGATTCAGAAGAAGATCCCCGCAGCATGGATAACCATAGCGATAGAAAAGAAGTAAGGGCGGCGATTAGCGGAAATATCGGCAATTCAATAAGATTTAGCAGAACACTTCAACAAAAAATGATGTATGTTGCAATACCCCTGGTAAAAAACAATAAAATACTGGGTATTTTAAGGGCCTCAATTCCTGTAACGTATGTAGATAATGCTTTAAAGTCCATACAAAGAAAAATTGTGCTGGGAGGATTGCTCATAGCTTTGTTTGCAGCAATAATCAGCCTGTTTGTTGCGCGGCGTATCAGCAGGCCCCTGGAGGAAATAAAAAAGGGTGCAGTTCGTTTTGCCGAAGGCGACCTGACCCACAGGCTTCCGGTGCCTGATACAG
>NKAJ01000341.1_pt1 | contig 19069 bp, 21 predicted proteins | sample 1556001 | NCBI WGS metagenome assembly NKAJ01 (sample SAMN06204642, study PRJNA360343) | marine sediment metagenome | isolation source: Jiulong cold seep at northern South China Sea | place: China: South China Sea, Jiulong cold seep | collected 2013-06 | reverse complement strand
AGTGCTGCATAAACATATTCCATTTCTTATCACCTTTTATCAATTGTTGACTGTAATTTATTTAAATTCTATCCGAACAGTGCGCCAAGCCCTTCGGCGGCATCCTCTTCGGTTACTTCTTCAGCAGTTTCTTCTTCTGCTTCTTCATCTGTAGGGGCTGCTGTTTCTTCGGCTGTCGGTTGGCTTGCCGTGGCTTGTGCGCCCAGTAGACTTTTCATATCATCGTCCAGTGCGTCTTCAGACAGTACACTTGCCAGAGCTAACATCTCACTCTGGGCTTTGGACATCAATATACCCATCACATCAGGACTATATATTACTCCATTGACAGACAGGTTCCTTGACTCTGAAACTGCCTTTGCTACCAAAGCCTGTATTGTAGTACTGGTTGGATATGCCGCATTGACAGACAGGTTGAAAGCCTGTTTGGCAGCTGACATGAAGTTCTGTGTGTATAATGCCTCATCAATTGCAAGGTCAGAGCCTTCCAAGAGTGTACCGTCCTCGAAAGTTGCCCTCAGGTCCAGTCCCAGCTCAAGAGGAAATATCTCAAGACGGGCAAGCATTGCCGCCAGTTTTTGAGAAACCACTTCTCCTTCTTTTGCCACGACCTTTGTTTCCCTGACAACAACTTTTCCACCATCTATGGCGGCAGGTATTCCAGCTGTTTGCAGGTCACCGACAATTGGGCCTGGCGGGAATGACGTAGGACCTTTCTCAACAATAATATCCTTTGGAGACACCATACCGCCCTTTATTGGTGAAGGTGTCTTGCTTGAATTGAGGAGTTTGAATATTTTAAACGAGTTGGTTTTGGAAAAAATCAGACCGGTTTCCTGGTCAATATACTTTTCCAGGGATTTGATCTCATCAGAAGACTCTTCCATTGCCCTGCGTATCAAGGAGTTCTTACTTACCTTGATGTGCACTGAATCTCTCAGGCTTGAACGCATCTGCTGGAACTGTTTTGAAGGCAGTCCGTGGATACCAATCAGTCCGACAACAGGATACTCATTAATCTTAGCCTTGATATCCTCGATCTCGTCCTTCTTCCACTTGGGTATATGTTCACTATGATGTACTTCGTCCATATTACATCACCTTCACTGCGGGTCCCATTGTGGTCTTGACATAAACAGACTTGATATTCTGTTTACCTTTCTCAAGATTGTGTTCGATTCTGTCAATGACCGACTGCACATTTTGGGCAAGTTCTTCAGCGTCCATGTCTCTGCGTCCAACTGGAAGATGGAACGTGAGCTTGTCTTTGCTGCGTACCCTGATGGAGTTCTTGGCCTTTTTGATGACATCCTCGATATTCTTATCAGGTGTCAGTGGTTCCGGCATTTTACCCCTGGGACCGAGAACAGGTCCGAGAGACTTGGCAATGGTAGGCATATAAGCTACATCTGATACAAAGAAATCTATATCATTTGCCAGTTCTCGTGCTTTGCTCTTGTCATCCCCAAGATTTTCAATCTCTTCAGGGTCTAATATCATCTCTGCGCCGGCTTTGGTTGCTCTCTGGGCAGTGTCGCCCTTAGCAAAAACAGCTATCTTTATTGATTTGCCCAACCCGTTTGGAAGGATGATCTCTTCATCCACACGGTTTGCAGGCTGACTCATATCAATATTTTTAAGATTAAATGCAATGTCAACGCGTTCAGTGAATTTACGCTCTGGCGCTGCTTCAAGCGCCTGTTTTACTGCTTGTATTGTCTCATCTAACGTCATACATACCTCCGTAGTATTTGCGACATGCGCAACCGACCTTTAGGTCTGCTACAGTTGTGTAGGGAGTTCCTTTTACTGCACGATAAGTACTTTAAACTATCGGTCAAATCACTTATTATTCGAGCCTGCCGTCGAAATCCCCGTTCTTTACTCCCTTTTGTGCTTCCCGGGGGTCCATATCTTCCACAGTCACACCCATAGGCACACAAGAGCCGATAATTTCATTAACTGCAGATTTAAAATCCGTAGCCAGCAAACTATCACGTTTCATCCTGGCCACTTTTGCAGCCTGTTCAATGGTCAGATTGCCAACAGTTTCAGTTCCAGCAGTTCCTGACCCCTTCTCCAGGCCGACTTCCTTCAATATCAGAGCAGACGTGGGAGGTGTCCCAATCTCGATAGTATAATTCTTTTTATCATCAAAGATAATCTTCACAGGGACCTGCATTCCGTTAAAGTCTGCAGTTTTCTCATTAATGCTATCCACGATTTCCTTGATATTTACGCCCATGGGACCAAGGGCCGGACCCAGTGGGGGACCGGGATTGGCTTTTCCGCCAGGGACTAATGCTTCAACAACTTCACCCATTTTCAATACCTCTAATTATAATTATAAATTTAGGACATAATCCTAATCTTCATCCTCACGCTTTAGCACCCTCACATTATCACCACGTACCGTGATGGGTATAGGTACCATTGCCTCGAACAGTTCAACTGTGATTTCTTCGTGGGTCTCATCCACTCGCTTGACCCTGGCCTTCTCTCCCTTAAATGGACCAGTGATAAGTTCTACAATACTTCCCTGAGTGATGCCGACCACTGCAGTCTTAGGTGTCAGGAAATGTTCCACTTCGGTAAATGTGGATGCTCCTTTAATCAGACTACGGGCATGGGGTAGGGTCTGTATGACCTGTTCCACCTGTTCAGGTGAAGGGGCCTCAACCAGTATATAGCCTTTCAACTCATCAGGTGCAAGAATCGCACGGACATCCATGTTCTCTTTCTCTGCCATCTTGGCGATAAGACTTGCTACCGAACGCTCCTGGTTGGCCGTGGTCTTTACCACATATATCTCAGTATCTTCCATTACGTCCTCATTCATGTGACTGCTCACTTCCCCCCATAAGGTCTGGTTAATATAATAATCTTTGCTCGAATCATATCAATTTTGGAACTTCAGTCAGGAAGAAATATATTATGAACCCGATAAACCCAATTATCAGAATACCTGCACCTGATACCTTAGCTATCATCGTAAACTCCTCTCGTGTGGGTTTGCGGGTTAGTTTCAATATCCGTGTATATTCACTGAGTTTTAACGGTATTGTAGGTGTAGATTTAGTTTCCTTTGCCAATTGGTTTCACTTCCTGTTAATAATGGTAAATAATCAGTCCTGTTGAGATGAAGTTTGCTCTAATCAGGTTCGGTACTAAAAAAACCTTTCGATTGACAGGAAATGGCCTGTCAATCGAGATGATAAGTTCATTTTACGAAATCGATACCAAAGCGGCTTGTAATGTTCTTGCCGCTGCCTTTACCATAGATCTGTGCAGATTTAACACCTGTCACCACCAGCATGGTACGGATTGAATGTTCCAGCGCGGGGTCCACCTGTGCACCCCAGATAAGTCTTGCTTCAGGGTCAATCTTATTGTAAACTTCCTGAACCANCGAAATCGATACCAAAGCGGCTTGTAATGTTCTTGCCGCTGCCTTTACCATAGATCTGTGCAGATTTAACACCTGTCACCACCAGCATGGTACGGATTGAATGTTCCAGCGCGGGGTCCACCTGTGCACCCCAGATAAGTCTTGCTTCAGGGTCAATCTTATTGTAAACTTCCTGAACCACGCTCTCTGCCTCTGCTATGGTCATGTCAGGTCCGCCCACCACATTTACAAGTGCTGAGGTTGCTCCTGAAATATCCACATCAAGCAGGGGACTGCGCAGTGCTTTTTGTACAGATTCGGCAGCTTTGTCCTCGCCGTCTGCTTCACCAAGACCGATCATAGCCACGCCACCTTTTTGCATGACGGTCCTGACATCAGCAAAGTCCAGGTTGACCAAGCCTGGTTTGGTGATCAGTTCAGTAATACCCTTCACTGCCCGCATCAACACTTCGTCCGAAACCTTGAAAGCCGCCTGCAGGGGCAATCTTGGTACTACATCTAATAATCTGTCATTTGGTACAACAATGACCGTATCGGCCACATCCCTGAGACGCTCCAGTCCGGCTTCTGCATTAGTGCGCCTGATCGAACCTTCCACTGCGAATGGTAAGGTGACCACGGCAATGGTCAATGCACCTTCCGCCCGGGCATGTTCGGCAACTACCGGCGCAGAACCAGTACCTGTGCCGCCGCCAAGGCCGCAGGTGATAAATACCATATCTGCTCCTTCGACCGAGGTTTTAATATATTCCTCACTCTCTTTAGCAGCTTCTTCACCGATCTGGGGCAAACTACCGGCACCCAATCCCTTGGTCTTTTTCTGACCAATGAGTATCTTCGTTTCAGCCGTAATATGCAGAAGATGTTGTGCATCCGTGTTCAGTGCATAAAGTTTAGCACCTGATATGCCCTCTTGGGTCATCCTCTGGATGGTGTTCGAACCGCTACCACCGCAACCGATCACACGGATGTTTGTTTTCAATTGTTGAAGAACCGCTTCCAGTTCTGCATCGCTCTGACCTACACTATTAGGTGCTGATGATGACACTTCCTGGTTCCTGCCTTCCATATTTGCCCTGGTGATGGCTTCTTTTATAATGGATTCCATCCTTTCATCCCTCAAACATTTAAAATCTTTAGTCTATATAAATGGTCCGAACCTTTATTGATTTTTGATTCGTTTCATAAACCATTTCCGGACTTATTGTCCTTTTGTCTACTCGTACTGTCTCTCCTCTTGCCAGCGCGCCGAACATAAGCCCGGAAGTTATTCCAAGTTTCCTGGCAAGTTCCGGATTGAACTTTTCGGTAATGAGGTATAGCATACCCTCATCCCGGTCGTATCGTATATCGTAGTGTTCTTTTAGTATATTAATGCATTCATTTGTCAATTCATCAGCCACAAGACGGGCGCAGTCGTCATCGATTCCTATGAGTACATGTGAGAATTTACCATTCTTGTGTTCAAGGTATGCAATGCTATGGGCTGCAAGGAACTCTTCAAGCCTGGACCTGTCCAGTTTTTCGGCTTCCTGTAACAGTTCCGGACTGATTGTGGTAACTTTTACTTTTGGACACACACATCTCTGGCAAGCATTCTTGAACTCACACTTTATTCCTTCTGTTACATGAGCACGACCGGACGGACAAATATCATTCATCTTCCTGCGCAGTTCCTTGCACAATTCCCATGGGACTCCGTCCATTTCCCTGATATCACTTTCCCTTAAAACCTCATAACCAAGCCCTTCGATGATGGAAATCAGGCGGTTGCGCTGTTTTGCACTCATTGATTTACGGTCCAGATATGCGAAATCCGCGCATGAACGCTCAAACGCCTGCCTGATAATTTCTTCATCCAGTTCATCCAGTTTATATGTGGGAAAGATGTGCCCAAAAGTTATCTCTGTGTCTTCCAACAGTTTGGTCTGGCGGGGAGCATAATGGTTACCTCCAAAGCCGATGGCTACAGGCACGTCATCATTGTCAAGCATAAGTATTGCATTTGCTACAATACGTCCTGCAAGAGGTTCTACCCATTCCTTTTCTGAACTACCTATCTCCACGAACAGAGATGGCGTTTTGAGATTGCTGGGGCCGTGGTGTGTACTCTCGATAGACACTTCAAAATCCTCATTTTTACTCAGTGTCTTGAGATTCATGTATATGGAGCGCAATGTCTGGGGTGCAGCCGAAGCCAGTTCCATAGGACTTCCCCCTAACTTTGCTTCTTTAGTATTGCCTGTATGATGGACCGTGAGTATCTGTCGCCCATCTTTACTGCGATGCCTGGATGCAAATATAATTATATCACAACCCAGTCCGCATTTTTCCAACCGTCGGTCCAGTTCATCCTGGCAGATATGCATCCCATCTATCTCCACTATCCTGAATTTCTTGAACTCGAATGAGGCAATCACAGTGGGACAGTCAATATTTGTAGATGCCCAATCTCTTATCTCCAGCAAGATATTCTTGATGTTCTGGCTGGCAAGGTCTTCTTTTGAAATGATTATGTTTATTTTTCCGGCTGAAGTCTGATTTGATTCTATGCTGAATACACCACCTGTTAAAATGAAAATATTAGCACTCGATATGACATATATGTATATTATAATATCATTGAAATAAATTGGTGCAAGAAACTACCTGCTGACGTTTGGAGGTTACTTGAGTACATAATGTCCATACACTGTAATCAATAATCAAAGAAAATCACCATAAATTATATATGTTATCATTTCAATAATTGAATTAGTTCGTCAAAAAATGAGGTTGGTATTTTTGTTAAATTTACATATGGATTTTGTAAGTCTTTTTATATGGCTATACAATATTGGTGCCGCATTTATAATTTTGTTTTTGATATTCCAGATACTGCTTATATCCAGGAAATTAGATACTGACATCATCCGTGCCCGTTTATTTTTAAACATGGATATCATGAATGAAACATGGAGATACATATCCATCGCATCTGCAGCCTTTGCCGTGAATGCTATTACAGGTTTTCTAAGGTTTAACGTCGATAAAAAAGTATACTATCTTTGGGAGATTTCTGAGATAATTTTCCTGGCTGCTTTTATAGCAATGATATATCAGTGGTACCAGTTCGTCGGTGGAATGATAATTAAGAACAAAAAGGTTGATGAATAGCTCCTTATTACCATTTCCTTACTACCATTCCTATAATATAAAATATGAAAATCCTTTTCAATAGCGATTTATTTCAATACCATCGGATGTGAAGATATAATTATACCTGCCCATTGCCTTGCCAGTGTACAGCAGATAGTGTATAATCATTTTTCTTTCAGGTATATCGGCATCAAGGTTCGCCTTTAACTCTAAAAAACCGTCCATCATGAATTTTAACCTTTCAATGGTCCGCGGGTCTATGCTCGGGCCCAGCGTGAAAAGCGCGACATGTTTCTGTAGCCTGACACGTCTCGTCATGGTCTCAATAAGGTTATTGAGTTCTTTAATTCCATCATCTGAAGTGTTTAGTATCAAACCAGTAAGGGAATCTAAAACAATTCGTATCTCTTTTTTGATAAGTTTGCGCTTTGCCTGATTTATCAAGCTTCCAATGGTGGAAATGTTATGCTCCACTTCTATGAACCGGGTTGCATGCATTTTTTCATCTACTTCAACACCACTTATTTCCATCGTTAATGGATTAACCAAAACAAGATCCCCCTGGGCTTCATATTTTCGGGCATCAAGCCCGTTTTGTCCCATCTTGGCCCTCATATCATGCAGGGGAAGCTGAGTGGATATATACAGTACCTGTTCTCCCTCTACAAGTCCGGTTTTTGCGAACTGGATACACATTGAGGCTTTACCGGACCCTTTTTGACCGTACAGAAGTATGTTGGTCTTTTTAGGGAAACCACCCTCAATAATCTGGTCCATTCCTGGTACACCGCTGGGGATTCTTTGGATTTCAGTTAGTCCTTGAATAATAACCACCTGTAAGAAGTATCTTGTTTTAAAGTATAAATTTATTATCTAATTAGACATAATCATGGATATATATATGGATAATAGTAGAAAGTTCAATGGAGTGGACTACAAAAATACATTTGCCCAACGTATCAGCGCTATGCACAAACTGGTTGGGCAGGTTCTATCTGCCCAGATATGCAACGGTGACCATATACTCGATATTGGGGGTGGTCCAGGTATGGGGGCCAGGATAATAGATGAGATGGGAATAAAAGCCACCGTAACCAACATAGAACCATCCACAACCATCAATGATGTTCCTGACCTGTTATCAGTGGAATATATCTCATTGCAGATATCGTTAAAAGAGGCACTTGATACCCGGATGCCTTATTCAGCCGACTGCATACTGATGGTAAGTTCGGCACATGAGATTGCCCTGTGCAATAATCTGGGATCAATGGAGAATAAAAAGATGTTCTTCCATGACCTGGATTCTTTCATTCGAAAAAACCTTGTGCCTGGGGGCAAAATGATAATCGGATTCCCAAACTATTCAAAGATGCGTCCATGGCAGAGATAGAACATCAGCGCAGGTTGACCGAATCATTATTGGGACATTCCCATCCACCAGATGAATTATTCACAATCGAGGAGTTCTCATCTGCTTTCAACACCCTCCCTATGGTATTCATTCAAAAGCCAATGGACCTGACCCATGAAAATCCAGGAACAACTGCACTGATGGCGAACGTGGCTGTATTCAAACTAAATAGTTTGTAGAATCAGTGTCTATTTTTTTNAATACATTTGCCCAACGTATCAGCGCTATGCACAAACTGGTTGGGCAGGTTCTATCCGCATCTATTTTTTAAGTTTTGTCGCCACGTCCTTTGCGAAATATGTAAGAATCATATCCGCCCCGGCCCGTTTAATGGAAATAAGTGATTCCATGATTGCCTTCTCATCCAGCCAGCCCTTATCCACTGCGCCCCTGACCATGGAATACTCTCCGCTCACATTATAGGCGGCCGTAGGCATCTTAAACTCATGCTTGACCCTGTAAATTATATCCAGGTACGGCAGGGCAGGCTTGACCATAACAATGTCGGCCCCTTCCAGGATATCCTGTTCCACTTCCCTCAGGGCCTCATCACTATTGGCAGGGTCCATCTGGTACGTAGAACGGTCCCCGAAACTGTATCCCGATTCAGCCGCATCCCTGAACGGTCCGTAGAACGAGGATGAATACTTGGCTGCATATGACATGATAGGTGTATTGGAAAAATCACTCTCATCAAGGGCACTGCGAATAGCTGCCACCATGCCATCCATCATGCCCGACGGTGCTACGATATCTGCGCCCGCCCGCGCATGGCTCACTGCAGTCTTACCCAGTATTGGCAGGGTCGGGTCGTTCAATACCTCTTCAGTCTCATAATCTACCATACCGCAGTGTCCGTGGGTTGTATATTCACAAAGGCACAGGTCAGTGATGACCACCATATCATCCCCCAGTTCGGCCTTGATGTCACGGGTTGCGTTCTGCACAACATCATCATCACCGTAGGCATGTGTCCCTGTCTCGTCCTTCTCTTTTGGTATCCCGAATAATACCACTGCCGGAACCCCCAGGTCTGCCAGTATTTTTGCTTCGTACACTACACTTGCAGGAGTTTCCCTCCTTACACCAGGCATGGACGAAATGGGTTGTGGGGCTCCCAGGTTCTCGTCTATGAACAGGGGGGCAATCAGGTCATCCACTGACAGAGTCGTGGCTTTGACCATGCGCCGTATTGCAGGTGTCCTGAGTCGTCTCAATCTTGTTGTGGGGAACTTGGTGGTATTTTCAAACATAACATCCGATTTTCCGTTAAATGTTCTTATTATTCTTGTTGCCATTGAGCCTGAACAGTTCGGCCACTGTGTCCAGGAACATTTCATCATCATGTTCAGCTGCATTACGTAAAATCTTTGTAGGCTCTGCCAGTATTTTGTTGGCTACCGAATGGGTCAGGTCGTTCAACACTTCAGTTTCAATTTCACCGATAGTATGGTAAGCTTTCAACTTATTGATGGCGGCATCCCGCTCATGACACCGTATTTCGTTTATCATGCTATATAGTGCCGAAATAATCCTGTCAGCCTGCTGGCGCTTGTACTGTATCTTTAGAAGTTCTAACTCTTCATCAATGATATTTTCGACTTTTGATATCTCGCCTTTGCGCCGATTAAGGTTCTTTTCACTGATACTTTTTAAGCTGTCAATGTTGAACAGCCTGACACCTTCAATTTCACCAGTTGACTCATCTATGTCCCTGGGATTTGCAATATCAATCATTAGAATGTCACTTTTGTGCGCTTTCATGACTCCTTCCATCATCTCTTTGGTGATGATCATGTGGGGTGCAGCAGTTGCACTGATAACAACATCAGATTCACTGATATATTCATTTATTAAGTCATATTTAATGGCCTTTCCATTTAGTTCACAGGCTAAGGCCTCAGCCCGCTCAAAAGTACGGTTGGCTACATATATTACTTTGATATTCTTATTGGCAAGAGCCCTTGCAACCAGTGACCCCATTTCTCCTGCCCCGATAATCATCACAGTCTTTCCTTCAAGACTTCCAAGTATATCGTCCGCTAGTTCCACAGCTGCAGAACCGATTGACACAGAACCCCTGTTAATGTCGGTCTCGTTGCGTACCCGTTTGCCCACCTGAATGGACTTGCTGAACACTGTATCCAGTATCTTTCCCGTGGTCCCGGTCTGCTTTGCGAGATTGTACAGGTCCTTCACCTGTCCCAGTATCTGGTCCTCTCCCACTATCATGGACTCCATGCCAGATGTCAACCGCATTAGATGGTGCATCGTCTCTTCGTGGTCAAGGAAGTCAACAATGAGGTTGGGAACTTTCATCATCTTGGCAAAATTAAATAGTACCTTGCTGCCTTTGGGCGAGACCACATAGACCTCAACCCTGTTACAGGTCATAAGCACGGCACATTCTTCCACCAGTTCATGAGAATACAATCGTTCCAGTATCTTATCAACGCCGCCATGCCAGGCATGAAGTTTTTCAATATCTTCCACGTTGGCCTTTACGTGGGTAATAAGCATACTTGAAATTTCAGTCATCAAAATCTCCTTTTTTACCCCTGGAATTTATATAAATTTAATCATTTCCATTTGATAAATATTTTAGGGCGATTTCCAATGCCTGTTCATATGAATGTGTCAATGCACTCCAAACATCTTCATCTTCAAGAATTGCCCATAATATGTTTGCCCGTTCTCTCTGGTCGGGAATACTCGCTTTGAGTCGAACTCTCATCTCTTTTTGCAGCAATGCCATGGTCTCGAACTCTGCTGGTATCACTGTTTCGATCTTTTTCCTCATATATTTTGAAAGGGCAGGACTGGCACCTCTGGTGGAGATGGCAATGGTTATGTCTCCTCTTTCGACAATTGACGGTATTGCAAGATCATCCAGTCCATCCACTGAATTTACCAGGCAGCCACGTTGATGTGCAATGTTTGCGATCCTAATGTTAAATTCTCGGTCGCTGGTGGTCGGTATGACCAGAAATGCACTGTCAAGGTAATCCAATATCTCATCATCGGACATTGTACCTGTGATTTTAATGAGTTTCAACTCCTTATCACCCAGGTCCTGAAGTATAGGGGTAAAATCGCGGCTGATAACAGTGGTTGGAGCATATCTGGAGAACAAGACCGATTTTCGCTCACCTACCTGTCCGCCCCCGAATATGACTACTTTGCGGTCAGTCATATCTATCATCAATGGCAGGAGTTTAGGTTTACTATCCTGCAATAATCTGTTACCGGATTTACCAGTCAAAGCCTGACTCCTGTCTTTTTAAATTCCTTCTCACTGAATAAGATATCATAATCTTCAATACCGGTGGCATTGGATATCTGTTTTGCAACTTTCCTGCATTCATCCCTGGTATATGCATGAACCATAGTGAACAGGTTATAGGGCCACCCGTCTCGTCTTGGTCGTTCATAGCAGTGAGTTACTTCAGAAAATCCAGCCATGACAGCGCCCACATCTTCTACACTGGAATCAGGCACATTCCAGGTACACATGGCATTTGCAGTAAAGCCAATGGCCCTGTGTCCTATTGATGCGCCAAACCGCCTGATAATCCCATCATGATGCAATTTACTTATCCTTTCAATTACCAGAGTCTCTGAAATTCCTAATTGTTCTGCGACTTTTTCGAATGGCTGGGAAGTTATCGGGATACCATCCTGAATAATTTTTAGTAGTTGAATATCAATTTCATCCATAAAACCAACTTTCCTGTTTTGATGTTAAGTAGATTGTTAAATATTATTATACTTAATTACGATCGGTTTATGTATATTAATTTAAGATTATATATAATATGTCAGGTTCAACTTTCACGTTGATTGGCACTGGCAATCTTACTACTGATTTTCGCCTACATTTTATTCAAGGTAGTGAAATAAAGCACTATCCGGGGTCATTCAGAAGGTACGGGAAAACTAACTATTTCCACACCTGCCTTATTAAAGAATTTTATTGCCTCGTCATCAGGATAATGATTTGAGAACACTACCCTTTTGATTTTGGAATTAATTATCATCTTGGCACACAATACGCACGGCTGGTGGGTGCAATATAGAGTAGCGTTCTCGATACTGACACCGTGGAGAGCAGACTGGATAATGGCGTTCTGTTCGGCATGCACTGCCCTGCACATTTCATGTCTGGTACCTGATGCGATGTTCTGCTGCTGGCGTATACATCCAATATCAAGGCAGTGCTCCAGGTTGCGGGGCGCCCCGTTATATCCTGTAGAAAGGATGCGCTTATCAAGTACGATTACCGCACCAACCTGGTTTCTTAAACAGGTGGAACGCTTGGCCACCACCCGGGCGATTTCCATGAAATATTCATCTAATGTGGGTCTTTGAACCATGTTTTTTTACCTATCCTTGTTTGACGGTTTGTTAGTAATGGGAGCAAAAGGTAAATATATTGTGATATATGGTATGCGCACGTGACCGATGTGTTACAAATTATGCGGTGCTGCTTATGGAGAAGGACATAGATAGTTATATTGATTCATATCTGGGACGATTTTCAACCAACCAGATGATAGGGATTCCGCTGGTGATATTTGTTATATCACTACTGATCCTTGGTTTTTCATTCTATACGACCGGGAGTCCTGTGAAGTTGGGCGTGGAATTTACAGGAGGAACAACGGTCACAGTTGTGTCGGAACTGTCCTATGAGGCGGTGCAGCAGGAATTTACTTCACAGTTCCCTGAAACACCACCATTCAGTGCCAGGGATGCCGGCGGAGGGCGCGTGAAGTTACAGTTCGGTCCTATGAGCGAAGCCCAGCAGACACAATTGAACGATTATATCTCAGCTAATTACGGAAATGATGTTTCCTTGAAACAGGTTAGTGCGTATATTGGTGAGAACCTGCAACACAGCGCAGTTAAAGCCGTAATCTATGCTTTTTTAGGGATGGCCGTAATAGTTTTTTTCATATTCAAATCTGTAGTCCCATCAGCAGCAGTGGTACTATCTGCCGCCTCTGATATCATAATCGCTGCTACTCTTATGGACCTGTTCGGCATAGCCTTATCCCTTGGCACAGTGGCAGCCCTGCTCATGTTGATAGGTTATTCGGTGGACAGTGATATCCTGCTTACTACCAGGCTTCTCAAGCGCAGGGGCGATACTGAAGAAAAGATACGTGCAGCCATGAAGACCGGGCTTACTATGACTTCTACCACAATGGCAGCATTTTTTGTCTTATTTTTGGTCAGCACCTTTGCAGGTCTTATCTCGTCCTTTTCAAAAATAGATATTATCAGTGACATTTCAGCGGTCCTGCTGTTCGGCCTGGTCACAGACCTTATGAATACCTGGATGTTGAACACTGGTATCCTCAAATGGCATCTCGCAAGGGGTACACCTGATAAAAAGGGCAAGAGGGGGAGAAAACGATGAATGGTGAAGAAGAAGAGAGAANCCCTTGGCACAGTGGCAGCCCTGCTCATGTTGATAGGTTATTCGGTGGACAGTGATATCCTGCTTACTACCAGGCTTCTCAAGCGCAGGGGCGATACTGAAGAAAAGATACGTGCAGCCATGAAGACCGGGCTTACTATGACTTCTACCACAATGGCAGCATTTTTTGTCTTATTTTTGGTCAGCACCTTTGCAGGTCTTATCTCGTCCTTTTCAAAAATAGATATTATCAGTGACATTTCAGCGGTTCTGCTGTTCGGCCTGGTCACAGACCTTGTGAATACCTGGATGCTGAACACCGGCATCCTCAAATGGCATCTCGCAAGGGGTACATCTGACAAAAAGGGCAAGAGGGGGCNGCAGGTCTTATCTCGTCCTTTTCAAAAATAGATATTATCAGTGACATTTCAGCGGTCCTGCTGTTCGGCCTGGTCACAGACCTTATGAATACCTGGATGTTGAACACTGGTATCCTCAAATGGCATCTCGCAAGGGGTACACCTGATAAAAAGGGCAAGAGGGGGAGAAAACGATGAATGGTGAAGAAGAAGAGAGAAGACTGAGCAGTGACCCGAGGGTCATGTTGATGGTGGGTGCAATATTCATTTCATTAATTTTATTGTTCCTGCCTGCAGTATTCCCTGAATTAGGGGTCGGTGGGCTTAAGTATGGCCTTGATCTGGATGGAGGTTCATGGCTGGAATTGAAACCTGAAGGCGCCATAGTGCAGGTCGACGCCGATATGGGACGTATTATCGCACAGGATTATGGGGTGTTCCTGAATGAAACAGTGACAATCACCCAGCAGACCATATCTTCAGTGACCTTTGAAACCCGGCAGTCCGTTACTGCCAAAGGGATAGAATCCCTGGGTTATGGACAGGCAGCCGTATCCGGCAGGGGCGGAGTTTACATAATTGTACTCCAGACAGACAAAAACACAGCGATTACAAAATATCTGGAAAACCAGTACAAAACAGAAGTCGCAGTCTTTGATGATGAGGACGGCATCTGGTATGAGATCAGGAAGAAGACATCTCCAGATGAACTTGCTGCCATTATGCAGCAAGTTGACGGTTCTGTGGTCGAGTATCAGGATGGGGTATCAATAGCTACCTTAACTGAGACCAAGGAGATTCTTGAGGTCAAATTGAACCTGTTCGGGTTGAGCGATGTAAAACCTGTCATTGAGGGTCGGGAATTTATACTAATTGACCTGGCGGGAATTGATATTGATACGGCCATGGACCTTGCCGGCACGCCAGGTAAGTTCGAGATACGGGTACAGATTGGTAATAATGAGAGCGTACATGCTGTTTACGNTGAACCTGTTCGGGTTGAGCGATGTAAAACCTGTCATTGAGGGTCGGGAATTTATACTAATTGATTTGGCAGGAATTGATATTGATACGGCTATGGACCTTGCCGGCACGCCAGGTAAGTTCGAGATACGGGTGCAGATTGGTAATAATGAGAGCGTACATGCTGTTTACGGAGAAGATATCCAGACAGTGGGTTACCACAGGATGGATAACAATGTTTGGGGCGTGCCGTTTACCCTGACGCAGCAGGGTGCTGATGCTCTGAGGCAGGTAGCAATTGACACCAATGCTGTCAATGACCCGGATAATCACGAAATTACCATGTATCTGGACAACAGGGTGATATACAGTGCTCCCCTGTCGCATTCGCTGGCACAAAGCATGAGGGTTGTGCCAATACAGGATTTGGTGGCATCATTCGGTAGCGATACGGGCAGCGAGGATAATGCAAAGGAACTTGAATCCCATTTGAAGGCTGGAGCACTCCCTGTTAATGTAGAAGTAATAGGTTCAGGCCAGGTGCCTGCATCCCTGGGCAGCCAGTTCAAGGAACTCACTGCCATAGCTGGCCTGCTGGCCATTATCACCGTATCGTTTATGGTCTTTTTGAGGTATCGCAGAAAGGAGATCATGCTCCCGATGATAATTACTTCGCTAAGTGAAGTGGTGATGATTCTGGGCTTTGCATCAGCAGTGAAATGGCAGCTTGACCTGCCCGCCATAACAGGTATTATTGCGGTCATAGGTACCGGTATTGACCATCTTGTGGTTATTACTGACGAAGTACTGTATGAGGGGAAACTGCCTCCTACCAAAGTATACAATGCCAGGATAACCAGGGCGTTCGGCATCATTTTCGCTGCGGGGTCCACCACCACCATAGCTATGATATGGCTGGTATGGATGGGATTCGGTGCACTGAAAGGGTTTGCATTGACCACCATCGTGGGCGTGATGATAGGTGTGCTGATAGCCAGGCCGGTCTATGCCAGGATAATCAAGGAAGTGCTAAAAGAAAGCAAGGATTGAGCATGAGCCGCCCCCCCAATGATGTGATCATAGTCAGGTATGGCGAGATTGCCCTTAAGAGCCGGAATGTGAGGGACCGTTACGAGAAGACATTGATGTCCAACATAACTTCAATGCTGGATGCCATGGGTGCATCGTACGAAAGTGTATCCAGGGATTGGGGGCGTATTTACATCCATACTGCCGACCCTGCAGCCGCCCAGGCTGCAGCAAAGGTATTCGGTGTGGTTTCTGTGAGCCTTGCTATAACTTGTGAGCCTACACTGGAATCCGTTTCATCACTGGCTGCAGATGTGGGTCAGGAGATTATTGGTGAAGGACAGTCATTTGGTATCAGGCCCAGGCGCACAGGGAACCATGATTTTTCCAGCCGCGATGTCGGGATTGCCTGCGGTAATGCGGTCTGGCAGAGGATAGAGCATCAAGGTCCGAGCGTGGATTTGACCAATCCCGATGTGGAGATATTTGTGGAGGTCAGGCAGAACCACGCTTTCGTGTATACTGATGTGGTCAATGGAGTGGGCGGACTGCCCCTTGGCACCCAGGGTAAGATGGTAGCCCTGGTATCAGGAGGTATCGACTCGCCAGTGGCAGCATGGCTCATGATGAAACGTGGTTGTGAGATTATTCCGGTCTATGTCAACAATGACCCATTCTCAGACGAGACCACCAGGCAAAGAGCATTGGAATGTATCAGGGTGCTGCAGACATGGGCTCCGGGACATTCCTTAAAGGTCTATGAAGTCCCTGGCGGCGAAGCCCAGGTATCGTTTTTATCAGACTGCCAGCGCCGCTATACCTGTGTGCTGTGCCGCCGGATGATGTACAGAATCGCCGCCGGTATCATGGAAAAGGAACGAGCCCATGGTATAATCACCGGTGTATCCCTGGGGCAGGTAGCCAGCCAGACCTCACAGAACATGCTGGCCGAAACTTGCGGTATTCATGTACCGATCTATCATCCTTTGATTGCTCTTGACAAGACCGAGATTGTGGACATGGCACGGAATATTGGGAGCTATGATGCATCTACCCGGCCTGCCACCTGTTGTACTGCAGTGCCGGAAAAACCTGCTACATCTGCAAGGTGTGGTGATGTATGCGATGAAGAAGCAAAGATAGATGTTGAAGAACTGCTCAGGACAGCCCTTTCAAACGCAAAAATAGTTGAACCGTCCGAGTACAGTTAGTTCGTAAAGTTAGTTCTTACACTATATTCATTCATTCTGGATAGTCTCTATTTTGAACATAACACCCAGCCCATTGAGGGTCAACTGGATGCGGTCGCCAAAATTGAGTATCTCCTCCAGGTCGGTGTTTGAGTCCCATTCATATATATAATCATGGACTCCCTGCATGGGTTTAAATCCCAGGGACATCAATCTCCGGTTGACCTCAGATGGTCTGCCGCCTTCACTGTTAAACCAAACTAATAGATATGACTTCATGATCCTCATCTTCAACATGGGTTGAACAATATTTAGCTTTTTGGTTGCACGTTTAGTCAAACTCTAAGTAGTCAGTTAAATTCGGCTAAAAGTAGATTTCCAGGGATATATTATAAGCATAGGAATTAACAATTTACAAGTACATGACAATTTTTGGGTAATATTATGAAGATATTGGGTATGGGCAAAATAATCATAATTGTAGGGATATTTCTCCTGGGGGCACTTCATCCGGCTTTGGCCCAAATGGGTACTGAGCCGCTGGTCAATGGTACAAGTCTTTATCTCTCGACAGGCCAGTCATGGACATTCTATCAGGGGTACTCATTTAACCTGATGAGTGTAAGCAACAGTGGGGATAAGGCATGGGTGCAGTTGAAACAGAATGATACGGTTGTAAAGTCGGCCTTACTTTCTACTGATGAAGTGTTTTTTTATAACTCAACCATTCATTATGTTTTGCCTAATCATTCTGTTGAGACCGTGCAGTTAAGCCTCAGGGTGTCTGGTATATATACAGGTGAAGTTGCCGATATTGTAACTTTTTCGCATGTATACCAATACTACGATCCTGCCCTGCCAGAGCCCACCCCTACACCGACGGCATATCCTGATAATTCAAATGATTCCAATGTGACACCTACAGCTACAGTTGCTGGTGGTTCAGGCATACCAGGGTTCAAAATACTCTCAACAACAATTATAATAGGAATTTGCAGTATATTCTTACGCAAGTCGCACAAAGAAATTTAAGAAATGTAATATATCATAACAGGAATTTGTCATAAAAATACTGAACAATATTCTTGAATAACGTGATGCCTATGGAAACTTCAACTGAGAAAGNCCCCTACACCGACGGCATATCCTGATAATTCAAATGATTCCAATGTGACACCTACAGCTACAGTTGCGGGTGGTTCAGGCATACCAGGGTTCAAAATACTTTCAACAACAATTATAATAGGCATTTGCAGTATATTCTTACGCAAGTCGCACAAAGAATTTTAAGAAATGTAATATATCATAACAGGAATTTGTCATAAAGATACAGAACAATGTTCTTGAATAACGTGATGCCTATGGAAACTTCAACTGAAAAAAGGTATTTGGATAAAATGAGGCCATACATCGAGATGTTGCGGCCTGAGATAGCTGATATGGACCTGGCACTTCCGGCAGCCAGTGCTTTGCTTGCAACATACCTTTTAAGCGGGGGTCTGCCTGCCCTTGTCCCATTTGTCCTTGCAGTAGGAGGGGCATATTTTGCAATTACCAGTTCATATGTGTTCAATGACTACTGCGATGTGGATATTGATAAAATAAATCTCCCCCAGCGTCCACTGCCATCCTCCCGGGTAAACCGGAACAATGCACTTACTTATGCCTTGGTACTGATACTCGTTGCGGGGACTGTTGCTGCTTATTTAAATCCGGAATCACTGATAGTATTTATCGTGGCAGCTGGAGTTATCACAATTTATTCAAGTGTTGCTAAACGCTCAACGTTCCTGAGTTTTGTGCCTGTGGGCATCTCGTACGGGTTGGTACCCATTGGTGTCTGGCTGGCTTTTGACCCTGCCGGTATCCTGAGAGGCAGCGACGGCGTGATATTGCCACTGCCTGCAATCTTCCTGGGAATAATGATGTGCGTGACCGACTGGGGTTTTACCTTAAGCGGCGTGGCACGGGATGTGGAAGGGGACCGGGCTAAGGGTGCACCAACAACACCTGTGACTTTTGGCGTGCCTGCCACATCAAAGTTTGTTTTCCTGTTCTGGCTGGCAGGTGTTATTGCCTCAATAGCTATTGGATATACGGCCCATCTGGGTCCGGTATATTTTGCAGGTGCCCTGCTTGGCGGCG